>Ga0116231_10007786_pt1 | contig 19292 bp, 14 predicted proteins | sample S1TSphgellanicum_2_FD_89695 | JGI IMG/M metagenome (GOLD analysis project Ga0116231, IMG submission 89695) | Host-associated microbial communities from peat moss isolated from Minnesota, USA - S1T2_Fd - Sphagnum magellanicum MG | ecosystem: Host-associated > Plants > Peat moss > Unclassified...
ATCTTTCATCCATCCATGGACTCTAGGATACATAAAGCACGAGCCAAACATTAGGAGCCTAGGATGAGGCGGTAACTAGGTCCAACTCCACATGTTGCAAATATCCCTCATCCATCCATGGAGTCTACAATACATAAAACACAAGCCAAACATTAGTAGCCTAGGATGTGGTGGTAACTTGGGCCAACTTTGCATGTTGGCAATATCTTTCATCCATCGTTGGACTCTAGGATACATAAAGCACGAGCCAAACATTAGGAGCCTAGGATGAGGCGGTAACTAGGTCCAACTCCACATGTTGCAAATATTCCTCATCCATCCATGGACTCTACAATACATAAAGCACGAGCCAAACATTAGTAGCCTAGGATGAGGTAGGAACTTGGCCCAAGTTTGCATGTTGGCAATATCTTTCATCCATCCATGGACTCTAGGATACATAAAGCATGAGCCAAACATTAGGAGCCTAGGATGAGGTGATAACTTGGCCCAACTCCGCATGTTGGGAATATCCCTCATCCATCCATGGATTCTACTATGAGACCTAAAGCACGAGCCAAACATGATCATACTTGAAACATAAGGAGACCACACAAGGCAATGGAAGGGAAGATTCTTACGCTTGCTTCTTAAGAGTGGGAAAATGATCTCATACCTAAAAGTATACATAATCTTCTAATCTCTCTTCAATTCTAGGAAGGAGATTCATGGACACAATGTGATCTCACAATTGAGTCATCGGTAAAGTCACCCTCTGTTTCACCCCCTATCTCCTCTGCTTTTGCTCCCTGTCCCCTCTTTCAGTGGTATCCGCAAAGTAAGGACATTTTATTAAATCTGGGTATGAAATACTGAAACTCAGCATTTAATGCACAAGGTTCGAGAGTAATTATAGCAGTTGTACAGGTAGGAGCAGTGAAAATATATTTAGCAGTAGTGCAGGCGCTCAGGGAAAAGGAAACACAGGATGAAACTCAGTTTACCACCAAAATTGGTGGAAAAACTAGTTTGGGTCCCAGTTATTTCCTTCTGTAAAACTTTCATTTCCTTTTTTTTGGGGGGGGGGCCCCTAGCCTTCCATCCATCTTTTTTGAGAAAAACATGGATGATGCCCAACATTTTGGTGTTGCCCATTATAGACTTTAGGTCTTGTTATTCGCATTTTGGGCCTATGATAGTTGCAAGGTGTCTATTACATGCCCAGAATGTGCACAAAAGGACCCAAAGTTTATAATGGGCAGCACCAAAATGTGTCTAGGTATCCCTAGACATATCTTGGACAGGAAAATGGGCAGTCAGGGGAAAAAAAAAGAAAAAGAAGCGGGGCAGTACCGGACTGAATTTCTCATTTTTCCACTTGAGAAATTCGGTTTTGATGTACCACAATTTTAAAAAAGAAAAAATTAATTTGTAATGCAAAAGAAGAAATATGGGACCTAAGTTCTAACATGCATTGTAAAAGATATCTTTTTAATTATAGGTGACATATATGCACATCATATATCAACAATATGGATTTGATTTTTCAAATTTAATTGAAAAATTAAAAAAAAGAGGTGCAAATTAGTGCAGAAAAATATTGAAAATGTGCTTGTGAATATGATATTAGGTGAGAATTTTAAAATAATAATAAATAGTAAAATTTAAAAAATTAGAAAAATAGGGATGAATGGAAACGTGGAATCATCCATCCACTTATTATGCATCCATCCAATAAATTTAGAGTCTAGTTTAGTTTTTCATCGAAGATGGAATGAATGGAATGGTTGGAATCATCCATCCAAAGGCATTGTAGGAGTGAGTATTGAACGTGGAACCATCCATCCATTTATCCAATGAATTTAGAGTCTATTTGAGTTTCTCATTTTGAAGATGGAATGAATGAAAAACGTGGAATCATGCATCCAAAGGCGTTGGTAAGAGTGAGTATTGAACGCGGGATCATCCATCCATCCATCCATCCATCCATCGAAGGGCGTTGTGGGAGGTTCAACAGGTATAAAGAGGGAAGCAAATCTTTGCGTGAACTCTTCTTTTGTTGTTGTTGCTGTTGTTAGTGTGTTGGTAGTCGTCGTTGTCGTCGCGATCGCTCCTCCGTCGCTCGCAGTGGAACGCGCGCATCACACCAGCACAAGAGCAGCAAAGCAAAGGAAGCATCACAACAACAACAACAGCAAGAAGCAAACGCGATCTTTCCGATCTGCCATCTTGCGAGCAAGAAAAACAAGAATTGGTTGTTGTGTTTGTGCAATTTGTTTTGTTTTTGAAAATAATAATAAAAAAGAATTCTTATTATCTTCAACGACGTTGTGTCTTCCTTCTGACGCACAGCATCAATCCCTTCCTTCTTTCCTTCCCTTCGCTTTCCCTGTCTCGCTCGCTCGCTCGCTTGCAGCTTCTCCATCCCTTCTTCTTGCAAATTAGCTAATCTTCTGTGCACGCATTGGTTGCTTGTGTGTAAGCCAGTAGAGTGAAGACGAAGAAGAAGAAGAAGAAAAAGAAGGAGTACTATTAGTAGTAGTACTAGTGGAATTTGTTCTGGTTTGGTTGTAGAAGTGGTTTTGGAATGAAAAGAAAAAGTCGTCTGGTTCAGAGATCGGCGGGGGTGGGAGTAGCAGCAGCAGTCTTTTGTTTTTGGATTTTCTTTTGTTTTTCCTCGGTCGTCAATTCTGAGTAGCAGGGAGGAGCAGAAGGAGGTGCAGGAAGAAGACGAGGAGGAGGAGGAGTTTTTTGTTTGTGTTTTTTTCTTGGAAAGCGTTTGAGGATTTGATGATAGGATCTGGCCGGTTTTTTGTTGTTGCCACGGAATTGTTGTAGGAATTGAGGGAGAGAGACAGACAGGGAGAGCAAGAGAAGGAGATTTTGACGGATTCGGTTTTGTTTAGCCTCCAAGAGACGGCCCAGGGTAGCGGATAGAAGAAAGAGAAGGAGAACAATAAAATAGGGGAGAACCGCTGAAGAGTTGTGAGCAGGGGAGCGGATTGCTTTTTTTGGTGTGTTGTGGAGGGCGCTTGCTTTGCCGAGAGCGGGAGAAGGGGGCGGGGGGGATAGGTAGTGGCTGGCATGAGGCTGGATGGAGACGCCACAACAGTCATCGCATCCTCCTCCCCGGCATCGCAGAGTTGTTTATGGGGCGTCGGATTGATACAAGCCGCCAGCAGCAGCAGCAGCAGCAGGGATAGATCGTCGCCGCTGTCACTTGCAAGAATTGCAGCCGCGAGAGGAGGAGAAAGGGAGGAAGTAGAAGTAGTACGCCGACGGAGGGAGGAGAGTAGGCGTAGACAACAGGAGCAACAGCAGCAGGAGGAGGAAGAGGAGGAAGAAAGGGAGAGAAGAGCAGCAGCACAAGAAAGAAAGCGACAGGGCAAAAAACTCCAGAATAGCCGGGATGTGCGAACACAGATTGCACCGGCGGTCATGGCGGTGGCCTCTCCTCCTCCGCGTTCCTTTACTGTCGGATATGCTCTGACCTCCAAGAAGATCAAAAGCTTCATCCAGCCCAAGCTCGAGTCACACGCCAGGTGCCGCAAGATTCTTCACTACAAAACCACTCGTACATTGTGTCCTTGGTCCCTTGTGTTCTGCTGCTTTCAGATGTGTACTTGAAGAACAACTGTTTTCCCAAAAATCTGGAAAAAAATTTCACTGCAAAATGGGAAATGAAGGTCTGTTTGTACTCAGGAGTACTCTCACTCACAAGTGTTTTCTGTGTGTGCGCTCATGCATGGGACAGTACCAAGGGGATAAGGCTTGTGGCAATAGATCGCAATAAATTGCTCACAGAACAGGGTCCCTTTGATGTCATTCTTCATAAAGTGAGTGCTGCTCTTCCATATGCTGCAACCTTCTTTTCCTTTTTCTCTGATGTGCATCTGCACATCTGAATCTTTCTTTCTGGCAGGCTCTTAAGAGGCTTTTAGAATTGCTGCCTCGTATCTTTTCCCATCTGGATGTGACATGAGTGCGCAATCCAGGCATTGTAATCTTGTAATTGGAACTGAAAAGGCTAATTTCTTTATTGATAAAGCAAGAGAGAGTGGTATTCTCACTGTTTGGGTGCCTCTGTGGGTCTTTTGTCTTTTACATTTATTTGCCTATGGATATGCCCATCCACCAAAAACCTAATATTCTTACAGTTGCCTATGAATATATCCATCCAGAGAAAACCTAATATTGGATAGTGGAATTACTGTATAAGATTGGGTTACCTTGCACTGGGATTTAAAGCAGTAACGATCTGCTAACTTCAGACATTGATGAAATGAGTTTGTGGGTACACAAGTTTATTCAAGACAAACAATGTTGTGAAGGTCCTTCTCTACATGGGGTTGTGTCTGAATTCAAAACCCTTGCATTCAATGCTTGCAAAAGTGACCCAAAGGAAGGAACTGATGTGAGAATTGGGTTTTTTGAATTTGGGGATGGTGGCTGGCACCCAGATAACAGGGAAGGAATGGCGACAACAATTGGAGGTGAGAGCCAAAAGATGTGAGAGGGAGATTTGGAGGGAGGGAGCCTGTCTGGGTGACTGTCTCTTGTCACTTCTGCTTTAGTTTGCCTTAGCCATCTGGAAGGTCCAAAGATGAAGAGGCCTTCTTTTTTCAATGTCCCATCTCCTCTTCTGGAATCCAAGTTCCTCATCTAGTACCTATTCACACCAGAGAGTCATTCTCGTGCTTAAAAGAGTCTTCCAGGAAGGTGTAATGTGTATTGGACAGTGCTGTAGAAAATAGTGGAGTGTTTGCTTTGCTAGTGAGTAATTTTAAGAGCGTTACAAGACTTGGGAAAAAGACACCCTAAATACTTCCAGGGTTCCTGTCCATCTTTTTAAGACTTTGGTGTGGCTGTTTTTACAGGACTATAAACAAAAGTACCCAGATGTGATTGTGCTAGATCCTCCAGAGGCTATTCAGCACTTGCGGAACAGGCAATCCATGCTTCAAGATGTTGCTCAGCTAGACCTTTGTGATTGTGGAGGTTTGGCTCTTTTTTCTCTCACCAGAATGTGAACCTCTATTTATTCAGACTGGCCCAAGGCTTTGAATTAAACCTTTGTGGGCATCTTAGTGAGGTCAACCTGTTTAAAGTTGCTCTCACTGATCACTATAAATCTTTCAGGTCATGTGGGTGTACCAAGACAGCTTGTGATCACCGGTGATGCAGCCTCTATTCCTGGTTCTGTAGCCAAAGCAGGACTCAGGCTCCCCTTGGGTATGTTTTCCACTGCAACCTGCACCTGGACATGGTATTGGCTGCTTTCCATGGTGCATACGTGCTATGGAGGTGAAAACAGGATCACAGTATATGTCTCTCACTGTTTGTTCTTTTTTCTGTAACAATGCAACAACGGGAGTGATCAGGAAGCTCAGTCTTCTGACTAGTCTCATCTGACCGTTTGTGCAGTTGCAAAGCCACTGGTGGCAGATGGAACAGCAAAGTCGCATGCAATGTCATTGGCTTATGATAAGTACTGCTTGACAGAGTTGGACCCCCCTCTTGTTCTACAAGAATTTGTCAATCACGGTACTAGCTATGCCTTATCACCTCTTTACTTGACTGCTTTTCACACATTTCAAGTTGAGAATTACATGGCCTCATGTAGATATATGCCACTCCCAATAGCTCCCTTCTCTGCTCACATGTTCTGGTTAATCAGAGAACTTTGTTTCTTGATCATGCTAGAGCATTGGTCCCACATGTGACTGTCCTTGGTGAAACTGAAGATATGTATGTGGTCAAAGTTGGGTTTGGGGCCCAAGGATGCTGGAATATTGTTTGCATTATGGGAGAAAAGCACAAAAAGATATTCTTCTCAAAGCACACTGGAAGCTAACATTTGCCTATGGCTACAGGTGGAGTCCTGTTCAAGGTCTACATTGTCGGAGACCAGATTAGGGTTGTGCGCAGATTTTCGTTGCCAGATGTGCAGGAAGGGGAGGATAACTGCAGTGGTGTAATTCCTTTCCCAAGAGTGTCCTGTGCAGCTGCTACAGCAGAAGAAGCTGATTTGGATCCTCAAGCTGCTGGTAAAGATCCTCTTTTCACCTCTTTGTTGGGGTCCATCTGTAGATTGTAGGCTCAGAGTGTCAAAGTCCCCACATTGAGGCTAGAAGCTCTTTGATCAAACTGTGTCTAGAGCTTGTACTGCAGAATTTCAGCTGTATCCTCTTGTTTAGAGCTTTACTTAGAATTTCATGCTTTCTATGTTGGTTTGTACTGTGGAGCTTCCACTTATGAAGTAGCCAACACATAGTCATGATAATGTGAAATTGTGCATATGTTAGCTCATCAATTATTGTAGATGTCAGTGTCTCCAAACAAGGGTTGCAGATTTTTGTCCTCTCATTGGATTATGTATCTAGCTAGATATTCTCATTTTATTGTGATTGCCTTGCTGTGATCAGTCCCTTGATTATACAAGTGGAGTTCTGTGATGCAGAATTACCACCCCCCCAGCTTCTGGATTGCCTCTCAAAGGAGCTGCGTCGCAGATTGGTAATTTCCTCTGTTGTTCTTTACAATCCTGGTTTTGCCAGTGTGTGTTTCACAATATGATTGTAAAGGAGTTGCAAGTGTTGGTCTTATTGATTCAGGGTTTCACTGCACACAGAGAGCTGAAGCTGTATTCTTCTGTTACCAAGGTTTATGAGGTTTCTTCTTTGGAACAGGGGTTAAGGCTTTTCAATTTGGATATAATCCGGGAAGGTGGAGCTGGAAACCGCTATTACGTCATTGATATAAATTACTTTCCTGGTACGGACTTCTGAGAATCATTGATCCACCAAAAGTTTGAACAGGTTTAGACAATTGTATTTGCTAAACAGAGAAAAATAAAGAAAAAAGGAAAAAACTAGTCAATCTGAACCTCTGGATTGCAGCAGATAATAGAGGGTTGCAACATGTTGAATGCAAAGTGACATTTTTTTTCTAAACTTGACAAGGATGGGTCTGTGCAGGTTATGGCAAGATGCCTGATTATGAGTTTGTCTTCACTGATTTTCTCTTGAGTCTAGCTAGGAGCAAAGGCCAGCTGGTTGTAGGAGGAGGGGGACCACATGGTGGTGGCTCTGGCAACACCTCTTCCTGATACACGTAAACACACTCACTGACAGCCATTTTTAGTTTTTTACCTTTCTAGTTGATGAATCTTCTCACTGATCATACCTGGAGGGAGAGACTGTCTTCATAGTTTGCCCCCATTTTTCTTAGAAGGCTTAAACAGAGCTCATGGAAATGCTTAACCCTGCATGGACATACCTTTTGACAGCTAATGCTTTACAATGCTGCCCTTTTCTTTTTGGTAGTGCTTCAGATGAAGGAAAACTCATTATTGAACTTGATGTCTACTGTTGGTTACACATAGGCTTCCCATGGTTGAAACCCATGTGGTTCACTCCTTCTAAGGGTATGTTGTTGGTCAGGTTCTCTTGTTTTTGAAGCTCCAGCTATCTGTCTCTGCTTTCTTCATCATCTCACTGTCCAATTGGTTCCACATCTTGTGGAGACATGATAGCTTGCACCCAAGTCAGATTCCAAACTTGCTAGAAAAGTTTTGACTATACAGATTGTAAGATTGTGCTATTCCCATTTGCTATGTTATGTTACGTTATGTTAGGAGTTGGTTATGGACTAGGCAATGGGTGAGGGGGCATGGTGGTAGTAGCAAAGGTATTTCTGGTAGCCAGTGACCTCAAATTGGTTACCAGACATAATCTACTGCTCAGAAGTTTGAGACCTGCCTACTGAAATCATAACCATTGTGTCCGATGGATGACTGAACTGAGTGTATCCAGAGACTAGATGGACAGAATTAAATTGCATATCCAATTTCTGCCTGGATGATTTAGGGTTTAGGGTAGTGTTGCTAATCCAATTCACATAATAGTTACCAGCCATAAATCTGTCATTTAGAGGTTCAAGTTCCACCTCTGAGAGTTGTAACTGTCAGTGTGAAGGGATGACTGACTGAGTGCATCCAACAACTAGTTGGACAGAATCAAATGCATATCCAATGTGTGCTTGGATCGTTTGTTGTTTCATCAATTCACTTGCGGCTGATAGGTTGAAGGTTATGCTGATTGAATGGTAAGCTGAGGACCAATCACATTAAGCCACATGACCAAGAACCTGTGAACTGTAGATTACATGTGCTTTTTTGCGTTGTCAAAAAACTGGCTGATCATAATCATTTGTTTGTCTTTCCTATCATGTGATGATGTACATGCATTTGCAAGCAATGATATTCAACGACTTTGTTGCAATTTACGTGAGAATATGGATTACATGGATGAAATTGAAACTAATGTGTGATATTAATTACATGGATGTGACTTGAAAATACAGATGAACTTGTAAACACAACAAACATATATATAGGGTGAAAGAAAGAAAATCATGTGGTTGATGACTGATGAAATATTATCTCATGGTAGTTAGTAATTGACCACCACATAGATGTAATTAACGATATTCATGAAACTTTGGTGACACCATTGCAATTGGGTCCATGGCTGAATTCATGTTGATATTAATTACATGGATGAAAGTTTTGAAATATGGATGAAATTGCAAACGTAATAAATACATGGGGGTGGAAGACAGACATTTATGAAACTTGGATGACAATAATTGCAATTGAGTTCATGAATGAAATTAATCACATAAGTGTTATTAGCCATGTGGATGAAACCATACGAAGGATGGTCACTTTCCCATTTATGAATAAAAGTTTGTTCCTGTCATAATTTTTTTATCATTTGTTCAACTCCATTCGTGTGATTGAATTGCACATCATAGGCCTTTCATCATCCATTTTGTCAACTTCATGGATATTGTCTTTTCCGTTCATCAAATTTCATCCATGTGGTATTGCTCATTTGTGGCCTTCAATGTCCTCCATATGTGTTAAGGTTTTGTAAAATTCCAATCATGTGGTCAAAGTTTTGTGAATCTCAATTATTGATATGGTCACTACTATTACTGTTGTCAATTTCTGTCCATGAACAAATATGCTTTCATCCATCATCAAGTTTTATCAGTGTGCCTAACTACATGTGTGATAAAATTTCAGGAACACAAGGTCATCTACAGATGATACAAAATCCCTTTGTTGGATTCACCAGCCCTTTTTTTTTTGGTCGCCAGGTTGCGAAAATTCGCCCAAAACAAAAAAAACACACTGGTGTGGGGGTTGCTTTACCACCACTCCAACATTATTTTCCTCTTCTAGTTACTCATTCTCCATAGTATGAGTCTTCAATAAGTTGAACTCCTCATATTCCTCTCCCCCCCCCCCCCCCCCCCCATTCTTGTTTGGACTGCTTAACTCATGTGATTTTGTAAATTGAAGTGTTGGGTGGGGGTATTCAATTTTGTCAATAACTGCAAGTTCCAGTTATTTCAGAATCCTCAAAGAACTTATTATAGAGGGCGTTTCAAGAAGCACTGGCAAAAGAACTGGTGATTTTCTGGACAGTTATTTGACCATTTGAAAAAATTGAGAACCTTGATTATATAATCTTTGAATGAGATCTTCAATGCCATAAGGTAATAAGTTCTTTAACCAAACACTGGCCCAAAGCCCAAAACTGAACACTAGTCCAAAATGCAGAACTGGCCAACACTGGTGTGAACCTAGACTATAACCTCCTTGTGATCTTGTCGACAGCTAATTTTCCCAATTGGGCAAAAGCCCAGTTCATTCTCCAATCTCTAGTCAATAACAGTAGTGAATTACAACATTGTTCAGAAATCATTGTATCAGTTTTGATAAGACAAAAAGAATGGGGCCAAATTATACAAACACTTTCTTTTTGGAACTTGGTATTGGATGTTGTATGATATGTAACAAGTGTGGTTGGTTAAACAGTAGTGACAGAGGAGAGGAATGTCTTGAAACCATGACCTCCCAAGAATAATCTCAATTTCTTTTTCAGTCTGTGATAGCAAGAAAAGGAAGCTAGAGGATTTTGAATCTATGATGATCACAAAAGGAGCAAACATGGTTTTGAATCTATTATGCAAGAGTTGTAAGATGTAGAGTTTGTACCTTACTAGATGATGAGCTCGATTCATCATGGTTGCCAAGCTACAAGTGATTCACGAGGTGTGTTGTCACCATAGTAGCTCAAATACCATTTCACAAACTTCTTCAATCCTGTTTCAAGATTTGTTTCCGGTTTGTATTGCAGCTGAGTCTGAGCTGCGGAGATGTTGGCATGGGTGAAGGGGACATCACCATTGCGAGGCATTTTCACAATTTCTCTTTTGGCTTTCACGTTGAGATACTTCTCAAGAATGTCAACCAAGGTAGGCACAGTGACCGGAGAAGTATTACCAAGGTTGAAAATGCGGAGCTGTGCAGGGCCTGTTTTCTTCCCCCCACTGCCTGTGCTTTTCTCTGCCGTATCAAGAGACGCAACACATCCTTTGACAATGTCATCAATGTAAGTGAAATCACGAGCCAAATCTTTGTTGTTGGGTCCTTGGTATATGTTGATGGGCTTTCCCTTCAAGATGTCCCGAGTGAAGGAAAAGTAGGCCATGTCAGGTCTACCCCATGGCCCATAAACAGTGAAAAACCGCAGGCCAGTGATGGAAAGACCGTAGATATGGTTATATGTATGAGCGATCTCCTCTCCTGCCTTCTTTGTTGCTGCATAGAGACTCGCAGGTTGATCTGTTCGGTCCAGCTCTGAGAATGGCACCTATGAAAAGGTTCCAAAAAACAAGCTGGGTTTATAATCTCTTCAGACAAGGACAGTCATTTGAAATGTGCAGTACCGTACATTGTGTTCTGAGAGTCATCTCCTTCATGACTTTCCGCTAAGAACTTGTTGCATATTCTTTATTGTGTTGTACCGACTTGGTGAGAACTTAGTTTCACGGGGAAAGAGAGTGTACCTTTGTGTTCAACCCATACACGGAACTTGATGAAGCCCAGACTATGGCTGGCTGTGGATTTGCAGCCTTGCATATCTCAAAGATATTCACCAGACCAGCAATGTTGCTCTGCACATATGAGCCTGGATTCTCCATCGCATAGCGTACACCAGCTTGGGCTGCAAGATGCATCACATGGGTGATCTGGACTAGCTCAAAAACGGTTTTGAGAAGAAATGCATTGTTTATGTCCGCATCAATCACAAAAATGCCATGCTTTGCAAGAAGCTCTTGCCGTGCTCTCTTGAGAGAAACCTCATAATAGCTGTTGAAATTGTCTATGCCCACAACACCATCACCACGTTTTTTCAGAGCAAGGGAGACGTGAGTGCCAACAAATCCTGCTGCCCCAGTCACCAAGACCACCATAGGATTGTCCTCTCTTCTTGGGAGGCAGGACTGGCGCACCTTCTTCTCCCACACACGGGTAGGCTTGAAAGCCCAGTGTACATCACTGTGGCTAAAGTAACCACGATCTCCAAGGTCTGAAGAAGAACTTACTCGGAACAACACAACAAGTGCAAAGGCAAGAAGAAGGGCAGAGCACCCAAGTAGCCTTGCAGATGCTGTTGAATGCCATCTTGATGTAACTCTCCCAAAATAGTTGCTTCGTTCCATCTTGACCTGCTTTCAAAATTACAAATCTGCTGATTCAGACAAGACATACTAGTCTCTCCGGATCTCATGAACCAGATTGATCTAATTTTCTCTGCTTCCCAGTGGCCTCCTTTTCCTCTGAGCAAACAAACGAACCAGAACAGGGCAGAGAGTAGAAAATGACCTTGCCAGGTGTTGACGGGAAGTTGTCCTGGATGGAGGGAAGCATCTTCAAAAGGGGGCTCTGCAACGACTTGGTGGGGGAGTTGGCATACATTGGAAGAGCCTCGCCCCTCTTCCCTCACACACTCAAGTGCTCTAATTCCCTGGCTGCTTCACCACCCAGCAGTGGACCTCAAGCTGGTCTTCCAGTCTTCTAGATACTCCCTGCATACAGAGCAGAAAACAGCTCCACATCTTTATAACTCCACACATTGTTGTACATTAAGAAGCAGTCTTACAACAGTTTCTGCTCAAGATCACACAATGAAAGCTCACATCAATTCTCAGATCTTAGGCTCTTATTCACTTTGCTTGTGATCCATGTACAGAGACATAAGACTGTAGTGCACAGCCAGTACTGATTGAAAAGTTCGTCAAAGATTTGATGCCATGGGAGTACCAAATGACTGTACAGACAGTTCTCAAGAGAAGGTCCTCACATACAATGTGGATGCTCAGAATCTAAATTGAGATGCCCAGATCATTGTTTCTTTCTTCCAGACTATTTTGATTTGTGTATCTAGAATGGACCCGATCTTTGCTGCTGCTACTACTAAAGGAAGAGGAGACAGGTCAGACCGATGCCTGCAATTTTGAGATTAGATTCACTGTACCTCAGTGGCAAATCCACCAGCAGGAGCAGTATGGGAGACAGAAGTTGGTCCAAAGTGCAGGAGTTCTGGACGAGCACACTGGTGACAGTTGCAGCTGGCGAAAATCTTGTATGGGTATCACCAGAATTCGTTCAGCTCCATTGATAATATATACTGGTGTAATAAAATCACAGAGCTCAGTCAGTCAGAAACAAACAAAAGAATATGCATGTGCACACATCATGGAGGAGGCATAAGTGGCAGCTTGAAAGTGGAGACAGAGGATCAGAAAAGTACTTACTCTCTCTAGTGTACTTGATTACTATCTTTGGTTTTGTACCTTCTTGGACTCTTTGGACAGATGTTGTTGCACTGTAACAGAAGAGTCTCTGTTCCAAGGCTCAGTACTATCCATACTCTGTAAGTACTTTCTTGAAACTCTTCTAAGGCCAGCAGCTCTGCGACTTGGAGAAGCAAAACAAGCAAGCTTCACTGATAATGATGACTATCTGTGACACGCGATCAAGATGCTGCATCGTAATGGACTGACTGTCTTTAGGACATAGGAATTTTGACTGTGCTGCATGACTTAGATCAAGGTTCCAACAAAAATGACAGGATAATCTAGTCAAGCAGTAGTACCTTGTCAAGAACTGCTGCAGCACTGGACTTCACTGTGTGTGCAGCTAGCGAGATCACAAGAACTAGCTGATTAGAGAGGTCCTGGGATTCACTGGAGAAAAAGTAGCTAGCGGTGGTCCGGCGTCGTCTTCACGTGCAGAAGTCGCATTGGTGAAGTAATGGCAATCAATCTGTAATGCTGCAGAAATGAAGATCATCAAGATCATCAAGTGTTTATGAAGCAGCAGTTATCCGACTTGCGCAGATAAGTACAGAACGCAACAGTACTGAACATGAATTTGCATAGCTGAATGCAAAAGGCAAGCTGTAAGGAAAAATAGTCATAGGGCGCGGCGCTTGCATCACACTCCTAGTACAAGAATTTCTTCTCAATTTGTCGCAGCTGCCTGTTGTTGTGGTGACGCAAGAAAGAATAAGGATCGAGAGCAAGGCGGAACGAAGTCCACAAAGCTGAGCTCTGACAAGCGAAAGCGGGATAGGTCCAGATCGAGCAAATAGAGACACACGAACTTACGATCATCAAGGCTCTCGAGACAGTCTTGTCAATAGCTTGCGACCTTTGGTCTACGCACGTAATGCTGTAGTTGCTTGGGAGTCCCAGCTTCGCTCTACGCAGCAATGCAGTGGTTGCTACAACTTGCTCCGGCAAACTGACGAGAGAACGGATCGAAGGAGTCCGCAGAATTGCTTCCAGAAAACCGACGACGGAATGCGGATCAAAGTAGGACGCACAACTAGTGCCACCAGAAAACCGACGACAAAATGGATCGAAGAAGAACGCAGAAGTTTTACAAGAAGTTTCGCAGATCTGTTGTATAGAACACGGAGACGGGAGTGACCTTGGTGCCGACAAGCCGGCCTGTCTTGCAACTGAGAATAGAAAAGCTTCCCGTTCTGTCGATCGCACGCTCCAATACTTCTTCCACCTCTCTTCTAGCTTCTCTCTTCAATCCGGGCAATTACTTGTATGTTGCACTTTGCTCACAAGTTAGAACAAAAGAGCGAACCACAGAAGACGTCGTCTCTCTCACGGCCTTTTGTCGAGGAGCAGCAGCAGCGAATTTTGGGAGAAGGGGGGGGTGGAGGGGATGCAATGATCGTCTGCAGGAGTAGACTCATCCGTGGAAACAGACCAAGTTTGGCTACAAAACTACAAAAATAGCCAAAAAAAGCAAGCTAGCGAGGTGGAAAAATAAAGCGCATTGCATTGCCGCGGGAAAAAAACAAAAAGACCATGGCGCTCATTTAAAACTCCACAATTCACTAAAAAAACATATTTCTCCTTTCTTGCTGGTAGAGGGGCTTGTCTGCTGCCCCCTTCTCTCTTTCATTATGAAAATATTTGTTGAAATCCTAGACTCCCCGCAGCACGCGGGGCCAAGTAAGTACTCACAACAGGTACCTAATCTTCTTCTTCATCTGCTCCTACTTCTGCTCCTTCCTCCTTTTCCCTCTTCCGCGTTTCTTCGTGCACCTGCGCACTTCGCTCCGCATTTGTCGCTGCGTCCATTCCCCTCATTTGCAACTACTCCACCGTCTTCGTTCCCGTAATTATCACAAGTAGAATGCTAATCACACCATATGAAGCTCTCCAATTGTATGGATTAGCGTTCTTAATCACACTAATTAGAAAATAATCTTCTGTTCCCTAATCATCACAATTAAAATGCTAATCACAGCAGATTATTAAGTACTCCAATTTGTATGGATTAGCACTCTTAATCACAATAATCAGAAACTAATCTTCCTTTCCCTGATCATCACAAAGTAGAATGCTAATCACATGAGCAGATTATTTTAGCACTCCGATTTGTATGGATTAGCGTTCTTAATCACACTATGCAGAAACTAATCTTCCGTTCCCTAATCATCACAAGTAGAATGCTAATCACAACTTAATGAACTCCAATTTTTGGTATGGAAATTAGCACACTCATAAATCACACTAATCAGAACTGATCTTTTGTTTCCCTTAATCATCACACGTGTAGAATTCTAATCACCGGGCAACAGGGCAGATTAATAATAAGCACTCCAATTAGTAAGGATTAGCATTCTTAATCAAAACAATTAGAACTAAACAAACCAATTAGAATTCTAATTATCACAGCTCTAGGAGTCCAAAAATTCTACTCATAGAAAAACCCAAAGAAGGTGGCACGGGCTGCACTGGATCAATAGAGTTTGCTGGGACCTGCCCTCACAGGGACAGGGACTATTGCATTGGATCCAACTTTTGGAAGTTTTACCTTATTAGAGCCGGTTTCACATTAGGTGAACTGGTTTCTTTGGTGAAAGTGTTTAGACCGTTTAGAGTGGAATGGATTTTTTTTTGGCTGTTCAGAGTGTGGACACAGTAGGTAGAGAGAGATATACAGCATCTTATCTATTGGCAGGGCCAGCGTGTTTGTGATGCCTTTGTTCATGTTTGTTTTTGATCATGGCAAAGGGACACTCCGGAGTCAGGAGTCGTCAAATATATGATTTCCATAAGAAGTGAATAGTAACCGGTTTCCGGATGGCTGGTTTCAGGACTGCATTTTCCAACGTGTCACTTGCTCATTGGTCCACAGGTTGGGGGGTGGGGGTATATAACTCATAATTTTTTTCCATTCTCGCCCACCTATTCCGTAAACCGATTACCCCAGGTAACTGGTGAGAGGAGCCGGATTACCGAAATAGTCTCAATGCATTCCCCTCTCAACTAGATTCCGGGTAATCCGGCTCCTCTTGCTTGTTACCTAGTATATAGTAGTAATTAGCTGGGCTCTCATCAAAGCTTGAGATAATAATGGCTATGGAATGGCAAAATGGCTATTACCACTCGCCATACTCTCCATAACCCTTTGGTATGGAATATCGTCATAATCCATTGTCAGGAATCCTCGAGTCAAGAGAATATTCACAACACAGGGTATAGAATATTCCCCATAACTAGAGTCAGCGGACCCATAGTCATGGGAATAATTTTTATGAACAAAGGGATATCAAGAAGTCTGGGTTCTTTGTGAATATTCCTCCTAACCATGAGTCTAGGGCCTGGGAATCTTTAAAAATTGTGATAAAAATATTTTTAATAAACCCTAGGCTCTCTTGACCTTAGTGCCATGCAAAAAAATGCATGTATATAAAAGTATAAATAAAAAATCAATCCATATTTTTCAATTTCAAAAATTCATTAATATATATTTTATGTATATATATATATATATATGTTATAATTTTTAAATATAAATGTTTACTTATTCATGTTAAAAATTTGAATCTAATCACAAACTTAGCACATTGTTGATTTTATCGCATGTTAATTTAGCATATGAATGCATGACATTTTCTTAAAAACTGAATTGTGACACAAAAAGGCAAAAGCATGGTGAAATAAACAATTGTTGTTCTTTGTCACAAAAAATGACCAGTAACTTATAAGTACATTTTGATGCATTAAAATAAACATATTATTTTATTCGTTGATCTGTATAAGGATAATATTTTATTTTATTATAATAAAGTTCAAGAACCACGTTTTTAATATGCAATTAAATAATTTTTTAAAAAATGAATCGACTTGATAAGTGTTTGGGTTTTACAAAATTGGTTGCAAGTAAATTTGATTTTTCTCTACTTAATACATCATAATATATCAATATTGTTTATGGAAAATTTATTTTAAACACCATATTGATTAATCAATTTTAAAGCTATTTGTTATCTATTTTTATTATACAAAAATAATTGAGCATTTGTATTCAACTTATCACAAACCCAATGAAAATGTACTTACAAAACTTGTTGTTTATTTTTTTAATGTGTATATCAAAAATTGCTTCAATTATAAATTAAATTTTTAAGCAATTGGTTTTTCTTTTGATCTTCTTTACAATGCTTTTGCCCAAAAAATGAACCACCTTATCAAATAACCACCCATTTATGATTTTCCCTCAATACATCCCAACATACAATGTTTGTGAACAATTTTTTTTTAAATTTCACAAAATTCATGTCATAATGAATTCATCATTTTTTTTAAAATGTAGACATTCCTAAAAAAATCCTTTAAATTTTCATGCCATCTTGAAATGATTTGAACAACCCCCTATTTATAAATACACTCTTGAACATCCATGATACTTCAACCTCCACTCCTCCTAGAACTTGCCTTTGAAATAAATTCATTTTCTATCATTATTAGCAACTTTCATGGTTGCTTGTGTGTTCATGATGTGCAAACTATGGAGCCATATCATCACAATGCACCCCTAAGCCATTACCACTCATGAGTGGTAACCTCCAAAATGTCTTGACAAGTCTAACATGAATTTTTTTCCAAATGTGGGTTGATGAAGAAAAATCATTACCTAACTCTTAGTCTAGGCCTACTCTTAGAAGAATCCTAGAAGGGTTAAACCCTAAACCCAATCCCCTTGTTGTCCATTCTCTACTATGTTGTTTTGTCCAAGGAACAAGATAAATAACCTATCTTGACTTGATTTAATCAATCTACAACCCTCTTTAATCTCATCCAAGCCATCTCCCCCTTTCAATCTAAGGCATGATATTAAGACCAATGTTGGACAATTATCACAATTTTTTAAAGAACAAAAAGCTCTAATTCTTCTCGGTGCTTTAAATAATCATCCTAATTTTTTTTACTCAAATCTTGGACAATCTTCTAGGGTTTCAAATTTTTTAACTTTTATTTTATTTTTCAAATTATTGTATGGATGTTTCCCATAAATTTGATCATTTTCAAAAAAATTGGACATTTTGTCAAACTGATTATCATAATTCTTTTTTTAAATGAAAAGTTTAAATATGGAAAAAAAAACCTATAAATGCATAATGTGAGATAAACCATTAAGGAAAACAACATTTCTTTTGTTAGGTGAGGTTTAATTATCTAACCCTATGGCAACCCATCAATAGAAGTTCATTAATGCACCAACATATTCCCCCTCCTCCCCACCCTTTGGCCTCTTTGAGAAGTTTTGAAATGAAGGTTTTTATCCTTGAAAATCAATTTAATTTGTTCTTAGTGGTTTTAAGTTGTAACATCAAACTTCAAAGCCATAACAAGAGGTTGTTCATTGTTGTTTGCATCTACTCTATGTGGAAAGTGGTAAATCTCCTTTTCAAGCAAGGAAGATTTATTTCAAGTTTCATTATAAGGTAGGATGTGAATTTTTTTATTAAGCAAAAGTATAAGAATGTTGACACAATATGTTGAAGTGTGAAGCTTATTGATTAGCACACATATCCCAAAGGAGATTTACCTCCAAATTATCTCTAAACTAGCCCCAAATAATTTTAAATTGCTCCATAGGTGAGGTGAATATTTTTTTATTTTTTTTTGTTTTTTTTTTTTTTGGGGTAATAGTCCGGTCCGGATGTTTGACAATACCAAATTCAAATAATTATTTTTGGGTTTGATTCTTTTATTTTTAGGAGGTTTAAAAAATGACCCAAGATAACCTATCTTGTAAACCCTCCGACTCACACCTCGCATGACCTAGGTAACCACATACATAAGTGAGTAGGCATCGCAAGCAAGTACTATGTAAATAGTAAATAGGCAACCCTTGTAAGGCATTGAACCCTAAACCCTAAACCCACTACTTAAGCCTCTGAAGCCATTCAATTTACCCAAAGCAATTTTGGTGGTGCAATGTTTTTTCTCCCCTCAACATGCTATATAGCACACCCTATTGACATGTTGCTTAACCATAGTTAAGGTGATTCTTTGTTTCCTAAAGCATGTGAGAAATTTGCTAATGTATTTGGAGAGCACCTTAATTTCCTTCCTAGAAAATTGAGGAGGGATCTTACACTTAGCCCTTAAAGAGTGAAAAGGGATCAACCGTAGGCATTATTGATCCCTCTCACACCTAAAGAATAGGCATAAGACCAACCCTCCCCATTTCTACGGCTTGTGATCTATGTATGTAAATTAGGGTTCACGATAATGTTCACCTCATGATTTTATAAAGGGTTAAGTTTAAAGGGCCATGTTTTTAAAAGTGCGGGGCTAGAGACTTGGCTCGTGCCTTGTCTTAGGCCCTTAGCCCATGGACCTAACTAGGGGCCTTACCTTAGACTACTCCCTTGAGTTGGTTTTTCTTATTATTGTTCTCTTTTGAGAAAATTAAAAGAGCTCATTGGGGACTTTCTCCTAAGTATGTTTTTTGCCTTTTTGGTTTCTTTTTTTTTTTTTTTTTTTTTTATTGATATTTTGGCACCATGAGCATGTGAATTTGCACTATGGGGCATTTGCATTTTGAACAATGGTTAGGTCAGGTAGGG
>Ga0116231_10007787_pt1 | contig 19291 bp, 16 predicted proteins | sample S1TSphgellanicum_2_FD_89695 | JGI IMG/M metagenome (GOLD analysis project Ga0116231, IMG submission 89695) | Host-associated microbial communities from peat moss isolated from Minnesota, USA - S1T2_Fd - Sphagnum magellanicum MG | ecosystem: Host-associated > Plants > Peat moss > Unclassified...
AAATTTAAATTTAAAAAATTATATTAAAAAAAAAAAAAACCTCGCATTTAGACCTATGAACTTCCAAGTTTACAAAATGTAGCAACACTTATTTAAAAATGTTACAAATCATTTAGGATGGTCACCATTTAATGCTAATTAATGTAGGGGATCCTTGCCAATGGACCTACTTGAGGAGTTTGAAAAAAAAAAAAAAAAAAACCTTGGTCATCGGATTTCCACAAAAGTGAATATTCTTTTTAATATGGCACATTAGGGAGCCAACAAAAAGTAATATTATTGTGGTGTGATATTTTTGATAATATGACATTATGGTTTAGTTTTTTCTTTGGTGTGAAATTTCACACAAATGAAAAAATAAAATGGGAATATTTAATTACAATATTCTCTGTTTTTAAAAAGGCATAAATTGCCAAATTTCAAAAATTTAATTGAAACCCTTTTTTTTGCTGCATTTCTACTTGGATTTTAGAAGAAGGCATTTTTTTACCAATTTTCAACATTTTGGACAAGTTCTACAGACATTGTCACAATTTAGTGCTAAATCGCTCTTGGGATGCTTGCATATGACGCAACATCATAAATTTGAGAAAAAAAACATTAAGTATGACATCGTGGAAATATAGCTAAAATTTTCAACACAAAAATCATAAAGCATACCTTCAATTTCACACATGAACACTCTTGAAAATATGATAAATTTATGCAAAAGATGAGCAAAATGTGAGACAAAGAAGATGAAACAAGAATTACAAAACTCTTCTTTTTATTGAAATTAAGACTACAAATATGTTTGAAATCATCCATATGAAATTGCCATCTCTGTCTATTGAGTTTGCCCCCAAAAAACCTTTGAATGTATACCACCTCTACTCTTCCAAAGCTTTGTGATTTAAGGTTAAAATAGACAAAATTAGAAATCATCTCACATGAATGAAGAAATTCTTGAGGTTTTGGTTTGGAGCACATTTTTACATTTGAAAATGTCAAATTCGACAATATTTTGCTTAAGTTTTAAGACTAAAACATTCAACTACAATCAAGGCTTGTATTGACAACTGGGAAAAGTTTGCACAAACTTCTTTTTTAAAGTATAAATTTGACCCAAATTTGGTAATTTCTGGGGAAAATTTTGGCCAAATATTTTGTATTAAAATTGGGGGAAAAAAAAGAAAAAGAAAAACCTGCAAGGGAAGTGCAAAAAGTGAATAAACATTAAGTATTTAATATGGAAGCTTGGTGATTGTCAAGAAATCTTTCTTTGGGTGGTGTTAATTCTAAATCCTAGCCTTACTTGCATACCAAGTTAGGCCCAAAATTAAATAAAAGGGAATTTAATGCCTCATAATTACATGTTTATTGTGCTTAATTTCCATTGGATTACCCACTATGTTTTTTTCAAAAAACCATTTTTTGGGTAATTTAATTGAATTTTCCATGACAACAACTACTCAAAATTCAATATCTTTTGCACCCATAGAGATCAAAAAATTTCCAAATCACCTTCACTAAATCTCTTATTCATTGAAGGCTTTCCAACAATACCATGAGTGTGCCCAAATTCCAAGAGTATAATTTTGAGTTTTGATTTAAATGAATTTGCAATGAAAAAATTGCTCAATAATTCAATAACTTTTCCATAGGAGGTCACATAGAATTACACTTTCATCTTCGGGGATTTTTCATTTCTTGCCCAAATTACACATTTTTACTATCAAAATATTCAGATTGAAGTGTCTTGCAACTCTACTATGTTGGATTTTCAAAAATGCAATAATCATTATTGGGAGGTTATACCTCAGCTTATGGAAGAAACACCACCTCAACTACACCACAATTTTGAAAAAGAAAAAGAAAAAGAAAACACTAGCCTGAACTGAACTTTAACGAAAGTGGTATCCACTAAGTGGCTTACCCAACACTCTCAATTATTTTTACATTTTACCATGGTATTGACGAAGTAGTAAATGTTCACCCAATCTAGGCTAGCTCTCCGGGGTGCAACACATAGGTAGGTATACCTAATGTGGTAAGTTTGAACAAAAAATTCTATCTTTAAGCTTTGATACTTTGGATATGTGTGAATATAAAATTCCACCTTGAAGCTTTGTTGCGTTGGATAAATGTGAACATAAAATTCGACATTTTAAGCTTTGATGCTTTTGATAGGTTGATTGATTGATGCTTTGGGGGACCATTGAACACAATAAAAGTCATACGGATTCAGACAATGCCAAAGGTATCATTTGTGGGACAACCATATACACAAAAGAAGTCACATGGATAATTCAAACAATGCCCCAAGTGTAAACCCATGTTTAAAATACATACATAAATAAATAAATAGATAAATAAATAAATGTTTAAGTTGATAGACAAAAAGATTCAAGACTAAACCTATAAAGGCTAGTAAGTAATCCTATCTTTCCACAATTTTTCATTGCCAATAGAGTTATCCGTAAAGTAACCCTGTATTCACCCTGTCTTTGGGCCCCCTTTCACTCCCTATCCCCTCTTTTCAGTGGTATCCGCAAAGTAAAGACATTTTAATGAATCTCAGTATGAAATGCTACAACTCACTATGAGATTGCTGACACTCAGCATTTAATGCACAAGGTTCGAGAGTAATTACAGTAGTTGTACAGTTAGGAGCAGTGAAAAGATATATGTAGCAGCAGCAGTGGAGGCGCTCAAGAAAAAGGAAAGACAGGATGAAACTCAGTTTACCACCAAAATTGATGGGTTTTCTGAGTTTCAGCACCCCTGTTGAATGCTAATGTACTTCTTGCAGCTTTTTAAAAAAATCTCACCTTGTGTATGACCAAACTCAGGGTTCTGGTGCTGTGTTTTTCTCCCTTTACACGGATAACTTTAACGTCACAGTCTAGTTGGAACTATTGAAGATAAGGAGCCAGCAATGACTTCCCAACAGATGTCCCTACATCCTTAACTAGAGCTGGGAGAAACCAACAAGTGTTGTTGTGGATGTTGAAATGGTAGTGGGGTACTTAAAAGATATCTTACATGTATCTCCAAAAGCAACTCCCCCAATGCCCCATTAGTCATTTATTCTCTCCACCAGGTACATCTCACCCACCATTCACATTTGACAAAATTTTGCAAAAATACTATCATTTTATTATTATTATTATTATTATTATTATATATGGGGTCCATTAGCCCCTTTTTCAATATTTCAAAAATTTCAGCAATAAAAATAAATGCAAAAGCTTTTAGCCATATTTTTTAAAGTATAAGGTTAATCTTGTGGTTTAGACTAAAATTTCAAATATAAGGAGAATCTTATGGCTTTGCCAAATTATTTTAATTTTAAAAAATATATCGGGTCCAGTAGCCCCATTTTTAATATTCCAAAAAAAAATCTACAATCAAGAATAAATGCAAAAGGTATAGCCATATTTTTTTAAGTATAAGGTTAATCTTGTGGTTTAGACTAAACTGGCCTACAAGTTGAGAGTTTGATTACCAACTTGTTTTTTTATTTCTTTTTATTTTTAAATTTATGGCATGTTCCAAAATTGTAAAACTTGCTTAAAAATTGTAAAATCCACTTTGCCATTGCCAGAAAAATTACATGTTATAACATGTTGTTCAAATATACTAGGAAATTTGTCACATACTTTTATGTACAAGGTAAAGCACCCTTACTTACATGGGAAAGGATTTCACAAGTTGAAACCCGAAAATTGAATGAAATTTTTTCATTGCATTTATATGTGTTTCATACATGTTTTTAACTCACGACATCTATGTGCAAAATTTATAAATCTATGAGAAATATATTTCACAAGGTTTTCATTATTAAATCGTTGAATGCAAAGTTTATGATTTTTAATGATTTGTTTCCAAAATAAAGTTAAAATTGATAAAGTTTTTATTCTAATTTTTTTTTTAAACCTAAAAAATGAGGGTTCCTCTTTCAAAACCAAATAATCACCCAACATTTTATTACAAGTCAACTCAACAACAATAGGTAAGATAATAAGATCTATTCATGTATTAAGATATGTGTTTGTTTGTTTGGATGTGATCACACCATAAACTTTTCAAAATAGTGGGGCCCCTTGCTTTGCTTTTGATAAAATCGGATGCTTGTTTTGACTCAATTGTGGATGAACCTCAACTAAGTTAATATCTTATTCCACCTTGGCAACCCATTTGTAAAAGTTGGTTTTATATGTAGATAGATAGGTAAGAAAGTAAGTGACCAGTATAGGTAATGAGATGGTTTGTACATAGATAAGGTTTTCTTTTGCTATCTACCTACTACCAACTTGCAAGCAACTTGTGAACAAGTAAGAAGTAAAAGAAGCAATTGGGATAACCATCATGGTTATTTAAAGAATAAAGTTCAATAAAAAATTGTTTCTTAATTAGTTATCATCCATCATACATGGTGCATTGGTGGGTGTTGGTTCACTCGGGCCCAAAATTCATGAGTGAAAATCGTTTTTTTTTTTCTAACTTATGAAATTAAATATCGACTACAGTTTTGGGCCCAAAAATTCATACAAACATTTGCTGAAAATCAATTTATTTTTTAACTTACAAAATTTCGTCAAAAAATGATATTAAATATTGACTATACTTGTCACCCCACCTTTCATAAATCAAGGAGTGCAAGAACAGCACATGATCAAATGAGTTTGCACTCATTCACATTAATGTTCACCTCTTTTGTTGCATTATCATTGTTAACCCTTGTTTAAAATTTTCTTAAATCATAAAAAGAAGAACATGAGAAACATAAATAGAATTGCATGCATGGAAGAAGGGGTAACAACTCTAAAAGCATTAGAGAGGTAAGGTTTGAAAGGACATGAAGATCTTTACATTTCCACATATCAATAGAAAAGAAGAACACGATCAATGTTTTGCATGCTCAATTTCTTTTGTCTTTTACTTGTGAGTTCTTTTCTTAATATTTTGTTTGCTTTTAGTTGATGATTGCATGACTATTTTAAAATGTATGCTTCCTTTTTTTTCTTCTCACAAGGAGAAGTTCAATTTAGGAATTGTTGCAAATTGACCTAAAGAACTTTAGCCCAATGCGCTAGAAGTAGTGAAAAAAGTATGAAATTAGGTTGAAGTCAATTCCTTTTTTGATTTGATTTGCATGTTTGTAAATGTCAAGGTTGTTGAAAATATAGTTTGAGTGTGCAATTTTGCACCAAATTTGATCACAATTTCAAAAATGTGAGCACTAGGAAAAGAGAATGTCAAAACACATACCATTAATGAAATAGCAATAACTTTGTCTTCCATCTTCAGAACATTTAATGGTGTTTTTTGTTTGTAGCTACTTCCAACAAAATTTTCACAAGAAGTTCACGATTTTAAATTTCACAAAGAAAAAATTGACCACACTTCCATTTCAAAATAATTTTGATTCCTTACTATCGCAAGTTTGGTATGAAAGAAGAATTAGTGCTTAAGTTCATGAATCTTCTTGTCAAAGACATTGAGGTCCTTCATCATTGAGATAAGCTTGTACTAATATGCATTTATGCTATGTGATTAAGATTTAGAAATGATTTATTTAAACACTACTATAGAAACAATAAGAGAGAGGAGAAAAGAAAAATCACCACTCACATTGCCACCATTTCTTGTCCATTATAATCATTTAGTCCATGAGCTTCCACATTTAGATCACACCATTTTCACAATTCCTTTGTAAACCTTTGTCCTCCTAAAACATATTGATGTCCAACATGTTATCTTCTTTTATGTCTTTTGCACAACAAAATTAAAAAAACACAAAATAAATCCAAAGGAAAAATTAGTTTAACAATCTCTAAGTTCCTTTGTCAAAATAGTTTTCACACAATTTTTGTGTGGTTTTTTGTATGACAAAACAACCTTCATGTCTAGTCATAAGAGCTTCATTGCAACACCTCCAACGTGAAAAAAAACAAACATTAAGAATTGACCTTAATTAATACGTTTCTTTTGCAAAGGATGTGTGATGTTGATTTGAAGAGTAAGAAAACAAGTTTAAAGTTGCATATATATATATAATTGTTTTTCTATTCCAAGAATAAGAATTTGCAATATCAACCCTAGATTAGGATTTAGGGCCTAGCTTATGACCTAATTTCCATAGCAACCTACCTTCCTCTCAAATTTTTGACTCATATAATGCAAATAAAGTTGGGTGTTAAAATTTTGAAAATGGAGTACATGTTGAGAATTTAGTTTCAATTGCCAAAAGTGGAGATTGGAATCAATTGTCTAAATATGGCAATTTCAATTTTTACCGTCCAAATTTGGGGACATTGGGCCAATTTTGTTTTCCAAAAAAAATTCCTTTGTAAAAGTAGTTGTACTAGGTATTGACTTGGATTTTTATTTTTTATATTTTGCCAATTGGAAATAATTCATCCACTAAATAATCGGTGGTAGTAGGTTATGGCAATCACCACTCTAGTCGCCACATCACAAAAAAAATTCTCAATATTTTTGTTTTGCCAATATTCCACAAAATGTGGGGAAGGATTGGTGAAAATTCAACATCACTTCATTGTTATCACTACAAGTACTTTGAGAACCAAGGTTTTATGTTTTGCCATTTTGGTGATGTAGTTGAAATGGCAATCATGCATAAGGAAGTTTAGCCAAATGTAGGGTTTATACATTAAAATTATGAGCTCCAAAGTTCAACAACATGTGACCAACCAAGGGGTTTGGTTTTGGCACTTTTTCCACTTGTCCTTCAATGAAGGTTCATAACATCATTTAAGTAAATTAATATGAAAATAAATTACTTTTTTCCACTAGTCTTGTAATGAAAGTTTATAGTATCATTTAAGTAAATTAATAAATAATAAATAATTTTTTTTCCACTAGTCCTTTAATGAAGGTTTACAACAATCATTTAAGTCAAATAATATGAAAATAAATTACTTTTTTCACAAATCCTTTAATGAAGGTTTATAGCATCATTTAAGTAAATTTATGTCAAAATAAATTACTTTTTCCACAAATCCTTTAATTGAAGGTTTATAGCAATCATTTAAGTAAATTAATATGAAAATAAATTACTTTTTCCACTAATCTTTTAATGAAGGTTTATAGCAATCATTTAAGTAAATTAATATGAAAATAAATTATTTTTTGCACTATTCCTTTAATGAAAGTTTATAGCAAATCATTTAAGTAAATTAATATGAAAATAAATTACTTTTTCCACTAATATTTTAATGAAAGTTTATAGCAATCATTTAAGTAAATTAATATGAAAATAAATTACTTTTTGCACTATTCCTTTAATGAAAGTTTATAGCAAATCATTTAAGTAAATTAATATGAAAATAACTTACTTTTTCCACTGGTCCCTTAATGAATGTCTATAGCAGTCATTTAAGTAAATGAATATGAAAATTTAAAAAAAAGGTTTAAGCATCAATCCACACATTTGGCTAAAATGCTATATACAACCCAATAGGGAAATCTGGCAATTTTGTGAGACTTTAAATTATTATTTTGATTTTTCAAACTTGGCGACTACAAAAGCAAGAGAACACATATTTCTAGCCACTTTGAAAAAGAATTTAGCCACCTAATTTATAATTATTAAAATAATAATAATGATAATAAACCCTGGCTCTGAGCTTTCCTTTGCTTTTTCGCTTCCCTTCCCTTCCCTTCCCTTGGCTCTTGCTTTGTGCCTGCATGCTCCCGCCGCTCTGCAGCAAGCTAATCCTTATCCTCCGACATCACGTTTTTTTTGTTTTCAATTGTCTCCTCTCACAATTTGCTGTTTTTAGAGAGTCCAGATCCACAAAAATTTTTGTTGTAGATCGGCAGCAATTTCATTAGAGTGCAGTTGTGGTGTCCTTGTACCCATCTCTTGTCAGAACTGGAAGGATCAGATTTGTTGCTGTTACAGAAACAAGAAGAAGAGGAGGAGGAGGAGGAGGAGGAGGAGGAAGAGGAGGAAGAAGAGGGAATAGGGAAGGAGATCTAGAACTACAAGAGCAAGAACAAGATGGCAGCTGCTGCTTTGGGTATGAGTCATGTACGAGGAATTGGGGGTTGTTTAGTGAGGAGAATGCTGGGAATGTCTTCTTCTAGTGGGGTAATCCCAGGTGGTTGTGGTGGTTCAAGAGGAGTAGCTGTAGCTTTGCAGCAGCAGCAGCAGAGTGCAGGTTATGCTGCAGGGGCGTCGGCTGCAGCAGAGGAGTGGGATGTGACGGCTTCCAAGGCGCCAGTGGAAGTGAAGTTGACGAAATTGTTGATAGATGGGGAGTTGGTGAACGCGGTTTCAGGGAAGACTTTCCCGACTATCGATCCTCGTACCGAAGAGGTGATAGCACAAGTAGCGGAGGGAGATGAAGAGGATGTGAACAGGGCAGTGCGAGCTGCAAGGAAAGCTTTCGATGAAGGACCGTGGCCGAAAATGCCAGCCAGCCGAAGAGGAGAGATTCTGTTCAAGTATGCAGACTTGCTAGAACAGCATACGGAAGAGCTTGCGGCTCTAGAGACACTAGATAGTGGGAAAATCTACGAGCAAGTGCGATACACGGAACTTCCTCTTTTCTACAAGCATTTCCGCTACTACGCAGGTTGGGCTGATAAGATCTACGGCCAAACCATTCCTGCAGATGGCCCTTTCATGCAATACACGCTGCATGAGCCTATCGGAGTTGTGGGGCAGATCATCCCTTGGAATTTCCCCTTGGTCATGTTCTGCTGGAAAGTTGCTCCTGCTTTGGCTGCTGGCAACTGTGTCGTGTTGAAAACCGCGGAGCAAACCCCTCTCTCTGCTATCCTGGCCGGCAAACTTGCACTTGAAGCTGGCATTCCCCCTGGTGTGCTCAATATAATCTCTGGTTTTGGCCCTACTGCAGGTGCTGCCATCGCCAATCACATGGATATCGACAAAGTCGCCTTCACAGGTACCCATCTATCTGTGTCTCTCTCCTTTTCACAGGTACCCATCTCTGTCGCTGTCTCTCTCTTTCACAGGTACCCATCTCTTTTGTCTCTTTCTCTTTCACTGGTATCCATCTCTCTATCTCTCTTTCACAGTTACCCATCTCCCTCTCTCTCTCTCTCTCTCTCTCTCTTTCACAGGTACCCCTCTCTCTGTCTCTTTCTCTTTCACAGGCACCCGTCTCTCTGTCTATCTCTCTCTCACAGGTACCCATCTCTGTCAGATCTCTCTCAGCTCTCTCTTTCTCTCTTTCACAGGGACCCATCTCTCTGTGTGTCTCTCTTCAGTTAGCCTCTTTCACTTGTCATGGTTTTAGGTCTCTGTTGTCACATTTCTTCAGCTTCTTTGAATAGAAGCAAAAAATTCCACTGAGGTTTGTGGTAGATTTGGGGAAAGGTTTTGTGGGAGAATATTTGTGGTTTCCCAAGACAAACATTTGAAGCTGCAAATTGGCTAATTGCTGCAGGTTCGACAGAGGTGGGCAAGCTGGTGATGGCATCAGCAGCAAGAAGCAATTTGAAGCAAGTGACCTTAGAACTAGGAGGGAAGTCACCGGTCATCATCTGTGAGAACGCAGACGTAGACAAAGCAGTTGAGCTTTCACATTCTGCCCTTTTCTTCAACCAAGGGCAATGTTGTGCTGCAGGGTCACGAACATTTGTGCATGAGAGTCATTATGAGGAGTTTGTGGAGAAATCAAAAGCAAGGGCATTGCAAAGAGTTGTGGGTGATCCGTTTAAAGCTGGGGTTCACCATGGGCCTCAAGTGGACAAAGACCAGTTTGAAAAAATCTTAAACTACATCAGTCACGGGGAGCAGCAAGGAGCCAAGCTTTTGACAGGTAAATTATTATGCTTGGCTTGCATCGTGATGATAATAAGGGGGCTGATCTTTAACATCTTTAATGTTGGTGAATTTGTGCCACCTCTCCATTCAATGCGGCTGCCTTTATAGTCTTATGTTGCTTGCAAATCAAAGGATTTATGTTGCAAATTTGTCCAGCCTAGATCAAGGATTACATGTTGCATATGGAGAACAATAAAAGCACAAAATTAGTGTACTCATAGTGGGATGGTCCCAGTTAGAGGGGTTCACTTGGCTCCTTGCTTGATTCTGACCCTAAGAGACCCTAAAGAAAGGTGGGTGTATCCCTCTCTAACTGCTGCTGTGCCTACCCACACAGTTAGAAGCTGAGAAAATGAATGGAGAGCATCAATTTGTTTTTGCTCTTTTTTGGGTCTGTACAATTGTATACTTTTGTATTGTTTAGGCTATTAGAAGAAAAATGAAAGGTCTTCATTGTGTTTTTTTGGCTCAATTGCTTTGTTGTGACTGTTGGGTGTTAATAGGTGGAGCCCGTTTCGGTACCAAGGGCTTCTACATCAAGCCCACTGTTTTCTCTGATGTGGAGGATGACATGAAGATTTTCACTGAAGAAATCTTTGGACCTGTGCAATCCATCTCCAAGTTCAAGACTCTGGAAGAAGTAAGTCATGGCCCATCTTTAGATCTCTATTAGGTGTAAATATGGCTGCATCTGTAGTGACAATATCTTGGTTCCCAGATGCTTCTAGGATGCTTGTCAAGGTTTGGCTTTTGTTACTCTTTGTTCCTGCTTTTGCAATTGCTGTAGCTAGAAGAGGATTACCTATACATACACACACATATTTATTTCAGTCAACCTTCAAGCATGAAAAATCAATGTCTTGTTGTTTTGCTCAGGTTGTGAGGCGTGCCAACAATACTACGTATGGACTTGCTGCTGGGGTATTCACCAGGGATTTGGACATTGCCAACACAGTCTCTCGGGGGTTGCGAGCTGGGACAGTGTGGATCAACTGTTATAACAACTTTGATGCCACAATGCCATTTGGTGGTTATAAGCAGAGTGGCATTGGTCGAGAGAAGGGCAGCTATGCACTCGAGAATTATACCCAAGTCAAAGCAGTAGTAACACCCTTGCATGATGCAGCATGGCTCTAGGACTCACCACGCATCATTAACATCCTGACCTTGTGCCACTTTTTGCTCAGTGTTTTTTTTTTGCTTAAAGTTGTGGTGATTGGGAATTAGAAGGTGGGTGTTTTGGGGATGAAGCCCAAGAGTGCAATGGGATATTCTTTATCCCCACAAAGGTGATAAGTGCACAAAAGAGTGGGATTCAAGGCACTTGTATGAACATGTTGAGTTGATGGATCCCCGTGTATTTCAACAACTGATTTGGCTCTTCATAGTTTGAGGTCAAGTAAGATATATAAGTTGCAATATTATGTATGCCACCCAGTTAGGTTAGGTTATGGATGTTGGATGGGCTTCTGATATGATAGATTATGTAGGTTGTTGTAAAGAAAAGAAATACCCCTGTAACTAAATTGCCATGCATGCTATAGGTCAATGGTACAGAGGTTTGGTGGAGTTTTTAGTTATGATCTCTTGGTTCTTGTGAAGAGAAAGAGAGTATGTTTACACTATGCTACAAGGTGCTGCTGATGATATTAGGTTGTTGTGACCTAAAGAGATGACATTGGAATTTTTAATAAATATTTAAAATTAGTGTAATGTTTTTATGTTTGAAATTGAAGGCACTTATGCAGTTCATTAAGTTTGTGAGTTTTGATGCATCCAAAGGTCAGACTTCAAATTGTGTGCACAAGAAGTAGGAAACTGTGTTAACTTTCTAAAACCTTGAGAGGAAGCAGCTTAGGATGTAACCAGCCTCATGAGTGTGATGAAGAAGCCACAAACCTGACTGCTTGGCATGAGTTTGCAAAGCATGCTCAACTTCTTGTAACAGTTGCAAAAAAGAGTCCGCAAGTAGACATAGATTTATTGTACCAACCTTCAAGATTGAAACCCCAGCTAACCAAGTTCCAATTTTAGGAAACAGGTTTCAACATGCATGGGCAGCGTGGCTTACAGGAGGAAGGGAAGAAGTTGCAGGTTTGTGCAGGCATGCCAGCACTAGTGCCCACACAAGTACACTTCCAATTACACACTTGGATTGTGGAACTGATATAACTCTTCCACTGATACACTTGATGAAAATCTCTGGAAAATCTTCCAACCATAGATTGCAATTGGATGTAGCTGTTTGTGAAAGTAGGGAGGGAGTTTACAGAAATATGATGAACAAAAAGCTTCACAACTGTTTCACCAGAGTGAGTACAACATAATACTACAGAAACAAACCTTGACAGGCATGTTTTCCATGGCATATTGTACTTGAATCTCATAACCAGCGAGGAGTCTGAGAGTGAAAACACAAAAATCTCCTGATTAACAAATTAGTCTCAGGAACTCTAGACATAGCCTCATGTTCCAGTCACCCAATTGAATGAGTTTGATGGCAACTGAGGAAAGTCTGTGTCAAACACTTGTTTGCAGACACAGAATTTGCAGAATAGATCTGCTGAAGGAGTCACTGGCAGTCTCCAAATGGGTTCAAGATAGTGTACATATTTTTATCTATAATGAGCTTGTACAAGGTGGGATAAAAAGACAACACCCACGATGACGATGCATTCCAGAACTATGTTTTGGATTGAAGAAGCTGAGCTCATTAACTGCTTAGTGTCTTGATCCAAAGCTGAATTTGAAGCTGCAGACGTAGACTTCAATCCTAGACTAGAACATCAAACTCAAAACCAAAATCATGGAATTGCTGTTGACAATTCGATGGTCTCTGGTCCACAGTATTGAGTTTCATTTCTATCACTTGTGTATAGTTTGCTGCAAGGAATTCAGACCTTGCTCATTCTGTTCCTTGTGAGGTCAGACTGTTTGAAGATTGCACTTAAACCTGCAATTGGAGGAGGCCTCTCTGCAGCTCTGGATTTCACTTCAGGGGGTTGCCAAGCAGTGTTGTCAATCTCCTTGACAGTGATATGATGATCATGGTCAGTCTTTGCATAATGAGGATTAACATCTCTCCGGAGTGCTCCTTCAGGTCCAGCTTCCTCCTCTTGTTTCTTGACATTTAAACCCTTGATAGGTCTTCGTGATCTGACATCATTCTTCATCTCTCTCATCACTGGCCTTGAATCAGTCTTCTGAAATAGCAGCAGGTCCATGTCATTTGTGAAATTGGAGTCGCATCCCTTGCCTCTTGTAGCAATGCAAGCAAACTTATTAACTGCTGCTGTTTCAGCTGGGTTAGTTTTGGATTGAGAAACCTCATTCGTGGTACGCCTGTATGATGAGAACCACTTGGCTCGTATATACTCAGTTTTCCTCCAAGGTGGTAAATCCAGCCCTCTTTTCTTCACTGAGCGTTTGATAGCATCAGACATTAGATTCAAAATGCTCTGCAGACGCTCAGCTTCTCCAACAAAAACCGTGGGCAAGAGTTGCACAAGTGATTTATACTGCTGTGTGGGACGTGCAATCTCAAACTGAGTTCTAAAATCTGTGTCCACCAGTATCCTCCCACTAGACTTGCCATCCGCAATTCCCATGACTACGTCTATGTATTCATAGTCACCTGCAATAGATGATATACAATAAAACAAATCAGCAGGGCATGAGAGACCAACATCAAGGCTCATACATACAATGGACCATTATCTCTACAAGTCACACAATTCAGACACCACCCTCTGAGGCCTTTTGATGATCACAATTTTGATGAGCCCTAAGTAAACATGAAAGGTTATATCTTTGCTTCATCTTATATCTATCTATCCATGAGCTGGTGATTCATTGATCTCCAGAAGTCTGAAATGGGTCTTCTGGAAAGCCCGTGTTGGTGTGGGTGGTTTCATAGAATTCTTGTAGACCCGTTCACTATAGAACAAAATGACATTCTTCATATGCATCATCCTGTGTCAGATTCCTGAGAGAATATTTCTCTCATGAGTTTTGCAAGGTGGGCGTTGCTATAATAAATCAATCTGACAGTGACCCTTTTTAATTAAGCTTGCTGCTGCTGCTGCAAAAGAGCAGTTGGGGCTATGATCTTGAGAGGTCTAGATTTGAACCTCCAGGATGCAAGAAAAAACAAAAAAATTAATAAAGCTTCAAAGGGGTTTGAACAGAGGTAGTAAGTAAATCACCTCCAGGGAAGCCTCCAGTATGAGCCCATCTAGACTTGCAAATTGCAGCATTGAATCCAGCATCACGAAGATGCTTCATGACAGTGCGTCGCAGATGCACATGAGGAGAAGGAGGAGGAGATGGACTGCTGCATTTTGTTGCTGAAGAATCCTGCTCTTCTTCTTCTTCTTTGGTGGTGGATGATGCAGTAGTCTGAACAGACTGTGACAAGCTCACACCCTCGATTGCCTTGAGAACCTCTCCCAGTAAGCTTGTCTCCAGGCCGGTTTTGCATGGCACCAAACCCTGCAACAAGAGGAGTCCCGAGGAAAGAAACCCATCAGAGAGAGACAGAGAGAGAGAGAGTGATCGAAAGAAAGCGGGGATGGCGCATGCGTGGAGATGGAGCTTGAGAGATTTTTTTTATAAATAAATTTACCTGAAAAATTTCGCGCATTTCTCCGCCAAGTTTGGGACCCGGATCGTCATTCTCATCTTCGCCATGTGAGTTTGCGGCACTGCAGGAGCCGATGCCGCAGTTGCAGCGAGCTCTGCCGCACTTGCCGACGAGGAGCTCATCAGCACCTTCTTCATCCTCCTCCATGAACTCGTGCACCATGGCAGCCAGGCACACGGAGTTGGGCTCATGCTCGCTCCCACTGCTACTGTAATAAGTCTTGACCTCAGATGCTTTTCCTCCTCGTGTTGTTGTCGTTGTCGTCGTCACCGCTCTCGCCTCTGCAAGCAACACAGCCGTTGTTGTTGTTCCCCCAGAAGCAGCTGCTGCTTCTGGTAACCTCACGAGTGCTGCTGGTGCTCGAAATACGGCCATGCTTGCAAGTTGAGCACTAGCTCTGGTAGCAGCTTTCATCACACCACCCAAGCTTTGAATTCCTGCATTCTCTTGCGCAGTCGTCGACTCCCTTGACTTGCCATCGTTCTTCCAGGCGGCTGCTTGGCCAGTGCCGCAAGCAGCAGCTCTTCGGCCTCTGGGAACTGGGGCCAACGACTTGAGAGAAATAAGTCCTGGCATTGTGCAACTACAACGTCTCTGGATCGTCTCCGGATCGTCTCCCTCCTTCTATCTCTCTCCGACTCTCTCTCTCAGTCTCTCCGATCCAGCGCCCACTTCTTCTTCACATACTCTCTCCAGGACTCTCTGCGCCAAATTCTCAAAATCTATCTGACTCTAGATCCAATCAATAAGAATCGACTGACTCTCAACGACCCACAATTTACCTTTGCCTTAACAACCAAATCCTCAAAAACTGCATACAATTCTCTTCTTTATCTTCATCTTCCTCTTCTTTTCTTCTTCCTCCAAAGCTGCTTCTCTTCTTCTTCTTCTTCTTGTTCTACACTGGTGCACTGGAGAGCAACAATCTGGCAAAATTTCTCTCAAATGCACCACTGGATGCATGGGGTCTTCGAAGATTAAATACGTGCATTTCATTCCTTCCATTCACTTGTACGCAACGAAGCATCCCACGCAAAAGCGACGGAGAGAAGAGAGAGAAAGAGAAGAGAGAGGCGCGCGCGAGAAGCGAGAGCGGGCGAGCGAAGGAAGGAAGGAGAGAGAGGAGACCCGAGCATTCATCGGCCGAGTGGAACTTTCGGCCGGGATTTAATGGGGTAATCAAAACCCACCCTTGTGAACGTCCGGCTTAGGGCAACTGACACATCTTTTCAGCCCTATTCCACCCGATGAAACTTCGGTTTGGTCGTGGTAAATAGTAAACACCACGTGACGCTGAGATCACGACAAGACCAGGGGTAAATAGTTTGGTTAACTCTAGGTGACAAAAAGGACTTTTCTACCAACCTTACTTCCTGGTAAAAAAGTAATTAGGTCAAATTTTTTATGGTGAAATAGCCACCCAAACTGCTGGTACCTTCCTCTTCTTTACCAAGAACTAACTCTTAGTGGCCAAATTCAAATCCAAGAAATGTTTAGATTTGGACTCAACCACCCTGGTTTAGTTTAGTCTAATCACAGGATATCTACAATAATTTAGAAAGCAACAATATTTAGATGAATTTTGTGATTTAAACCATGGTTCCACCCAAGGTGGTTTCTTTCTTTCTTTCTTTGGCTTTTGCAATGAATGTTTTTGTTTAGGGTAAAGCCTGAGGAGGCCCATGGGCTTTATCAAGTGTTATAAATAAAATAAAATTAAAGAGCTGCTTTTCTTTTCTTTTTTTCCATGTAATAGGTACCTGCCATGTATCATGGGAGAAAAACAACAAAATTGGGGTTAGGGGAGGGGAGGTGGGGTGGCATTTTGCTAAACCGAATATCCACATAGTGGAGGAAAGAATATTCTGGGTAACATGCCTTCCAATTATCGTAGTGCCTTGGGCCATTTCAACACATGTTTGTCGAATAATTAATTAATTATGAAATTTTCATTTCAACAAATGGAATATTCTTAAATATTCATTGTTATTCTTCACAATATTTTTTGATTTGGAAGAAATAATTTTTGAAAATTTCAACATTTCTGAAAATAATATAATTTGTGTCGAATTGGCCAAGGTACAAGGGTATTTTTTAAAAATAATGATAATAATAATAAAACACACACACACACACTATATATATGGGGGCCATTTGTAGAGAAGTTGATAACTGGCTACTCAATACTCCATGTGTGTCAATGTGCTTCCTCAACACATGGGATAAAAAAGAATAAAAATATAGCTCACAATTTTAGAGTTTAATTCTTAGAATTTTTAATTAAAAAAAACCCAAACACATTTTTTAAAAAATCTGCTTTAATGGAAAATGGGCAGGGGGTTTTTTAAAATTTTAAATAAAATTGGACCCCAAAAACCGACCCACCCGGGGTTTTGAAAGGCTAGAAGGGTGGGATATGGAAAAGTGCAGGGTATTGACACGTGTTGATTTCTGGTTGGGTAACCTAACGCTTTTGTGGCGTCTCGACGAGGCGGGATGTACTGGAGGCTGACGGGGAGCGGTGCTTGTACGCAGGCCGCAGGCGGCATGCGGCTGGTAAGAAGGCGTAGGCCGCGCGCAGCACGGTGGCACAGCGTGGACTAACGTGGCGGGTAAATCCCGCAAGTGTGTATAACATGCGTAAAACGTAAAAACCACGTGGCAGCAGCGGCGGCGGCAGAGGTAACTTATTGCCTGCGTCATGTGACGACGCTTCTTTGGGATGGAGACGTCAAAGGTGCATTCTCAGTTACCATTTACCCAGAAAACCAAGAAACTCTACCTCGGCAGTTAAGGAAACAACCAGGTATACTTCTTTGAACTCTTTTTTTTTTTTAAATTATATATTTTATTTAACAAATTTCATTCTTGTTATTTCATTATTTTTTCCATCATGAATTTTTTTTTAAATTTTTTTTTTTAAAATTTAAAAATGTAGTAAGTTGAGTTTTATTGCATTTCCAAAGAAAAATAATACCAAATAACTTATGGGCATTTTCTTTTTCGAAAGAATGTTGGGAAAATCCCCAAATGATGCCTTCTTAACCCAAGGGGCTAAGAGCAAGACTTTTTCATACAAGTCCTCCAAATTGAAAATGGGTCTTTTGCATTGTCTCTCATGGGCCACAATAAGCCAACCCAACATGACACCCACTAATTTAATTGGTGTTTTACTAGTAGGAGAGAATGATCTCCAACATGTTGTCCTCCTTTACACATGTTGGATAACCTTAGTCTTTCCGTAAAAAAAACTACTTGACACAAAATCCACACCTTCCTCACACATTGCCTCAATTCCTCGCTAAGTTAATGATTTATTTAAAAAAATTAATTTAAAGAAAGAAGAAAAGAAGCTGGGCCATTGAGATATGGCTCCATGGACAATAAAATGTGGGTCCTCCTCCACGTTGTAAAACCTATTTGCCACAAAAGTGTTATAATGAAAACGTGAGTTATCCAAGCTCGTTACTCTTTGTGTCCTTCCTCCGTGTGTGTTTCCGTGAGGATAAATCCTCATTAAGAATGGATGGGAATGACACACTCATTCGATTGGCAAATCCCGTGACCAAATATAGGTCTTTCATTTGGGTTGTGGCCCATGTGTTTGTAGTTGTAGTAAAAAAATGTGGGCGGGCCAACGATCTAAATTATTTATTCAAGAATGTGTATGTAGGGTAGGATAAAATAGTGTGGACGGGTATGACATATTTACGGTCCCTTTATCCTGTGAAGAGAATAAAATGTTGGTCATTTACATTTACCCTTACGGGGATTGATTATTTGGCAAAACCCATATAAATAATACCCAGAATGGGTTTAATATTTTTAAAAAGTAGAGCGTATAAACTTTCGCCCAAATGGCGATTGCTTTTTCAAAGTTCATATATAGAACTACCCTTACCCGGCTGATAGATGAAACTTGATATACCCGCCCAACCCACCCAACACTAGGGCTTGAAATCCCTTAGTGTTCTCCTTCATTTAGTAGTTACTACACCCCCCAATTGCAATGAAAAAAAATTGTTGAAAACTTTAGTGATGGTTATTTACTTCTAGTTATAAACAAATGTTGTTGATATGATGGGGTTTCCATGCACAACTACTTGTTTTAAGTTTTAACCCCAGTTTAAAGTTTTAACCCCCAGTGTGCTATCTATCTCTCTCTTCCAGAAGGGTGGGTGGAAAACAAAGGGAGAGTACAATTGTCAGTCAAAAGAGACAGAGGATTTCTCAAAACCAGGACCAGATTCAATGAACCTACAAACCAATGAAACATTGCCTCTAGTCCTTTTCCTTCCCCCCCCTCAGTCAGTTCCTTTAATTTTTGTTTCATATAGGTATCTGAACCAGGAATATTCTGAGGAAAGTGCGGAAACTGGACTAGATTCAATGAATGTAGCAACAATAACAAGGCCAACAAGGGGTGTGTGTGTGTGTCTCACACCGTAGCCTTGCCATTTGCATTAAAAAGTATCTTAAGGAAAAAAGAAGAATTACGGAAAATTCAAATATTTCACCATGCAAAAATTCAATCTTCAAATAAATCCCATAAAAGAAACCAAAATCCTTCAAGATATTATTATAACTCTATAATAACTAATCTCAAGTTTCAACACTTGAAGCCAAAATATCATCTTTCAAAAAATCCTTGTATAAAAATAGACCTACCACTACCTAGAGGCCAAAATCCCTTAAGCTACTACTATACTCTGTAATGAATCTAAACACAATATCCTTGCCTTGGTAGGCAATGCCAACAAAAGAAACTCATTGAAGTTATGCTCCAATGAAACAAAAGAAAGATTTTTTGCCAATGGGGAAATTTAGACTTACTTGGAGCTTTG
>Ga0116231_10007788_pt1 | contig 19291 bp, 10 predicted proteins | sample S1TSphgellanicum_2_FD_89695 | JGI IMG/M metagenome (GOLD analysis project Ga0116231, IMG submission 89695) | Host-associated microbial communities from peat moss isolated from Minnesota, USA - S1T2_Fd - Sphagnum magellanicum MG | ecosystem: Host-associated > Plants > Peat moss > Unclassified...
AATTTTATAGATCAACCAGTGAAAATTGGTAAACATTCGCGCACCAAGAATGTTTTGACAAGGTGCTTTACCAAGAATTTTCAAGAATTTTAAAGTGCAAAATGAAGAATGTCATTACTATGTTTTTTTGTGTGTCTATCATTTTGTGTTACTTTAAGGTGTATCCAAGGTGTTTGTAACTTGATTTATGCGCATTTTTACTTTGATGTTTCTTGTGATTTTTTCATGTGCAATTGCATCAACACAAGACTTATATAACGTGTTTTCTATGGCTTTCTATTTAGGTAATCCTTGTAAAAAAACATTTGTGGATGTGTTGTTGCAAGATTTATGGACTATGATCATATTTTGTCCTATAAGTCCACTTGAAGCTCTAAAGTAACCCAATTGAAGGTATTAATAATAACTCACAATTTTTGGCAATTAATTGTTACTTTGCCATATGTGTAAAATGACAAATTTGGAAAATTCAAGCAAATGATGGGTTAATGGCAATGTGGTGATCATAGCTTGAGCTATATAAAAAGAAGCTTGGCAATATGTTTTAAAAGCACTAGATCTAAGCACTTCAAGAATCATCATTAATCTACAAATTGCAAGTGTTTTGAATTATTTAATTTTTTTCATGTAAAATCAAAATATAAAAAATGCAAATTGAAAAAAAAAAATTGCATTGGGACCTCATTCCCAAAATGACCTTATTTTGTTCCTTACTTTATACTTTTTGAAGGTTATTCCTAGGAGAAAAAGGTGGGTCATCTATTGATGATTCCTTTTTTGATTTTGCTATTTTCATATGTGACATGAATCAACAATGGGGGACAATAGTTAAACTTTGTGGAATTGAACCTAGTATAATCCATTACCACTTGATGGAATGAATGTTTCTCACTTCATTCCTATTTGGAACAACCCCTACTTAAAATGTTTTAGCCTAGTCTTTTATACAACTTGAAAGATATTTTTGACCATCACGAATGAAGGTTTAAGGCCAACCATTTGATTACACATTTTTAGTCATAGGGCTAATTGATTGATTGGTCATTTCAAGTGTTAAAAAACTTAAATTATCAACAAATTTAAAGATACAATGGTGGAGTGTGAAACAAATAGTTCGACAAAAATTTCTCAAAAGAAAAATTAAATATTAAATGACAACCAAAAAAATACCAGTATGGAAAAAGAATACCATGTGATTAGGATAATAAGAAGACATGCATGTGAATAGTAAAATTAATGCACCAATCAAATGGTGGATCATTAGTGAATTGAATTTGATAGTTTGTTTACATGACTACATAATAACAAAATGATCTAGATTTAATAAAACAAAAAGTGAATGTGAAAAGGTACCAACACCCCCTCTCATGTACTGAACCTTAGAAAAACTAAGTATAAAAACAATGGTCATATCAAAATAAAAGGACTACACTTCTTCAACAATGTTTATTGAACATTTTTGAAAGTGTCTTTTTGTGGTGAGTCTTCCATCACTCTTTGTGTATTATGAGAATTCATTTTTAAAAAATTGTAAAGTCTCTTTTGATTTTGTTTGCATCCTATTGATGTAGTGAGAGCATTATTGCTATGTGTTTGAACATTTTGTGTGTTTATTTGTGGTTTTGTTGAACAAATAAATCCTTTTGTAGGAAAAATGTTCCTAAAACTTATTTATTGCTCTCAAATTAATTTCAAATTAGAACTTGACTTGTTATGCAATGATCATTGTTCCTTTACCAATTCAAATTTGATAATGCTTGAACAGGAACCGAACATCTTTCAAAATGGGGTTGGCTTTATAAATCACCCATTGACTATTCCCTTTATTCTTTTACATTGTTGCCACCACTTAAACATTGTGGTTTATATCCTAGACATGTGGCCTAGACTAAACAATCAAAATTTTCCTTCTTTTGCTTTCCAACTTTGAAAAATGAACAAACCATGGCATGGAATGATTAATGAGTCTTTAGCATGAACTATACCATTAAAGTTTATATGTTTAAACACTCATGGGTACTTGTAGCATGTAAAGAGAACATGTAGTTTTTTATTGTCACAAACAACTAGGTTATCAAATGAGATATATGGACAATGTGTTCTTCCTTCTCAACCTAATTTTCGATTGGAATGGATGAACAATGATTTTTTTATTCTTCATCTCCTTTTCCTTTAAAATGATTGACCATCGTTTTTCCCCATCATTTGGTGAACATTATTTTTTCTTTTTCTCCAACTTCCATTTCCTCTTGAAAGACTAAACATATTTTTTCCCCCAATATCCCTCTTTTCTAAAACACGACTTTTTTTGGTTCCCTACAATCAACCTCTCCTATGCAATGGGTGAATTTTTTGTAAAACAAAACAATTTATAATAGTTGAACTTTTAATTTGTCCCTTATAACCACCCTATCATTTAAAATGGATGGAACATTTTCTTTCTATTTGTATTCTAGAATGGGTGTACTTTCTTTTGTCTCATACAACCACCCTCTTCTTTGGAATGGGTGGACATTTTTTTGAAAAACTTTTAACACTTGTTCTTGTGGACTTGATAGACATTTTTCCCCCCTTATTTAATCTTGTCATTAAATATTGATGGGCATACCCCAATAAATTTTTTGATGGTGAAAATTTCCACCATAGCAACCCTTATATGTATATAGGAGCATATTTTTAGGAAAGTGTTCATTTTTCTAAAACATGTTGCAAAAACAAATCACTAGTTTTAAACTTGAGTATTAAGTAGGTTGCCAAAATATAGTAAAGAGCCTAAAAAGGTAGACATTGTCCACTTGATGTTCTAACTCTCTTAAAATGCACCTCATTGATACTACAACATAAAATTTGGAAAACTAAACTTTGTGCCCTACCATCACACCCCCAACCCCCATTTTAACAATTCTTACAATGCAAGCTAAGGTGGACAAAAAATTGGCAAGAAAAAACATCCATTAAACCATTTTTACAAACTTTTTTACACTATGCATCACATTTTTTTGCATGACACATTGCATACGAATGCCAAAGTTACAAATTGAAACAATGAAAAAACACACACACACACACACACACATAATACCATTTGTGGGACAAGGTTTGAAAAAAATGAATAAGTTCAACATTTCCATGTTTATAACTTTTAAAAATTCAACATTGGACAAAAGATATGAGATAATACATTGTTACTTTTGGTAACAACTTGAAATAATAAAAATGGACGTAAGGGGAGGGCAATGAATGCATTTTTCTTTTCCCTTTTTCACAAGGGTTATTTCTTGTGTTGAGTAGGGAGGGAAGGAAAAGGCGTAGGCTATTTAAATTACACTCCTTTCTAAAGGAGTTATTTCTTTTAATGAATAAAATTTTGTTTCGAATGATGGAATTTTTCCCTCCAAATTTCAAAGGGGATATTTCTTGAAGAGACATGTAATCACTAAGGGTGAAAATATGATTGAATGTACAATTTTTGGACATATTTGTAGTATTGAAAAGGAGCTAGTACCAATGTGATTTTTCTTTCAAATTGAATGAAATTAGGATGTTAAAAGCATGTGCTAAGGTTTAACCTTATTTATTATCATATTGACATGGATTTCCAATGAAATTTGCATTGAAATTTGAAGAAATTAGCCCCTTACACTTTTGAATTGAAAATATTCATTTCAAACCCCAACTTTTATGTGTTTGAATACATATGAATGTCTTAGAGGGTGGAAATTTTTCATTTTTTCAAAAAATCAAAGTTTGGTGGTACTATGTGTTGCGTTAAGTTGTTTGCCAAGACATTTGGTGTTATGTCCAAAATAGAATCAAAGTACAATCTGATAATATCCAAATGTAAAACATTTCTAGAATTGAAAGGTTGATTTCATGTAGATTGTGATTTTATCATTCAAATTCCATTAGATTTTTATATCATCTTGGTGTCGAGTATTTTGTTAAAGAAACATGGACAACTATCATTTGGGACAATACTTTGGTGCACTCAAATATGGTTGCACTTAGAGCAAGGTTTTAAATATCTTGAAATGGTTTACATATAACATTGGAAATTTATATCTAAGAAGATTTCAAAAAAAATCAAATTCAACCACCATTTTTTTTCATTTTTTATAAAAAAAGGCAAAAATTAACAAAAAATAGTAAAAATAATGAAATTTGTAGTAGAAAAACAAAAATATATAGAGCCAAGAAAGCCAACTAATTTCATTCATACCCTACCACCTTAGTCTTTATTTTGTCAAATTTCAATTGCACATGTCCATCACATATTCTTGGTGATGTGATTTCTAACATTCTAATATATTTTTTGTTTTGGGGTTCCAACTTTTTGATAGCATCTAACCAAATTCTTCTTATTGGCTTAGTTGGTTGTACATCCTTCATAAAGAACTTTGTTGAATGTGTCATATACATTGAAATTTATCCATAAAGACAATAAAACCCAAGAGTAGAACCTTTGGTTTCACTAAAATTAAAAATCAAATTTCCTCCTCAACCTAGGATAATTTGAGTTTTCTCCTATCTCTTTTGTTTTGTTATCCACCTATGAGCCTACACAAGTTATGGGATGGCCAAGGAGGACTTAGGGAATTATACAAAGCTACTTAAGGGGTTGACCAAGGATTTCCTAGGTTAAGAAAGGCTACTTAAAATTAACTCCTATTACATAAGGGGGTTACATAGGCTTACCTAGGGGACTATATAGGATAAGGGTTATCAAAAGCCTAAATTGTGTGACACTACTTACAAAATAGTGTGCCATTTTGGAAAACTCAACATACTTGGGCTCTACGTTGCTCTACAATATTGGAGTGATAATCAACTAACATAAGGTCAAAACATTTTATATTTTCATTTCTTTGAATCCTACAATAGAAAAAAATAATCCATGATCATGTACATGTTTTTCATGAAATCACTTCCACTTTAATTCTATAACATGAAATTGAATCTTTGCTTAGTGAAAACATTTTAAATATGTGTATCAATGACACCAAGAATTTCTTGAAACCATATCAATTTAAAAGAAGAGATTAAAAATTTTAACCTTTTATCTAATGTGATGTGACCTTTTTAAATTCAAATATTCGTGTTGCTTGGGAGGAAAAAAACATTCAATTTCCATATGTGACAATTAAAAGGTGATCATATAAAAAGGAAAATATCAAAAGGTTTTAACATGAAATTGTTAAGTTGATAGATGGTGCAAAAATCTCAAGTTGATATAAACCCCAATATCCCATCACTAAACTTTTGTATATTTACAAATCCAAATTCATGTTATATAAGGCACATGTCTTTCATCCAAATACATAAATATATATAGGCCTTTATATTGTTATTGGTGGAAATGCTCTACATCTAACATGCCCTAGTTGTGAATTAAACCCATTGACTTTGATGTATTAACTTCACATTGCTTAAACATGAAAACCACCACAACCAAAAAATTGTCAATGTGTACAAAATGTAAAAAACATAAAAAAACAAGTTCAAATTTTATTACAATTACAAACAAAAGATAAAAACAAGATCATGAAGTATGTAGGAAAATGTTTACATGAAATTTTATGAATTCATACTATAAAAAGGTTGGAATCACAAAACAAGACAAACAAGAATAGAACATAAGGTCATACCTCAAATTGGTGTTGAAATATTTCAAATAATGGAATTAATTTTACACATATTTGGGGACCAGGCTCAAAGAAGTTTTCATTGAAGGTTTCATATGGCTATTTGAAAAAAAAATTCAACACTTTGAATACCTATTGTGAATGAAATACAAATGGAGTATCTTATTGTTATAAAATTATTTAATGTTAAGGTAGGTTATAGGATGTCATTATTGACACACATTTATTTGTGGTATTCAAAAACAAAGGTCAATGTGGAGGATTATAATGCAATCAAGTAAAATTCAACATATTACAAGGGCAACTTTGATTTTATTCTTGTACATATACAAGTTTTTAATGCCAATGAATTATAGATGAATGTTTTTTGGAACAACATCACAATTGAGCTTTCTCTAGTGTGGGTGTGGGCATTTGATTTGTTATCAAACCCATGTTGGGTATCAACCTATGTATACAAGTTTATAACTAACGGAGGTTAAATTCTCAACCTAGGTTAACTTACAATAGCCTAGTAATTTTTGAGCTCTTTCATTTGTTTTTCTTGTTGTATTTTAAACTTTAATCTCATTATATCTTCTCCTTTTTGCATGTACTTTGAGGCAACTGCATCAAGAATCAAATGTCAAAGAAAGTTTGGGAATTGGGTACACTTGTTTTGTTGCCTTTCATTGGGTGATCAAAAGCTTTTAGTTATGGCTTTTTTTTCACCTTCTTGCATGTATTCCAAGGGGCATGCAAAATCTAATGATGGTAGTGGAAATTTTTGACAATATGCCATAACATGTTTATTATCTATTGCATTTCAATGAGTGTTTGAATTATTGCTTTGATTTATTTATTTCATTATATCACCTATGTTTTGAGGTAATTTCATGATCCCATAATGGTGGGCAAATATCATAAACCCTTGGTTCCAAGCTTTGTCACAACTTGCCAAATGTTTGACAAATTTAAACCAAGTTTTTGTTTTCAATTTCATGTTCCCTTTCACTAGGGTTTGATGTTTAATTTTTTAAATTCTAGAATTCAAATTTTTTCGGTCATTTCTAACTTGAAACCTTTTAATTTTTAACCATAGACAAAACTCAATGGGTTCTTTTAATCTCATCATCAATATTCATAATTTCAATCCTAATCAAAGAATTGTATAAATTTCTTAGAAGATTTGGTAATAATGATAATGTGTAACCTTGGCATGAAGGTGGAGAAGTGTATCTTCTTAAAGCAGTTGTTGTTAATGAATTTTACATACTTAAAATGTGCATGTAAAATTTACAAAAGTAAGGTGTGGCTTGGAAATTTCACAACCATAATTTTCCAACATAGGCATTTTTAAAGCTAAATAATAAACACTAAAAAAAATCTCAATTTGCAATTGTAATTTGCAACTAAAAATAAATTACAACCAACCTACACAACTAAAATTCCATTAGTTATATAAGTGAAGTCGCATGCAATATCTAATCGCAAATGATGACTTAGCATGATGTCATCACATTCCATATGGATGATGTATATATCATCCATATACACCTTCATCCGTTGACCATTCATATAAAGTTTGTAACTATTCCCCATTATTTGCAATTATGTTATAATCTATTACAAAGTGCCATGTGGCAATAGAATAATTTTCAAAATTATGTCTTTAAATTACATATTGGCCGATCTTCATCATCTATTTTGAATGGTATGAAATCATGCCATGTGGCATAATAATTTTTTTGCCACATGGCATGTTAATTGAATTTTTGGCCAAAATACATTTAAATTAATGTTTAGGTAAGACTAGATAGGTAGGTGGGTAGGTAAACTAGAAAGTGGATATGTAAATATTCTAATTTTATTTTAGGTTGAACCTTTAGGGTTAAGCCTCTTTCATTGGCTCATCCCAAATTACACATGTTTTTAATCTAAAAATGTAAAGCAAAACACTTTCTTTATATACTCTTACAAGATGGAATTGGAAGACAAAACATATGGAATAAGTTTTTTAGTTGCAACCTAATTTGTGACTAAGTTGAAATTAAATTGTAATTAAAAAGTTTATCCCATATCCTTTGTCTTCTTTTTCAAGTTTGTAAATTATATATCTAATAGGTGATTTACTAACTAACTAACTAACTAAAAAAAACTAATTGATTAACTAAACATTAAATAATTGCTTACCCACTTATCAACCTACCTACTACTTAGTATCACCTACTAATTAAATAGTAACTAGTAGTAACATAAATTATTTAAAATATTACATAAACTACTAAATTACTAAATAATAATAAACTTAATTAATTAATATATTTAATAGATAATTTAGTTTAAATAAATAATAATCAGTATATTATTCATAATAATAATAATAATAATATACTATAATTATTAATCATTATCAGTAAAAATTTAAAATAATCTAAATTTTAATAATTAAAATAAATTAATAATTAGTTCATTTCTATTCATATTAAATTATTTTATTATGTTATTAGTTAAATAGTATATGACTAATAAACTAATATATTTCATATTTAAAAATATTTAATTAAAAATTATATTAAATGATTATTAATTATCTAGCAAAAAAATTATTAGTATTAATTAAATAGCTAACCAATAATAGCACAAAAAATTAAATTATTGGATAATAATAAATTTCAGTAATTAATAAATTTAGAAAATAATTTAATTTAATTATTAATTATTACTATGAACCAATTAATTAACTTGTAATTATTAATAACTAATATTTACATTAAATATAGTAGGTAGTTCTACCTACTTAATTATTTAACTATTTACTTATCAACTTGCTTACCTACATAGCCACAATGTATGCAAAATGTATATTGAATATGCCCTAAATACAATATAAGTAAATTTTTGAATATATAAATATATATCCCTAAGATTATCCAAAACACCTTAATATATATCAAAGGTATATGTACATCACATAGAAGTAACCGAGTTGCAACTATTTTTGGAACTAATTAGACATAAAGGCCCTTTTTTGGATGAAAAACCCCAAAAATTAATCATCATAGAAGGATGTAAAACCTAATAGTTGCAAATTAATTACACCATAGTTGTAAGAAAAATAATAGTTTGAAACAAATGGTGATTAGTTGTAAAATGACAAAACATAGTTACAAATGACATTTAGTTGCATATAGTTGCAAATTGAATGGTTGCATAATACAAGATTTGCTCTAATTACTAACCAACCTATTAACCTTTCCTAAAAACAATGTGTTGATCCTAAAATCTTAACCATGTGCATTATATGATGGAAAAGTATAATTGTTTACCATAAGTCCTAAATCCTAAACCATGAAAAACACGTTGATGTTGAAAAAAACCTTAATTAATGAATATATTGTAAAACAAACAATGGCCCACTTTATCATGAGTTAATTAATTAAGAAATGGACACATGTAAGCCCAATTGCTATTTTTGGATCTTTCAACTTTAAATACAATTTAAAAAGGACCATGAAGCCCAAATTGGTTTTATGGAGGATGTCATGGTGTTTGTGATAACCTTAGAGTTTGCATATGAAGATAATTGAATCCATTTCGTTCCAAATATTGGCATACAATTATGCCCAAAGGTGACTAATGTTCTTGGTTTGGAAAGTTTTGTGGAAGAGGTTTTACCTACATTGGTGGAAAAAACAATGGTTGCATATGTGCAATTAACACTAGTTTCATGTTTATCCACCAATTTCACTAATGTTTGTGGATGTTGGAAAAGGTGCATGATGTGTTCATTGTAGTTGTTAATTTTATATCCAACAATTGGGAGGCCAAACACATTACTATTGGGTTATTTGAAGTAATATTAACGCCAATTGCATGATTATGGTTCCTAAGCTACAACATTTTTTTCACATCTTCTCCCTAATGCACAAGATTTTGGCTTACATGATAGATGATGGGTCGAACTTGTAGACATGTGCAACCACTTTGAATTGAATTGTTTCATGTAGCAACTTGGTAATGCTAGAAACATTTGGTGGGTTGTTTTTTGGGCATGCATTATCTAAGGTCTATTAACATGTTATTACAAATGAAAAAGTAGATCATGGGTTACATTATGAAAACGTAAAGGTAGTTCAAGTTGACATCAAAAAATTTAATACTTGGCCCAAATTTTTTAAGGGGAAGCTAGCATGGGATTAGGCTTGCATATATTACAAATTGAAGATTAGACAATTGAACATTCATGTCAAGATTAGTTATGTGATTTTTCCTTCAACTTTTTTATCATAACATTTAAATAACCACATGTAATCTATAGGGTTATTTGTGTAATTCTTTGGTGTTGTAAACCCAAGCTGCAAATTTGATTATGTTGTTGAATGCATGTCTTTGTAAGTAGGGTAATACTATTATGAGATACTTTGATTTTTTGGAATGCCATTGCATTGTGTTACATCCAACAATCAACAACACTATGAAGTGACATACTTTTTCCAACCACATGGGCAATTTGTGAAGTTGTGAAGGTCCTATCACCAATTGTGAAAGGTTGTGTTTTGAACCAAAGCTAGGGACATTGGTTTCTTGGGGATGCCCTTTAATTTATCATATTAACATGCCAAGAAAAATGGGGAAAAAAATAAAATGTCACAAAGTTCTTAATAGTTTGGTTTAAGAGGAGGCAAACATTTTCTTATCTTGAGTTGGAACAATTGATTGTTCACATGGACACCAAATATTGGAGGTTCTTCAACCTTCATTTATTTTACATGCATTTGATAGGAAAAAAAGCCTAACATGTTGGTGTTGATGTTGGATTTAAGAACATGTACTTGGTCAACAAGTATGCAGGCCATGAAAATGCGATAACCTTAAATGTTGGATATCATGGGAATTTGATGTTGCCTTTGATGTTAGAGGCTTACAAGTTGTTGATTGCCAAAAGGGTTTTAAAACTTGAAGAGTTTGGTTATAGTATGGGCTTTCAAGATTTGTTCCATTTATTTTTGACATAAATGAAAGTCCATTTACAAAGAGATTGTCTTGAGAGAGCTATATTCATTTCATTGTTATCCTATTGATGCAAAAACTTGCAAATGTGCTTTAACATGGTGGAGCATTAAAGAACCCAAGTTTCCCATTGTGGCTATACTAATGTACCATAGATTTTGGGCATCATGCACTTGGTCTAATTGAGATATGAAAAAAAAAATCCATTTTTAGAATCTTCAGTGTTCTTTACACATGTTGTTTTAAACAAATGATCTTTGTGAACAAAAATTGGCCTTCCTATTCACGTGTTGCATGCTTGAAAACTTTTAGCTTTGGATCTACATGGGAAGAAATTTGAAGTTGACATAAGAGCTATAAGCCAAATTTGAAAAAAAAAGAAGTGCAAAAAAATTCCAAAAGCATATGGTCCATTTTAGATAGCTCCATGACTATGTTCATAACAAACATTTGGAAATGGTGAAATGATGTTTGTGTTATTATTTTTCAATAGTGCATTTTCCAAGATTTTTGATGGTTTGGTGGCTTTGTGTTCCATCCTAGAATATGGGAAAATTGGCATAATGGAGAGAAATAATAGATTGGTGTGTTTTATGGATTTTTTTGGTGTTGGTTGATTATGTCATGCATCTTTACAATTCATTTATGTGTGTTTTGGTCTTTTGTGTCTTTTAGTCTTTTGTCAATTGATGGGGCTTATTTTTATAATGCATATGTAGAGATGCAAATGTGTCATGGGCAAGTACATGGTAAATTATGGTCCAAGTATGGTTGGCATACCCAAAAGGATTTTCTCATTTAATATCTAGTGAACCCCCTCACTTGAACATATCGTTAAAACTTAATAGCACATTCATATTGAAAGTTTTCTTTTTCTTCACAAATACATACATTATTAAGGTACTATTTTATGCATAGAACTTCAAATTTGAATTTGAACAAGTTTAAGGATTCCTAACAAGTTTTAGAAAACTTTCCAGGACTTTGGCTAGTGAGAAAAAAAAAGTTCAAGAACCCATAACAAATGTTTAAATAAATTATTTTGCCTCAAGATTTTTACCCCAAACATTGTGATGTAATATACATTCAAGAATGACATATGAAAGTATGAATATTTTTATCAACATTTGAAGGTAAAAAAACATTACTTCCACAACACCAAAATGCAACTTTTATGACTAGGACATTTTGCAGCTATGTGTTAATTTAGTCATGTAATCAAATGTCCTTAGTCATATACTTTTAATTATCTTTGCAACTACATTATTACATGATTACAATTGCATTGTGACTACATAATTGGCGTACCTATGTTAGTAACTTACCTAAGTACTAACTACCTATTAACTACCTAGGTACTCATAGGTAGGTGCCTATTAATTGTTACCTATGCAATTATTAAATATGTACCTACTAGTTATTAAATAGGTCCTACCTAATAACCACCTTGGTATATACCATAGTAGGTAGTAGGTATTTATTATTTAGTAACTATAGTAGGTATTGGCCACAATGTAATCACTCTATTTGTGACTACATGCAACTATTAGTCATTTGCGACTTCTTGTGTTGGTAATATTTGCAACTAGATTACAATTAGTTTGTGACAATTTTGGTTTCCATCCTTCCATGTGATATAAGATTTAATTTAGTTTTCATCGAAGAATTTTTTTTTTGTCCCATTAATTACAAATGTCACCAATTTAATTGTAACTTTGTGAGTATACAAAGGTGTATTTTGTGTACTTTAAAGGATATAGTTGGGTGTATTAATATTTACAAATGTATCCTTTGAATATATATGAATGACCATATTACGTGTGTATTCAAGTATTATTATTAATATAAATGGCTTCAATATTATGGTTACATTAAGTGTATATTTTGAGTATATTATAATTTAAAGTAAAATATTTTAAAAATACATTATAGCCATATTACAAATTTATCCAAGCTATCTTATTATATTTCATAAAATGATTACAAATGATATTTATAATTATTATATTATATATTTATATTAATTACCTTATAGTAAAAAAAATAATCATATTATCTTTCATTAAAGTTTTAAAATAATATTATGTTATTACACAACGATGATGGTGATGTTGATCATGATATTAGTAAGATAGGAAAAATAATAATATAATTACTCAAATTAAAGCCATTATGCCTACTGAAATTATTATTATTATTATTAGATATTTATAGTTTATAAGAGCTACAAAAATTGACATAATAATACAAATATAAATAACGAAAAAATTAACCTAATTTCATTGGTACCTCCAATAATAATTTTATTATATTTTAATATTTTAATATCTATGCATTTATTTATATTAATCATTGAAATAATTAGTTTAAAATATAATAAATAATAATAATAATTATTATTATTATTGTAATAAATTATTTAAATAATTCTTGTAACAAATCATAATAACTATAGCAAGTCACATAATAATATATATAATAATAATAATAAGCTAGCCTAGGTTAGTTACAGATTACATTATTATTATTATTATTATAGGTAATCAGTTATTAAGTATTACTACATTAAATTAATTATTGAAATATAATTTTTATTGAGATTTTATTATTTTATAATAATTGCTATAATTGTTAGTCATGAAAATCTAGTTAACTATTATATAAATGCAGAAATTATTTTCAGAGGACAAATATACTTATTAAAAATATAAAATATTTAATATAATAGTTCATAAATAGCTATAACAACTGAAATAATAATATGAATATTGAAAATAAAATAGTTAGCCTAGGTTGGGTATTAATTATATTATTAGAGTTTTAAATTATATTATTTAATATTTAATAATAATATTTAATAATTATTAACTAGTAAATATTTAAGTTATTATACTAATTTTTAAATGAAATATTAATTAATAATTAATTACTAATTAGCTAGTTATTTCAATAGTAGCCAATTATTAGTTAATTAAATTAGTTGATAGATCATTATAGTTAATGTATAATTGAAACTAAATTTTTATGACTATTTATTTAACTAATAAAACTTTAACGTTTAATAAAAATTAATAATATAATTTGTTCAATAGTCATATAATTACGTAATTAAAAATTATTGATGATTATTACTATTAGTATTAGTTAGTTTATAGTTTATTCATTAATTAATCAGAAATCATATTAATTAATTAGCTAATTTATTTGTTAACTAATCAACTAGTTAGTTAATCACTTAGTCACCTAATAATATAATTTTTAAAATAAAAATAAAAATAAAAATATAGGATAAACTTTTTAATTGCAAGTAGTTTACAACTAAAAATGTTTAGTCACAAATAAGCTACAACTAAAAAATTATCCCATATGTTTTGACTTTCATTCTTATCTTGAAAAACATATAAACAAAATGTTTTCTCTTATATTTTCATATTAAAAAACATGTGCATATGGGATGAGCCAATCAAAAAGGCTTAACCAAAAACAGAATATAATTATTCATGTATTTACACCTAACTACCTACCTCTCTAACCTACCTACGTACTTATCTACCTATGTAGGTAGGTAAGCCTAGGTAGATATCTTAGTTTAATAGCTAGATTAACCTACTTAAGTAAATAGAAAACAATTTTAATCATGTAAAAAAATGTGGTCCAATGGTTAAGGACTTCATCTTTCAATGTGAAGAAAGTGAAAAATTCAAGTCCTCACAATTACAACTTAATCTTATAAGGCTAACTAGGTTAGATTAACTAATTAGTTTAAGCTAGCTTGTTAGTTTAGCCTAAGTACTTAGCCTAGCCTAAGTTGTTAGCTAGGTTAGACTTTATGTAGGTTAGGTTTTTGGGCTAACATACCCTAGGTTAATAAGCTAGAAAAATATATATTTTTGATGTCTTTCATGATTATAGTTGCAAAAATCATAGTTGTAAAAGACATTGTCCTTCATTACTACAATTGTAAAAAACATTTAAAATACGACCTAGTCATGGATGTAATTATGGATTGGGGATTGGCATTGTGTTTAACATTTGTTACTCTTGAGGTCCCAAATAAATCGAATAAAGGTTCTCCAAATTGATTTTATTTTTTGGAGAAGTTTTCATATTCTGAAAACTAGTTTGGGATCATCACTTGGATTTATGTAAAAATAGATTATGAAATTTACAATTTGCATGTTTCCTTCCCATAACCCTTTGATAATTGTAAAATTCAAAAATGTAAAAATAAATTATTAGAAAAATGATTCAAACACAAATTTTGTACAATGGTTGCACACCATGTCAATCTCCAATGTCGTCTCCTTACTATTATGCTTTTGGAAAAGCAATTGGGTGTGGGTCATTTTATTGTGGACTTACTTAATGTTTATTCTTGGATGGGGCTTATCCGATTATTGCATTTACATTTTTACAGTTTGCTTTGTGTGTTTTCTTCCTTTTTATGAAATTTACATGTGTAGTGCACTTTTAATTTGCAAAATGGCACAAATACATTTTCCAATGTCTAATGGAGGAGGCTATTTGTGTATATTTGGATAATAACATTTGTGCATCTCATTTGTCTTTTGATAGGGTTGTTTAAAACAGTTGAATTTTTGTGTCTATTATGTTTTGATGGGGCTTATGTTTGTGTTAGAACTATTCAATGCATCAACATTTGATTTATCTTTTGATGGGACCCATGTGTGTAGTGCATTTGTTCAATGCATCTATGCGATTAGTTTCTTTTGATGGGGTTTATCATCTAGATTTGTGTAGTGGATTAGTCATTGCATTTGTGTGTATCTAGGGATGGAACAAGGGATCATGGAACATGGAACAAAGGAAAAATTGGCAACACTAGAATAAAATCGGACAAAATTCTATCATTTTGAATCAATATGGTCGGTGAGATAGTTTTAAAAGAAGACAATGCTTGTATATTTTTCCTTTCTCTGAAGAGTTGATGGAACTCTTTGAACTTTGAAGTTGCATCGTGCTTATAATGATCTAAAAGAATGTAAGAGGTGGAGGTCTAGTTGATCCCACTCATGGTTATGTGTTTGTTGTTTGCTCTTGTTTGTATTTTTTGTTGTAACATGTTTCCTCTTTCTTGTGATTTGTAATGCATATGAATGCGTACCTATTGCAATGCATAGAAACTTGTACAAGTGCAAAATTTCAACATTTGATAATGCAATATTTCTTTTGGTCATATGAACTTTTGAAAAGTTTAGATATCTCAAAGACCTAGTTGGGCTTATATTACTTACAAAACCGAAAATTTTTGTCACCAAACATCTCTGAAAAAACCCAATAGCCTTAAAGAACCAACATGGGTACTTGGCCAGGTTTCTTTTAAAGACTCAGATAATGTACCCACCTATAAAAGATCAAATCCCCAACCTGACCTTATATGGGCATTTAATGATTCTCAAAAACCTAGAGCAATGTGGTTCTTTGGGGGGAAAAAAAACAAATTAAAAACACCCAATCTAGATGGTTCTCTAAGTTTTAAAAGAAAAACTCCATACCCAATTAATATTTCAAAAATAAAATATACCCATACAAGTTTTTTCATTATAAAAGGCTTGTGTATCATATAATGCATGGCCTTTAGAGAATTGAAGCTATGGGAATGGTGTTGTACAAGTTTTTTCATTGTAAAAGGCTTGTGTACATTGAATTCTTTATACAATATTCAGGTGAAATCTTTATAGTTTGTGCATTTTATATGTTATATATGTTGGTTAAGGGCAAATGCAAATAGAAGACTAATTTGCCATAGTTGATTCTCATGGTACAATGTGATTTCTATGAGTTAGTTATTGACAAGTGTCAAAATTTCAAAAACATTTTGTAATGGGCCTACAAGCAATGGTTGCTTACAAAGCAAAATGTTTCAAAACTTTTCAAGCTTCGAGGATAGAAGTTTTCGAACTTTGCACCATCCTAAGATAGAATTTGCATAACATCTCCATTGCACTAGGTACATATGCAAATATGTTTGTGAAAAAGAGGAGGGATTGTGCATAAGCAATATGGGATAAAAATTGGAGCTATTGGGAACAATTTATGGGACACACAAAAATTGTGGAAACATTTAGAATGTTATTGGGAACATTTGGGGGGAACAACCGCCCTAGACCCAAAAAAAAATCTTCAAGTCTTCAAGACCCTATACATAAAAGAAGATTAGGTATGCATGATCATTGTCTGACAAGTGACAAGCTAAAAACTATGGAATCTAAATGCTAATAGACCAGCTGATTATGAATTCGTGTCATTAAAACAAGTTGAAATCTGGCTGAAAGTTGGAACACTTAACTTGAGTTTTTCTTTTCAATTTTGTGATCTAGCCAAAATGGTGATCACCCACAAGAATATTTAGCCAAAAATTCGCTATAGACAAGATATCGAAAATAGAAAAAAAAATTTAAAGAATCCATTTTATATTATGGCTACCTTTTTTTGGCCAAAAACATTTGAAAATTTGCAAAAACACTACTCTTGACCACCTTGGATATCTCCATACTATAGTGTTATTGAAGGAAGTGTCTAGAGATTTTGGCTCAACTTGGAAGTGTCCAACCTAGGTTCCTCAAAAGCAATTTGAACACCACACACACAACACATCTATTCTTCTTGGTTTCATGAAATTAAATGTCCATTTGAAGTTTGATGAAAAGTTTCACAAACGTGCAAGGATTTTTATACACTTAAATGGGATTGAACTCGAAGAACCTAGATGTTTTGATTTTTTATACATTGAAATGGGATTGAACTCAAAGAACCTAGATGTTTTGGGAAAGAATGAGATGTTGAAAATGGGGGAGTAGGCATTACCTATTAAGGGGGACCATGAGCTTCAAGCGAAATTACATTTGGCAATTTTCAATGTTGTTGGGTGTGTTTTGCCAAAGTTACGTGGCATATGGTGTGCAAGACATGTTTTTGTTGTTGTCTTGGAATACAAGTTGGGTTGTTGCGGATGCAACTTCATCACCCTTTGTTGGGTTTGGGGATTGCACCATCCCTTCTTTTGAGCCCTTCAAGACTATGGCACACCCCCTTGCACAACCAATTGGTCACTATACCAAAAGAGAAAAAAAAACACACACACACACACACATGTCAAAATGGTGTAGTAATTTTGCAACTCTATGACTCATGGTTAGGGAAGAAAGGAAAAAAAGTATCACCTCTAGAGACCAAGTCCAACCCATTTGTCATATGCAAAGCTGACCTGAAACAAGTGATGAAACATTATTGGACATGGGGGTAGTTGCTTTGCCTTGCCTTCTATGGTGCCATCTAACTCAAGTGTCAAATTTGGATGAACCAAATCCGACAAGCGCACCATCATCCACTTCAAAGCCTCTTACAACTCACTTGTGGATGAACTTAGTTTGGGACAAACCCGAAACAAAATTAACAATTATGGATGAACCCAAACTAAATTGACATCGGGTATGAAATTTAAAAAAAATCGAAACTGAGTTAACCACAGAGCTAACTACGGTGGTTAGCTTGGGAACTGGAATCGAATGAAAAAATGTTTCCTGTCCAATCATCATCCATCATCTCTCATGGTGTGTGGGCTGGTGGTTGCGGGGTTCGCTCCGGTCAATTTTTGATGTGTCCGGAATTTGCTTTATTATTATTTGCATGGGGCAAAGGAGATAGAGCCTCGGGCCGATAGGTACCTCGCCTTTTTGGGGCTACGGAGGGAGGTTTACTCCCGCCCCCCCTTATACAGTTACACTTTTGTCATGATGTATATGGCTTGTACCAACTTCCGACTTGCGGAGGGAAAAAAAAAAAAAAACGGAGTTGAAAGAGTCTTTCATCATGTGCACTAATTTTTTTATTTTTTCCAAACACACGAGTTTCCCAACATTCTAGAATGCCGTCTCTTTGCACTGGCCAGCCCTGGGTCCATAGTTAGTTGGCCGTCCGTCAAGTTGCGATGGTTTTGTGGAATGCGTAAAATTGCGGATAGCAAGTTGCAGAACTTTTGACCTTATCCATTAAATTTTTAACAAAAAATATTTTAATAAATTTTAATATAAAATTTATAAATTTAATATAAAATTTATAAATTTAATATAAAATTTATAAATTTAATTAATTAAAAAATTATTATTATTTAAAAATTTTATTAAAAAACAACAATCCTCAAGTGTGAACAAGAATTTTACAAATCCATTGACCCAATTTGTTAGTTACATAACCTCCAACCAAGTCCGTTGTTCCGGTTGTGTGGTACCGATTATTCCCCAACCCAAAAACCAATCCATGGGTCGGAAAATTGTGTGAGACACTGTGTTACTCGACCGTCCGTAGCAACAAAAAAAAGGGATTATACGTCTATCCCGAGAGAATTATTGTTTCGAGATTGCAACTTTCCGACTCCACTTTTTTGAATTATTATTATTATGTTTGTTGTTGATGTAAAGGTGCAAGAGTACCACCATACAAATTCCCCCATATCTTTTACCACAACTATATTGGCAATTTTCATGTCCATTTTTAAAAATACAACTATTCTGATTACTCTCAAACCTTGTGCATTAAATGCTGAGTTTCAGAATTTCATACCCAGATTTAATAGAACTTCCTTACTTTGCTGAGTTTCAGCATTTCATACCCAGATTTAATAGAACTTCCTTACT
>Ga0116231_10007790_pt1 | contig 19287 bp, 13 predicted proteins | sample S1TSphgellanicum_2_FD_89695 | JGI IMG/M metagenome (GOLD analysis project Ga0116231, IMG submission 89695) | Host-associated microbial communities from peat moss isolated from Minnesota, USA - S1T2_Fd - Sphagnum magellanicum MG | ecosystem: Host-associated > Plants > Peat moss > Unclassified...
CATTTCCCTTCCCTGTAAAGTCACCTATGTCTCTCCCCTGGGATTTTGGCCATTGCAGCAGAAGTTGCTATTGGGTTTAATTTTACCACATATTTGTGCTTTTTTTTTTTTTGGGGGTGGTCTCATTGTAATGGCTCTTAACAAACTCATCGACTACAAAGGCTCACCTCGATGAAACCCTCCCAAACTTAATAGAAAGAAAGCACCCAAGAAAGGGAGAGAAAAGGAAACAAGGGGCAAGGACTGAAGTGCAGGCAAGCAAACAGCCCAACAAAGGCGAGCCACAAGGAGGAAAGGGAACCACTAAGAACCGAACCCTCCACCAATTGCATGAAGCAAATCAACTAAGCTCACCTTCCTTTCAGTGGATGTCTGAAGTATGCATTGCAGTTGTTGATTGTAGTTGTGGTAATATAAGTGAGTGAGTTATTTAAGTGAGTTCACTATGACAAATCTCAATTTCCTGGGGCAACTCAACTAAGTCTCTCACCTTGCCTTCGACTTCATGTCAGTCTCAAATTTGCTTTGTTTTCTAGCTTAGATGTGAAAAACCCCAAAGGAGAGGGGGGTGGGAAAAAAAAACAAAACAAACAAACTAGGGATTCCACTAGCACAACTCTGTGGGATTGTTAAGATGAGCATTTGAACCACAAGCTGGAATGCTGCTGATTAAAGCTGTAATTTAGAGATTGAGAGAGCCTCTTCCAATTGGGTGGAGAGCACACATGTATATTACTAGTTTTCTTTCTTCATGTGTGCGTTTGTGGCGCTGTTTTCTGGGGGAAGTTTAACTTGTTCCATAGTTAAATTTTTTTCACTTAATTCTGACTCTCATCTTTGATCCAGTTTGTGTCGCAAAGTGGGCGTCACCAAGTGGGAATTATTATGTGCGTCTGTAACGGGCAGACAAATTTCTAGTTCAGCCTTTTACCTGTCATAATAGTACCCTTTGCGACCCAACTTGATTTCAATAATGTTTAACAAATCAGGTGGTGGGGGTTGAGGGTTGCAGAAAAATCCAGCTTTGTCTGATCATCTGTCATAATGGTACCCTCCCGCGACCAGTTCCATCGTGTTAATCCACAGCAGTTTGGATTTATGTTTTCTTTCTTCCAAATTTTCTTTGTGCTCCCTCTGAAGAGCAGCATTCTAGTATTCCATGCAACTCAAGATAATGCATTGTCGAACATGTATGACCTATGGATGTCACACAACTTGATGTATATGACCATTGGATGTAAAGTCCCTTGGATGTATGAATGACCTTTGATGTTTGATTGGCAACTCAAATTGACATAAGCTAATATTCAAGCTCAATGGTATTGGTGCCATTTTAATTTTCGGCATAAAATGATGCCAATTAATCCATGAAACACATCCCAAGTATAGTCTACCTGCTTTTCACTTGCAGTGTCATTTGTTTCAATTTACATTAAATTTTTTCCACTAAGATATGCCCCTTGGCTTGCTTATCGGAGTGATATAAGACAAGCAATTCACTTTTTTCATGGATGGATTGGCATCATTTTATGCCAAAATTAAAATTGCACCATTAAAAATGCAAATTATGGATCATTGCCATATGAAATTTAATGACAATTTTTTTATATAATTCAAAATACGGACACTTTGTGAACTTGAGTTAATATTGTCTATAAATCTTTAGCGTTGGATCCATGTAATGCAAACTTAGGGTTGCATTGACTACATAATGTTTTTAATTTAATTAATTAAAATTTGTTATTTTGTGTGTCATATATGCCATCTTTTAGCATTTTGTTTTAAAATCCTTTCATTGATTGATAATTGACTTCCTATGGTAACTTAACACCGCTCTTTGAATCTTCTGAGCTTCATGAAAAGCGAGCCTTCCCTTGTAATTACATATTAGGGAATCAATCCTCGAGCTCTCACACTTCATGCATTCATCCTAATTGCTGAAGTGAAGCTCTCCCTCATTTTGATTGTCTTCAAACCTTTAGTTTTTCTTCTATAAATGTTTTTGGGCCTCTATCCCATGTTCGCTCATGTCTTAAATCCAATGGAAGAAGGCCAAAGTGCCTTTAGAGACTCTTTGGAATGGAGCTTCCATAGGCGTTGTCATGAGTCTCCCATTTCATTCCCATGACATCCAAGTGGTGGCCTTGTGCCCCATGCTCAATGCAATGATAACTGTAAACTAGAGAACCTATTTAATTTTGGTTAACGTTCAAGTTCAATGATGACAATCATCAAAGAACCATTTGAAGGTTTGATGAGCAATATTTTTGTCACTGCCTCCTCGAAGAGACATAAATAGTTCATCATTGACACCGATTCAAATGATTTAAGATTATAGAAGAAGGGCTGCAATACAGAAGTTGAACAAAATATTATGAAGGGATTCCTCCTATCTTTTTGAAAAATGTTATACCTAGTCATGTTTTAGTTGAGTTTGAATTCCCATTTAATGTTTTGTTCCTAGTTCTTCAATTGTTTAGTTGTGTATGGATTAGAAAACTATACTAGACAAAATGATGTATAGAATTTTTTTCCCTTCCATTCTTAATATTGACATTCATTTTTCTCCAAGCACTTGCTTGACTATGTGTTCAGGAGTGTGATCAAATGCATTTATGTGAGAGACAATAATTTTTTTATTGGCAATATTTCGCCAACAAGCGAAATTAAAAATCCAAATATAAACAAATGAAGTGATTTGGAGGGTTTCAATTGCCAGAAGTGAGAAAAAAATAGTAAAAACCGCCTAATTCCTATATTTGGTTTTCAGGGTGAAGCCATAAATACAGAAGGTTTATTAAAAGTTCTATACTTCATATCTGGTTTATAGCCAGATTTGGCTAAAATTTCCTAAGGATGAATGCCAATTTTTTCTACATCTTCCTTTGGATGATTGCCACTTAGACTAGAGAAACAAATTCCTAAGAAAAACATTGGTGACACTGCTTATAGCCAACACAATCGGATACATTATTTTCTAAAATTATTAATAGCCAAAAGGGATGCATTTTTAAACATCCCACAAACATGACTTTTTTTCTTTGTTTGTTTCTTTTTTAAAAAAAAATTGTCAAGTAGGTGGATTGGTGATCATCCATCCGGAAGAGGAATGAGCAAAATTTGCCTAGAGGTCAGACAGGAATGTAGAAAATGTTTAGAATCCTCCTTTGTTCTGGTGACCTCCATGAACTCATTATCTAAATATGGCTACTTCTAACTTTTTTTTCTCTCAAAATATGGCTACTCCTAACTTTTTTTTCCTCAAAATATGGTGACTTTTGGACATTTTGTCAAAACAAAACCCCTTTGTACACTTCACAGGAAACTTTTGTTTTTTGTTGCTGTGGTGCAAAATTTCACCCAAAAAAACAAACATAGTGAGCCAGCCACAAATGAAAGAACTCTGATTCTAAAATGATGATATGATCAATGGAACTACCACAAGGTCTGTCTTTTTTTAATAGTTGTAGAATTTAAAAAAGAAAGACCTTGTGGTAGTTCCATCAAAAAGAGGATCACATCATCAAACATAGTATGCAACAAATTCACCCTGAAAGGAGTATCGAAGGTTGTGGCCAAGACATATAGGTGTAATGGATCCCCATCATAGTAGCCATAGGAGCAAAGGACAATTAAGCCATGCAATTCCATCGCCTTTGCTTCTATTAGGTAGTCAGCCTCACTCAATATTTTACTGCTCAACTTGAGCTTAGAATGGTGGAAGCTTTGCATCTTTCGCAACAATGACATTGAAACTTGCTTCAAACTTTGAAATGGTGAAAGCTTATGTCTTTTGAGCCATAATGCTTCCATTGAAACTCATTGTTTGAGGAAAGTGATAAGGGGTGACAACGGTGACCTTAACCCTCATTGAACCCTATTGATGACTCTTGCATGCTAGCCTCACCTGTTTCACTCACCTGCTTCACTCAAGCACTTGTCAACAAGCACCAACACATTGACACCAATTACTTGAAAAACTCCAAAATTTGTTTGTTCAACAATCCTCATGGTCAATTTCTTGTGATCATCTGCAACTTCAAGCAAGGTAATGTCAAGCACACAAATAATGGATTCAAATATTTCATCATCTTGATCTCCTACTCACTAATTGAAAGCTTGCTAGGATTGAAGCCATGGAAGAAATGTAGAACTTGCTTTTCTTGTGTGACTATCAAATATCATAGTTCCCTCTCCATAAGAGTTCCCATGAGATGCATGACTCAACTATTGCATCAACGCATATCTGATTCTTCAGCAATCTGATTCTCGTCAGATTTAGTGATACATGGAGCAATACAAATCACTAAATCAAATCAAATCACAAGTTCTTCGAACTCAATATGCTATTTCTGGCAAAGGTTCTTTGTGATTGTTAACAAAAGAAATAGACATGAAACCAAAAGAACTATGCATGCATATCAATTTTGGCACTTATCTATTGAGCTCTTTAAGATTGTGGAAAAATTCTTCTTAGATACTCTCTGCTAGAAACCTACAATACACAATATATAGGTAAACTGCACTTTGCTATACTCCAAGGTATACAAGTGAGGAAAATAATTGGAAGGTAGGAGATGAGAGTTTGATAGATATTCTGGAATAGAGGAATTGATGGTCAAACTTACACTGTAGCCCTTTGGAGCAATCATCACACATGGCTTTGTATAGCTTTTGTCTTGTGTTTGTCAATCTATTGATATTGTAGGAGATCTTTCCTTCATCCCATCTCTTTCATTTCTCCAGATACACCAACCATTAGGAAATAGCACATCCAAGAGAGTGTGGAAAATATTCACACTATACACATGCACCCAGTTTGCAACAAAGTATAGTAAAGCTACTGCAAGCTTTAGATGTAGATTATTCCACTGTAGGTGGTACCCACTACAGTGGATCGTCTCTAGAGTGAGTTGAAAAGTTGAGGTTTTTCATGATCGGAAGAAGAAACCAAGACATCAAAATCACTCACAGTCCACTCAGCGGTGTAAGGTAGTGCACTCTCGTAGACCTCAGTGCCGACATCAATTGATGGCCACGCCCTTGTTGCTGGCTCTGTCCCAGGGTCCTGTCATCAAAAAAAAGATTTTACTTTCAAAAACTCTGAGGTACTATGGCAAAAAAACAACGTTCTTGCAAAGAAGCTTTGCCAATGGATGATCCTTAGTCTTTGAAAGGGGAGAGACTAAAAACATTCACAACTAAAAGCCTTAAGGGAGAGAAAGAAAAATAAAACAATCAATTTAGGGTTTAGAGCTTAGGGTTTAGGAAGATTCACCTGGTAAAAATAGAGGCGATTTGAGAGAGCACCCACATCCAATACCCATGTGCGAGGGTCACCAACCCAACCTTCGCCTTTCTTGGAAGGATAACCATGAACAGCCCACTCAGGGTGTGGAAGTAGTTGGACAAGCTCTTGTGCCTGTGGGTTGCTGTAAGGGTCACACACATCGAGTGGTGCCACTGCATGTGCTGCATTGGGTGGTGAGCAATAGAGATGGTATGCTGAATATGGAAACCTCTTCTTGTCAGTGCGATGGATTTTGGTTCCTTTTGTGTCAATATGGTAAGGTGGGCAGTTATTGAGGCTCCAGGGACTGTTGCAATACAATATCAGATAGACATTTTGTTGTCTTCATGAGCAACTCATGAAGAAAGTAAAACAAAGAAAAGAATATTTGAAAATTGGAGAGAAATCTGCACAACAACAAACACTTTGAAGAAAGAAATGTCACATGACAACAAGTGCAGTTGGAATCATTAACCTTATGAGAGTTGCTCACAAAGTGTCAGACCATCTCCAGAGCTTCATCATGAATTATACAAGCAGGCATGAGAGAAACAAAAAATGTTTTGTCCAAACCTGCACCAGGCTGATGTTTTGGGGTTGATGATCATTTCGACATAACGTGTGACATCTGTGTCAAGATCACCATCACAAGGTTTGCCATTGTTTTTCCAACAACCTCCGATGTCGATCAAGTAGAACTGGCTCGCTGGACCTCCTCCCTGGATCACATTGAGTGTCAGGGTGACCTTGAAATTTGGTGAAACTGGAACCTGCATAGTAGTAACAGAAAACTGGATTTCATGAGACCTGTTCTCATGATCAGATCTGAGACTATACACATAGAAATCATAGCTGATGCTCCAAGACTTTCTCTCTTCTCTGGATGCCAGAGAATTGAGGAGGAGAAATGTTGCAGCAAGAGAGCTGGGAAGTCCATGGTCTCCATGGGTGGTAGGTACACATACCTGCTTCATCATGCCACGAGTCTCCCATGGATAGCCACCAGATTCACCAGATGTTGCATCAGCCCTAAGGTAGAGCATGAGCCATGGATACTTTCGAGAAACTGACAGACGATGAGTGAAAATCCAGCTGCCAGAAGTCAGGTTCTTCTCCCAAGCAACAGAGAAGTAAGAAGAAGAAACATCAGCAGCAGAGGTGGTGGCAGCAGTGGCAGCATGAGAAGTCATGACAGTACTACTACCACTCTCCTCCACATCATAAGTGCCATAGAAGCTTCCAGCTAGAGAAGCCTGTGCAGAGGAGGAGGTGACAACAACACCATTGTTGTTGTTTCCAAGAGTTGTTGTTGACCAGTTGTGATACACCAATGGCTGGTTCATACAACCAGGGCCAAAGCATAAAAAGTTTGATTCCTGCTTCTTGTTTGAGACAACCATCTGTGGAAGAAGAAAGGATTTCTTCAAAGGTTTTGAGGTATACGATTTGCAGAGACTGGACTTGGTATCAAAGTTGCCATTCTTGAGCATGATCATCCAGAAATGCCAGGGTTGTTGTTGCTTCCTGTGTGAAATATCATCATCTTCTTCTTCTTCTTTGCAAAGTGATGCTAAGTACTTCTCCTTCTCAACAACATACACATCTGCATTGTGCGAATTCTCAAACACGCCTGTTGGGAATGGATCTCCTGTCTTCAACTGATTGTCAGCTTCACTCACCCTATTGACCGAATTGCAAAGCTTCAACCCCTCTGAGTCTGTGATGATGATGATGATGATGATGATCACAGAAACACCACAAGCACAAAGTCTAGTTTCATGAGAAAATTGCTGCAACATCAAATTACTGCAAAAGCTCAAAGGATCTGGTTTAAGACTGTGTGCAAGTACCTACTCTCAAGCAATGACCTAAAAGGGGAGAGAGAGAGAGAGAGAGAGGAGGATCCAGTCAGAGCACAAAGCAACAGAAAAGAATTGTGTTCACTAGCAAAGATCAAGCAAGAGTAGGAGATTTGAGTGCAGAGTTTTTGCCTTTGGAAAGCAGATTGCAATCAAGATCAGCACAATCAGCCCACCTGGGGCTTGGAGACTGGGGAGGAGAGTCTTCTTCCCCAACTCTGTTGCAGAAATTCCATCCCTCCACTGCCACTCTCACCTTCTGGCTCTTCATTCCCGGATCACCTAAAACACTTGATTCCTTCACTCTCTTCTGGCTGTTCATTCCCAGATCACCCAAAACACTTGATTCCTTGGTTCTCTTCATGGTGAGAAAATTCTCAGCATCAGCATTGTCATGCAGCACCAAATTCACCATGGAGCTTCTTGCTGCTGCTTGTGCAGCAAGTAGCACAAAAAGACATGGCAATAAAAGGAACAAAAGCATGAGAAAAGTGCCAACGAGGGGATGCAAGCCATCCATTGCCATTGCTAGGGTTTCAGTTCTTGTGTGCTTCCCTCCTTCCTTTCTTCCCCTTGCCACAATGCAGGCTAGATCTTTTGGTCCTCTTCTTCTTCTCACAAAGTCTGGTGATATTGAGATCCTTCTCCTCTTCTCTGCAGTCTGAAGAGAATGCTTTCCTCCTTACTATTGAAAAAGTTTTTGGGTGCTCAAAGAATCTGCAATTTGAGCAGCCATGGAGGAAAATGTTTCCCTTCTCTCCTTACCCTCTGTAATCGTGTACACAGCAATCAATTTTACTCTTGAACTACTTCTTCGTCGTCCTGGATGTCGTCGTCTTCTTCTAGCTTTTATGGAGAGCTTGTACTGCTGGGAAGAAGAACAACAAGAAGATGACACCAACTGCAAAGCTTCCTCATGCTGTTCACATATCTGATGTCCACTGATGCAGCCTTCTTCACCGGCCAACAACAACAACAACAACAACAACACCTTCAACAACACCTTCTTCTACAACATCTTCTGCAACAGCTTCTAGTTCTACAACAGCTTCTTTTTCTTCTGCAACACCTTCCTCTTCTACAACAGCTTCTTCTTCTTCTGCAACACCTTCCTCTTCTACAACATCATCATCATCTTCTTATTCTTCTAGCACCTTGTAACTGGGCAACCAGAAAAAAAGCTTCAAATTTTGGAAATGGGTTTTCGGACCTACTAGGATATCACCGAATTGCAAGTCTGAATTTTTACACAACAATATCAACAATCCGGCAACAAATTGCAAGTCCCAATTTTTCCACAACAACAGCAATCTGACCAAATTGCAAGTCCCAATTTTTCCACAACAACGATAATAATGCGAACCAAATTGCAAGTCCCAAATTTTTGCACAACAACACCAATCCGACCAAAAATTGCAAGTCCCAAATTTTCCACAACAACAAGAAATCCGACCACAAATTGCAAGTCCGGATGTTTCCACAACAACAACAATGCGCCCACAAATCGCAAGTCCGAATGTTTACAGACAAAAATCCGAGCGGACATCACAAATTCACATAAAAACAGCGCAAATAGGTGGCAAGGTTTTCTTTTCTTTTCCTTTTTTTTTTGGGCGAATTTTCGCACTGTGGCGACAAAAGCTTTTGGAAATGGGGAGTTAGAGGAGGTGCACATTGTTTTGTTGCAAAATCCTTGGATGCCAAAGAAGAATAGAAGTAGAGAATTTTATTTGTTCAATTACATTGCCAATGAAACTTGCTAGAGCCCTTACCATGCATTGACAAGCATTTGTTGGACAATTTTTTTGCGTTGAATGGTGCACAATAGCAAGTTGAAGTCCATGTTATACAAAGATGAGGTGCATCATGTTGCCACTCAATTGAGCAAGTAGAAAGTTTGCATAACAACACTTGAGTCTTGAAAAGGCCTCATTTCTTACAATCCTTACTTTGCATGGAATCACATCCATGAAGAAGCATGTGCTATAAAATGAGTTGACACCTACTTGGACGAAATACAAGGTAGATTGTAAGAGATTAGAGGAGGGAACTAGTGAAGGTTGATAGAAGACAAAGAAGAGATTCTTTTTATTAGAGATTACAAATCTTTTTGGGAGTCAAAAACGCTATCAAAAGAGTGAGCCTACTCAACAACAATTCTCGAAGGACCTAGTGATGTTAGTTGCAAAGGGAAATGAAACTCTATATGTAGTGGCTCAAGCTCATGGATGTAAAGGCTAATTATGCACCAATACATAGCAAGGTTGGTTTTCCACCTTGGAAACAACTTGTAAGAGAGCATCTCTTTACAATGTTATAAAAGACTATGGAAAGATATCTTTTGCCTACACTACTTGCTCAATGTGCCACAACAAGTATCACATTCGATTTGTGCATGTTAATAACTAGATTTGATACTTTTGTTTCAAGATCATTAATTTTATCAATGGTCAATGAATGCTTTGTTATGTGAATGATGGTTTTTTTTGAAGTTTCAAACATCATTGGAGCTCTTCTAGAGTTAAATTAATGAAACCATTGTTGGTTGAATTATAGTTTCAACAAATAAAATTCTTGCATGTTAATCCTTGAACATTAAGACAATGTGAATTTGCAATGAAAAAATCCCATATTGAGCTTGTTTGATGTTCAGGGGTTAAGGATGAAAAGTTAAATGTGAACATCCTTGTTGTTACCAATGTTTGGCGTACCAATGTCATGTGAATCATTGTATATTTTCCAACCTTGTCCCAGTTCATGATTTGGCCACATTATGTCCAAGGTGTGCTAATATGCAATGGATGATGCTAAGTTATGTTATAGCATGAGGGTGGTTTCTTTGAAGGAAGCATAAATTGCTTTGCAAAAAAGTTTATTTGGCAAAAAAATTTCCTTGCACCAAGAAAAGTGGCAAGGATATGCACAAATGGGAGGTTGTATGGGTTGAAATTGGGTTGCCTTTGAGGAAGTTAGGGACAATATAGTGAAAATTTACTTTGTTTCCAATGCAATTTTATTTCAAAAGATTTCAGAATATGCTTTAAACATCACCATTTGCTATAGTTGCCAATCATTACAATTGTGTTAAATGGACTTACATGGGCCATTGCAAGGGCAATTACAAAAACTTTTAAGCATGTTGTGCATCAAGGTGTTTCCAACCAAACAATAGGGCATTGATTTTTGTCAAATACAATATTTGTTACTATTACCTTGCTTGTGAACCTTTTAGGTTTATGGGGAGTTTGATTAAGAGTTAGGAATTTGCCTTATAAAAATGGATGTTGAAGTGATTCATGCAATGTAACCTTTCTTGACATTTTGTGTGGTGTTCAAGGCAACATCAACACATAGCATGTTAGTTTTGATCCTTGACAAAAAAAAGTAGTGAAGATTATGATACAAATGTGGTGTTTCCACATCTAATCAATGTTTTAAAGTTTGTCAATCTTGGTCATGAGAATGGTCGTCATGCAAAACCATCAACCTCCAATTTTTCATTGTGTGGGGTTCTTGCTTCAACATAGGAAGCTATTAAAGGTTTATTCCAATTGGAGTTGCCATTGTATCAATGATTTGCAATTTTTAAAATTGACTTGATATCACCTTTGTTGTGGTGGAAAGAACATGAAGCACAATTTTCGTATGTTGGGGTTTTGGTTTGCCAATTTTTAGACACTTGTAGTTCTCATATTGGAATTGAACATATTTTTAACATTGTGATTGTCATGATCATATTAAGACGTTCACACTTTGATGTGAACAATCTTCACAAGCTACTAATGATTTTAAAAAACTAGTTAGATGGCGCCAAAATCAAATGTGTTATTATGCAAAATTATTGATTTTTTGGTTGTTGAGGTAGAATTGATTGTTGATAATCAAGAATAGTTGATTCAAACTAGGTATTTCAATGGTGATTAACATTTGTTTTTTTGGTAAAATCCTCAAGTTGCATTAGTTGCTTCAAGTGGTGTTGTAAGTTGATATTGATAATTATTGAAGGTTATATGTGACTTTTGGAAGGATGTCAATTTTTTAACAATCCAAAAATTTTCATTTTTATATGAATGTTGGTTTCCATTCATTTTTTATTTTTTTTGTTCTTATAATATGGATCATAGAGTTTGTACTTTCAAATAATGATGCACATAATTACTATCAACTTTTCAACAACAAATAAATAAATATTTTTTGGAATTCTCTTCTTACATGTGTTGTGTTTGCTTGCATATTGAATCCAAACACCAAAGCATGATTCCAATTAAATCATAGATTCTTTTAGTGAAATTTTAACACTTAAACTTTATTGGTATGCTAAATATTTAATAGGAACCAACACTAGTAATTTATTAGATTAAAGCCTTGATAGAGGAATAAAAGATTGAATATTTAAATCCTTGAAATTTTGAATTTTTGTTAAAACCCATATTTCATTATTGGTATAGCAAAATTAAAACACCCAAACATGGCTGGTATATTGAAAATTTAATAGCAGACCAACATTGATAATTTTGAAGATACAAGTTTTGATAGAGCAAGATTGAATAAGTTTAAACCTTTGAATTTTGAGGTTTTTGATAATATCTTTATTTCCTTATTGGTTTTGTCTAGTCACAAGTGCAAGGAATAATCATGCAAAAAACCATGTTAAATTAATTTTAAAAGCCCATTTTGGCATTTTTTGTGTTTTTTTTTAATGCACAACTATGTATGCACATGAAAAATCACCACTACCACATGAATTATCTTATTTTCAACTATTTAAATTTTCTCACTTAAATTTGTTTCATGAAAATGCTATTTGTAAAAAGTAGCCCTAAGAAAATCTTGGGGTTTTTTTTCTTTTTTTGGGTACCCCAACCTTGAATAGACCTAATAAACCAACATTGGTAATTTATAATATAGAAGCCTTCTTAAGAGAATAATAGGTTGAATATTTAAACTCTTGGACTGTGGTTAAAATAATTTTAATTCAAAAAAAAAAAACTTAAACATTTTAGAAATAATTAAACATGGAACCTTGGTGGCAAAAGAATTGGCCACCCACTTTTGCTAAACACATATTGTGAAATTGACATAATTATCTACCATACTTCACATGTAGGTGAAACCTCTAACACTTTGCTTAAAGGTTGGTTGATGAAGACATTAACATGAACATGATGGTTCACAACTCATGGGATTGTCATGGGCTAGGTGTGTTTCCATGAAAAGACACCTACCCAATCATTAGCGGGTTTTGAGCTTTTGATTCTTGTTTGATGGTTTTTTGATTTTGTTATGACCTTTGGTTCTGGGTTTGTGAAAAATTTCAAGATCAAAGAAACTTTGGTTCTAGGTATTAAAAAAAACTCAGATCTATTGGTTTGAGGCTTTTGTAAATGAATCAATGGTTTTCAACAATTAAATACCCAATCAAAGAACCTACCTTGAACCACCAATTTTTTACCAATTTTTTCAAAAAATCATTGTTTGGATTTTTTTTTATTGTAAGACTTTTGCAAAAAAAAATCTATGAAAAAATTTGAGAAATTTGATGATATTTTTATGTGAAGATGATATGAGGGTGTTTACACAAGCAAGTTAATGATTTCTTTCATAAACGTGAACATGACATGGTTTGCTAAAAGCTTTGGAGGCTTTTAATTATTAGTTTTGCCCAAATTTTACACCCAAGCATAAAACAAACATTAGGTTTTGATGGCAGGTGTTTACAATAAAGGTTTGCCTTATTCAAAAATCTCAAACAAGTGAAAATCGATGGGGGGAAAAAAAGAAAAACAATTGCCCTATTGGGGAAATCCATGGGATAATTTTGCATGTTAATAGTGTATCAAACATTTGTGTATCATTGCATGACCATGACTAGATTTTATTGCCATTTATGTAGCTATCGTGAAATCATGGAGCAAAAATGCCCCATGTCATGACCATGATGCATTTCTTAGGGTTTAAAAGTGGCTATGGTTTGCATTTCTTGGTTTCTTGTTTTTTTTCAATTTTTTGAAAACTATTAATTATGTTGCAATTTGTTTTGATCTTTAGGATTTGGATGAAGGATTTTTTTTGCAAATTAAATGTTTTATTGTGATGTCTATTGAATTTTGATCAATTGGTGGGTGTTTACGTAATTTTTATATGTTAAAAAGTCAAAAAACAAGGAAAAAAAAGAGGAGTTGGTATTTTGGAGAGAAGAGGGTCAAGAAAACAACTTTTGCGCAACCCTTTTTCTTCCGTGTCCCTCCATTTATGCCTTGTTTTTTCTCAACAACAATTTCAAGTAAAAAAATTCCAACATTCAAATTATTCTTGAAAATTAAACAACAATAAACATGTGAAGGTGAATGATGTTGCTAATAAGATATTATTGTCATATTCATTGTTGAACATAAAAATGAAAGATAAAATAAGTTGTGCTTATTTGTATAGGGCAATTTAGTGATGAATGTGCACAATTTAGAGTGGACATAATTACCTCTTTTAATCCACTTGAGTTGTTTGGGGGTTGTACTTTAATTTGAGTGAACTTGGATATTGTTAATTAAGTTTGGCAATGTATTATTTGATGTAATTCATTTTTCTTATCTATTAATGGCATGTATTAATGTATAATGTGGGATCCTATTTTCATATGTTAATATATTGAAATTTCTTTCATGATATTGTTAATTTAATTCTTAATGATCAAGGCAATACATTGAAATATAATTTTTACTATTAATTAATTCAATATTGCAATGTATAGTGGCATATTTTGTTGTATAATATATTCTTCAAATTGGCAAAACTTTTAAGTTGATTTTATAAATCATGCACTTGTGATATTTTCATATGCATCAAGAAACATGTAACAAATAACAATTGGAACCTTATAGTTGAAAAGTGGTCGAAAACATATATTAAGCGTGAATTTGAAAAATACAAATAAATCATGCACCCATGAATTGTGTATTGGTATTTTTTGATACATTAATAGCTACCTTATAATAATCATAAATTTAAAAACATAACAACTTCTTGTCCATATAATTTTGAAAAATTTTCACCTTTGCTTACAAAATACATGTATCACGATATTCACGACAATAACACAACATAATACATGATGACACGATGCATCAATACATTGTGATTTCGATACATTACAAAATAAAAACATAAATATCATTGTTACTTACAATATTTATTGTTAAGTGAAAATTTTTTTTACTAATGATTTCAATTTTTTATTTTATTGAGGTGCTCATATTTTCGACCTAGCACAAGATGCCCATTGATCTCAAAAAAAGTACAAATGTATGCATTTAATAAACACCTACCATCAAAATCGGACAATCATTTTATGCTAGGGCATTTTGTATATAGAGGGTGTCAATAGCTCTAGAAAGATTTTAGGCGGCTTCCATTTTGAGGCAAGTTCTAGAAAGACTTTAGGTGGCTTTAGGCGGCTACCACTTTGAGGCAAGTTCTAGAAAGACTTTAGGCGGCTTTAGATGGCTACCATTTTGAGGCAAGTTATTGTTACCAGGGAAACCTCTTCTTGTAGGCTAAGTGCTCTTTCAACTTCACGACCTGTCTCCTTGTTGGATATACTTCATATGATCAATGAAACTTTTAAGTTATAGTTTATTATTTGAACCCCGTTGGTGGGTCCTCATTCCCTTCTGCCTTGGGTCCTCTTTGCATAAGGTCTTTACCTGATTTTTGTTGATTGTTTGCTTTGGGTCCTCCTTGCATAAAGTTTTTACCCAATTCTTGTTTTGTTGATTGTTTGCTTTGGATCCTCTTTGCATAAAGTTTTTATCTGATTCTTGTTGATTGTTTGCTTTGGATCCTCTTTGCATAAAAAGTCTTTACCTGATTTTTGTTGATTGTTTGCTTTGGGTCCTCTTTGCATAAGATCTTTACTTGATTTTTAGTGATTGTTTGTTTTGGGTCCTCTTTGCATAAGGTCTTTACTTGATTTTTGTTGATTGTTTGCTTTGTGTCCTCTTTGCATAAGGTCTTTACTTGATTTTTGTTGATTGTTTGCTTTTGTTTTTTGTTTGGGTTGTGTCTACTTGTGTTTTCATATGCCTTGTACTTTCGATGGATGTGTTCCCATCTTTGATTTTTGTTTATTTGGATTTTCTTTTTGGGGTGGAATGTGAACTTGGAACTGAAATTCCGTAAGCAATGGTCCTTCAGAGCCACTAGATGTGTCAATGTGATAGATAGCCCATTATTCTGATGGGGTGACCCCACCCATCTTGTGAAATCATAGATGTCCAATCAAACGGACACAAATGTCAAAAATAGTGATTAAAAGTAAAAGATAAAAATGTCTATTCCAATTCAATTGGATCCATAGGTTATATTTTATTTCCAACCTGAGGTCAAATAGTGAACAGGTGGCCTAACAACTTCATTGGACATAAAGTATAATAAGCTTACGTCATAACACACACACACTTGGGTCTCCAAACTGTGGGTTACTGGGCCCCAGTTTTGCCAAAACTGGGGACAAAATCCAAAGTTGAGATGAAAACAGTACACAAGGGGAAAAAAGAGGGGACTAGATTAGTGTCCTCGGTTGGTTCTGTTTTAAAAAAAAGAGAACCTCCCATCACAGTTTGGACAATAACATTTTGTTGGCCTTGCCTACCAAGGCAAAGAAAATTGTGTTTAGATTCATTGTAGAGTATATAGTAGCTTAATGGATTTTGGCCCCTACTTAATAGGTCTATTTTTATATGAGGATTTTTGAAAGATGATATTTTGGCTTGTGTTGAAACTTGAGATTAGTTATAGAGTTGTAATATCTTGAAGGATTTTTGGTTTCTTTTAGAGGATTTTTTTGAAGATCATATTTTTGCATGGTGAAATATTTGAGTTTTCATATTAATTCTTCTTTTGCTTTGAGATACTTTATGATGTAAATGGCAAGGCCATAGTGTGGGACACCCCTTGTTTTGTTATGGATGTGAGCTTCAGCTGGGTTATTCAAATTTTAAAACCATATGGTTCCAATTTTGGCACATTTTTCAAATTCAAAAGAACTTATGAGTTTGATTGAATAATTGGGTTGGGTTCCATGTATACATTACATACTCCCCAAGATTAAAGATTGTATAGATATGTAATTTTTATAACAAACTAGTAATGTGAATAGGATCTTGATGATAGAGCTCAATTATGGAAAAGAATATTTAAAATTAATTTTCAGTGACCAAAATTACTCGAAATTTGATATCTTACCCACCTTAGGTCTAAAAATTACCAAATGACCTCCAAGAAATCTAAATCATCAAAGGCTTTCCAATAGCATCAAGAGCTTGCCCCAATTTTCCTATTATGTTTATATTTGATTTTTTTGAATTTTCTTTCACAAAATTGCTCAATGTTCAATAACTCTTGCACCATAAACCTAAACACTATCAAATTACCTCGATGCACCCTTCCAACGGTACCAAGAGCATGATGGGGGCACTGTCATTTGAGATATCTCAATGACAAATAAAACAAACAAAAAATTGACCTTTCTTCATATATAGATTGTGTAAAGGTACAAAATTATATAACTAATGAAAATTAATAACTGATCTATAAATTTGAGTTCAACATACTTGTCAAAATAAAATCCTGAAAATCTTGAATCAATACCCAGTTTTGCTCCCTTTGCAACTACACTCAAATTGGGGATGAAACAGGGATTACAGGGTCAAACTAGGACCCAAAGACAGGGTGACTTTGGGTATAACTTTATTAACATTGAAAGTAAAGTACTTACAACTTGCTCCTGACTTTGTCAAAGGAGAAAAAGTCACAAAAGTCTAAAAGATCAATGATCACTTGGTGGCCCCTTAAGAATCTTCACCAAAAACTGAATTTTCTTCACAAAACAAAGTCTTCCATAGACTCCCAACATCTGTTGTCTCCAAAGCAACTCTTCAAATGCTTCACAAGAGCAAAGAATTTTTCAATTTATTAATAGTAACCAAAAGGCTTATTAAAACACACAAAATCAACCCTTTACAAATCAGAGAGAAGAATTAGGATAGAAAGGATTTCCAAAAAGGATTAAGAAATTCACCCAATCCATTTCTCAAACTGGGTTGTTTTTCTTTTTTCCTTTCTTTATTAGAAGACTAGGATGCAGGGCTCACATATTTCCACTCATGGCTCTCAAGGGACGGAGGAGGGAGGGCTCCAGCCAATCATGAATTACCGAATCAAGCATGTGCGGACACCAATTATTTTATATAAGTAGACTAGAAAATTCTTCAAAATAAATAATTTATTCTCAACTTTTAACCCAAAAGAACTTAAAAGAAGAATGCGTCACCATAGATTAGGATTTTGAAAAATGATTTAAAAAAATTCAGGAGAATCCACTTTCCAAAATTAAAAAACAGAAAAAAGGACAAGAAAGGGCTCAACTCGAGGAGCTTTTTGTTTTTCAATTTTGTGAGGTAATTGTACTGGCCATCAAGAGGACTTAGCTAAATTTGGCTATGGGTCCGAGATAAAAGTAAATTTGTTTTGAAAGCCCCTGTAAATAGTGGCCCACATACAAGAAGAACCTGTGATCTAAATATGGCGATTCCAACATTTTTTTCCCTCCAAATATGGCAAGTTTGGGGTATAACATTTTTTTCAAAAAGCATCTTCTGTACAAGTGCCAGCTAGGGTTTTGTTTTTGGTCACGAAATTTTGCCACTTGGTGACCAAAAGAAGGGTAGTTGAATTGTACAAAGGACTTTTATGGGGAAAATATCCTCCAAAGTCATCACTTTTATAGGAAAAAAAAAGGTTGAATTCACCGATTAAGAAGGGGTCCAGTTTTTTTCTTTTTGGGAAGGAGGGGGGAAGAAATTTTTTGCCCTCTTTCCTTGTTCGAAGCATGTTCCCTACCTGTTCTCATGAGGTTCCCCAAAACATTCCCAATAGCACCTTGGTTTTATCTCACATGATTTGCCCAAAGTTCAACTCTCAGCTATATAAAATGAAAAAGGTGGGCAAAAGGGAGCACATTTGTTCCTATATTGCAACTGGCGGTCCAAATAAGCTTCCATTGGGGGGAGTGCCAAATGCTCCAAATTTTTTTTGGTTAGGGGCCATTAAACATGAAAAAGTTGTGATTCCACCCATGGGCCAATCCACATGAAAAAGTTGTGAGTGAACCCATGAACTAATTAACACGAATTATAGTAAGTACTCATGAATACATAGGTACCAATATAGGTTGAATATATATTAATTCACTTGGTCTGTCTGTGACAGTGACTCTGGACGGATAATGGCCACGGACAGTTGTTTGAAAAGAAAAGTTTTTTTAAAAAACCAAAAACATCAACCAAACATTGTTGAAATAACACACCTATGCATTATGCACAGGGTTCACACTAGTATAGGTTGAATTCACCATATGTTCTCGAATCTTCCAGTACATAGTAGGGTTTGCAAAAAAAATTCTGGTACTGTAATCCCCGATCAAATTCAGCAACAAACTATCGAATAATTAATTAAGTTTTACATCTTAACTTTGGCACTTGATTTCTTAATTCTGCAATTTTTGGCATGTAATGGTTATAAATAACAATAAACATGTGGGATGGTTAAGTCTGTCAAGGCTGTCTCACTCTAGTGCTTCAACTTTAATGTCTTCAGTTCAAACCCAACAGTCTAAACTTGCGGATATTTCATTTTATGAAAATTTTGGCACAAATAACAAATAATTTTTCAAAAATTCGGCAAAACAAAAGATAATTTAATTTATGCTGAAATCTTTCAGGTACTAAGGTATTCTGTTAACATATAAGGTACCTCGGCGAAGTCCTCTTGTGGATGATTGTCAGACCACCTACCTCACCAAAATTGGGGAAAAACACTTGCACTTGCCATGGTTATTTTTTATCTCAATTTTGTCAAGTAGGTGGACTGGAAATTACCATATATGGTCACAAGAGGAGTGAGCCAAGCAGTAAAGTAGAATTCTACCAATAATACGTCATTGTCTAAATATGACAACATGTGGAAATTTTTTTCCCTCAAAATATGGCGACTTTTTCATTTTTTTTCCTAAAAAAGTCTTTTGTACAATTGGCACTGAGTTATTTTTAAATCGCCACAGTGCGAAAATTCGCCAAAACAAAA
>Ga0116231_10007793_pt1 | contig 19277 bp, 16 predicted proteins | sample S1TSphgellanicum_2_FD_89695 | JGI IMG/M metagenome (GOLD analysis project Ga0116231, IMG submission 89695) | Host-associated microbial communities from peat moss isolated from Minnesota, USA - S1T2_Fd - Sphagnum magellanicum MG | ecosystem: Host-associated > Plants > Peat moss > Unclassified...
ATATATATATATATATATATATATATATATATATATATATATACTGCAACAGGATAAGTATAAGTGTAAAAAGTTTGGATGTGGAAGTGTAAATGATTTACACTTACATGGGATTTACATATCGTATATATCATTATTGACACTTACATGCACAACACTGGTTTAGACAAGAGTACATAAAAAATGAGAATTTCTTTTACTTGGTTCAAGTTTGAGGTACCCACAACCATATACTCTCTTGTGTTGGTAAATAGTTCCAATATGAATAACTTTTTATTTTTATTTTTTGGATTCAAGATTTAGAATCCAATGTACACATTGCACCAAATGTACAATATTATGTTTCACATCTTTGGATCTATTATAATCAAGATTAAATTGTTGGTTTACACATTAAAATTTGTGGTAGATTTGTCTAATGTGATAAATGTTCAACATTTTTAATCATGCATCCAAATGGCTACCAAAATGAGTTGCTAATTGTGAAATGTTTTTACCTTAGCATGTATCAATGTTTTTGCGCAAGAAAGGAGGTTGTTCAATTTATGTGCTTCTATTGTGGATCATAATCCACAAGTTTGAATCCAAAATATGAACTTTGTGGTTAGTCACTTGGGGAAGTTATTCTTTGTTTTGGGGAAGGTTTTTCTTTAATAATTTATGAAAATGCAAGATCAATCTATGGTTACTTCCATGGGGAATAAGTTATTTTTTAATAATTTATGGAATGTGTGAGATCAGTTTATGGTTAATTTTTAAGGAAAGTTATTTTTTGTGTAATTTATGAAACATGTGATATAGAAGATGAAATTGATTAGAGTCATGTCAACTTGGAAATTGATTTCGTTGCCCTTGGTGTTATCAAGCCTTGAATTGAAAGAGTCAAATGGTATTGCATAATATTGTAGAATTCATGTGTTTTCAAGCTTGGAAAACCATATTATTTATTGAATGAATTGTCTAAAGTTGGATCAAACCCTATTGATTATAATTATAATTGCAATGATTGTGTATTTTATTTTACATTTTATTTGTAAGACTTGGATGATAATATTACAAAATCTATGAACACCTTGAACAAGGTAAAATTTATTTCCTCATGGCACATACTACAAAACCTCTTGGGGGAAATCATTTCCATTTTATTCCAAACAACATGCAAAATAATTATAATAATTTATAATTTACTTAAATGTAAATAAGGTGTTTATAGTTTATTATGAAAACATATTTAATATATTTTAAATATAGCTAGAATATAAATAAAATATTCCAATGACAAGAAATGTTGAAGAATTAGCACATGGGAAATTTTGCATAATTTTTTGTACGATCATCCCCAGACAATTTATTTTCTTGAGAAATGTTTCTATTAATTTAGAAAATTTCTCGCCATCTTTAGCTTAGAGTCCATTCAATAATACACCATCATTTGGAGAATTTAATACTCTTTCTCCCCACCAATTCTACATTCAAATTATACCATTTTTTACAAAAATCAATCCCATTAATCTAAGCTCTATATTTGCACCAAACATCTTTAGATTTCAATGCTAATTTTTTAAAATCGATTGTGATGATTGTCATCTCATCCCTAAGAGAAAAAAAAATTCATCTCTTTAGTTTTTCAAAAAACGTGATTAGTAATCCACATGGTCATCTAATTAAGCTTCATGTGCAAACAAGCATTGGAGTTGTCTCATCTCCAACATTAATACTTTCATTATTAGATTATTAATATTCTATTGTAAATTTACATTTTCAAGAGGACCATAAACGAAAAACATTTCACCTAAAATATCATATTTTCATTCATTCATTCATTTCCTCCCCAACTTCCTTTGTTGCCATAACAATTGCTATAATTCATTTTTCAAGGTTTTATATTTTGGAAGGGCACGGTGCTTGCATGTGATGAACATTCATCCATCTCTTGTGATCATTTTCATTCACCTTCTCATTTTCACTATAACTTTCCACCAACTTTTTCATTTGTTATGTAATATAAAATAATAACAAATTTAGTTATTACAATGTCATGTTTTATTGGCCTAAAAATTTCTTCAACCTCATGTTACTTTGTAAAACCTCCCTTAACACCTCCCAAAACGTTTCTTCAAAAAATCAAATCCAAAATGGGAAAAAAATGAAATAAAAATAAGTTTAAAAAATTAGGAATTAAATTGGTGTGAGATTTATAAAATGAATTACCAATTGTGCATGGATTTTGTCCATCTTTCCAAGCTCAAAGAACATAACCATCTAAATCTCCACTGACATCATGGCATAAACCCATTATTTTTTACATGAAATAACCTTCAACCATGCTACCTTTAGATGTGATTATTGTTGAATGAAATTTTTCAATGTTTTGAAATACCCATCAATGAAAAACATTCATTAAGAACTTGCATTATTCCTACCAACTTCACTTCTTGCACCAAATATACCAAAAACATTTATTGGCCATTGGTAAATGAAGTTCAAAATTGCATATGTAGAAGAGTCGTCATGTCAAATGTTTCTTTTTTCATCATGGGGAAACTCCTTTGGTAGGCACAAATTCTACTCAGAATTGCTCTCTACCTACTAATAAACAATATAAATTGTACTCTCAAAAATATTTATAACATATATAATCTATGGTGTTATTCTTTTTTTTTTTCTATAGATTGTATTCACACATTTTTTTATTACAATTTTTTTTTTAATTTCCCATATACTTTATTATTCTTTATAACCAAAATATGTGGTCAAGATTCATAGTTTAGTTAGAAAACACAATAGTTTCAAAGTAGTATCACTATTTTTTTATCAATATTCTATTGTTTTCTTTACTCAGAATTGAATATATCAAACATTTGTAATATAAAGTGTAGAATTTTAAAATGAAGTCAGAAAATATGTGGTTCACAACCTAATAGTACTCTAAACCACTTACTATGTCTCTATTCTATTCTTGAGCAACTTTCTACATTTCTATGTGTGTAAAAAACAATTTCCAAATCTTCATTAAAGTTCCATAATTACATCATGAGTCTTTTCCCCCCAAAATTAATTTGAACATCAAACTAATGAAATGTTTTCATACTATCCAACTAACTAGCCATCTTCATATTGTCTTGTTGAATCCCCACCATTTCTCATGGTAACATTCTACCAAATGTTGAATCTTTGCCATTCACCTAGTGACATCCTTCCATTCACCTCTTTGGAACAAATCCAGCAAATGAATTGTGCCAACTTGTAAATTGAATACATGATCCCTAATGTCATCAAACAAATAACTAAAAAAGACAAATGACATTGGATGATGTTGTAAAAATCATGTGACTTCAAACTTTTAAAAGAATATTCTTTTTTAATGAGTTGTGCAAAGTTGCACTAAATTGTATTGGCGTCTTGACAAATTTAAGAACTTCCAAAAGCACCTTCCATTTTTTTTTCCTACAAAGTGCAATGAGTTGCCATGTACACAAACTTGCTTATAGCATTGGGTTAAGGTGTCCAAATAAGCTTCTTCATGTTGGATGCACCCAAGTTTGTTTTAAACATTTTAATGGTGACTTGCATACATTTTTCACAATGTGCATTGAATCAAGTAAATGGTGGATGAATAGTTTTGGCCAGTACTCAAAGGTATGAAATGCAAAAAAAAATTAAATTAAATGTACTTGAAAAATTTACCATGATTGGATCCCCTAACCCTATGGTCTCCAACACATGTTTCTAATGAATTTCAACTACCTTCTTCCATAAGGTTGCCCACACATTTGTTGTTGTTTGTGATGGTGATGGGCAATTTTCTTCAAGGCCATTCAATAAATGATTTGATTCATTTTGAAATGGATGATCCATTGATAAGAATATTTTGTGTTCATCAATAATAATCTTCTTTAAATCTTCAAAGTACCTTGCATTAAATCTTGACCCTAAAATATCAAATATTTGTCATGATTTCCTTAGATTAAAGTTTTGTTGTGTAATGATTAATAAGCTTGTTGAAGTTCACTTCATTATGTTGAGATTTGATAAACATTTCAATGTTGAAATCATTGATTATTATGTTCAATTGTTTTTAATTAATTATAAATGAACCAAAATTAACAATGTTGAAAGTTTGGATATGGCCACTACATGAATAAATTTTCTTGTATTTGCATCGAATGTTGTTGTAATATATTTACTTCTTAAAGTGGTAAATGTTTCATGTGATAATAATGTTATGAAATTGGCATATATAATCATTGTTCAAATTTTCCCAAAAGCATTTAATTAAAAAAGAACAGTTGGATCTTTAAATGCCAAAAAGGTTCTGTAATACTTATTTGTACCATTTCATCTATATACATTTATGCTTCAATTTTTATGGTTTATGTAAGAAAATAAATATGAAAATGTGAGTTCCAAAATGTGCAACATCGATGAACAAGTGCATCCCATCATGTCATTGTGCAATTGTTTGTAATCGATGCATTTATGTGGTAACACTCGGATCAATTTGATTATTTTTCATTTGTAAAGGTTGAAGAAGGTCAAGATTTATTTTTAATAGGAGAAAGTGGTTATATATATCAAATTTTGTTTATGGATATATTTTCAAAATTCAAACAATTGAATATCAATCATTGCATTTTATGAATAATAATTAATGTTAAAGCCAACTAAATAGAAAATTGTGTCCTTATAAAATTTTGAACCAATTTGGACATATTTGGATAATGGTTTTGTTGGTGTCCATGTAAAATATATTTTATATTCAATCACTCTTACAAAACCATGTCTTTTGTGCACTTAACATTGATTAAAATGATTAATGTGATTAAATTTATATGTACAAAATTGTTAGAAGGGTTTTTTTTCTCTATTTTTGCCCCTTCGAAAAAATAAGTTTATTTTAATTAACTAGGTCAACTAAAAACTTTAATCAAATCAAACAATGCCAGTTATTAAGTGATGTATATTTGGTGTTAATACCTACTATGGTATGACAATTTTTTATCATTCCATGGGTGACATGGTTTGCTACATACTATATGTGTTAAATTTTAATAATTGAGAACATTAATACATACATATGTGCCAAATGTGCTAGATATGTAAGCCCTTTAAGCATGTAGGTAAGTAAATAAGTAGGTAATATAGGTGGCAATTTGTAAATAGGTGTAGTGATTCATGTTTATAAATATGTCATTTAAAATTACATTAAAATATGTTATAATGCATGATTCAAAATGAATGAGTATTTATATTTTTTGTCATGACATTATTTGTAATCATTTGAAATGGTGATTGAACGGTTAATGGTTTAACTTGTCACCATGGGGGTGAGGGGTTCCAATCCTTTTGGCAACATGCCTAAAAGCTTATAAATGGCCCACATGTTTAAAAGAAGCTTATAAATGATTTACATGCCTAGGGGAGGGAGGCTTATGTACATGCCTAGGCCAACAATTTACGTTGAGAAAAATTGTAATTATGAATATTATCAATGAATAAAATGTAATTGTTTGAATTTTTAATTTATGAGTCAACACCAATTAACACCTATGTTATTTTTTAGTCCAAAAAAACCCACATCAACTAACAATTGTTGTTTTTAGGTCAAAACAAACATGATGGGTGTTCACATAACTATCAACTTAGTCAATTCAATATGACTATAATATTATTAAGTGTTGTTTTAAATGATTGGTCTTTTTCTATTGTATAATCATCTTGTCCAAGTGTCTTTTTTGAATAAAATTCAATAAAAAAAGTAGCATGAAAAGCAACATTTGCAACTTAATGAAATAAATGTGCATTTTCCTTCTTGAGAATTTACCACATTTAAGGTTATTAAATAATGTCCACATGAATTTTTGTGAACTAAGTAACTTCTTAAGATGCCATATGAGCATTGGAAGATGCCATATGCCCCATCATGTGTTGCATAATTATTGATACAAAGCTCAACCAACGTAGTGTTTTTTGCTTGAATTTCTTTAGCAATCATTGTGAAATTTTCATGATTCTAAAATAAAATCAATTTCACACATGCATCATGGTGACTATTGTACGTAGGAAAGTTTTATACATCCCCATCACTTTGGAAGAAGATCCATTCATTGTGTTTAAACCTTGTCTAGTTTTTATAAAATAACTATTTAAAATTTTAATTGTCTAGTGATGTATATGGAAACATTAATATGGTTTGTGATTGTGTGGCAATCTCAAATGATTTAATGTATTAATGAATTGTTCATCAATTTGGTGGATGACTTAGTTAAATTTATAACATTTTGTTTTTCCATCTAAAACTTTGGTGTTGGATTATCGATATTATTTGTATTGAATTTGAAAAATCTTGCATGACAAATAGATTGAACTTGCAATAATGAAACATGAAGATTTGCAAAAATAATTGTGTGTACACATGTGCACATTTCATTGTTTTTAGTTGAAAGACATTGAACCTCAATATACTTTTGTTTATCAATGAACCTTCATCCAATACCATTAATTGTGACTAGTTTTTTTGGTTTTTTTACACCAAATTGTTTAACCACTTTGAGTTTGAAGATGATAGATTTTTGTAATTAAAACGATAGAAAGACAATAACATGTGTAACAACATGGTTCCATCAATGTAAACTATTATTTTTTTAGTGTTATATTTTTTAGTTCCAAAGTCATTCAATGAATGTGAATTCAATTACATATGTAAATGCGTCATGTGACTTTTTTGTTTATATTCTTTCATCTTACACCATTGTTAAGTAAATTTAATTCAAACATACATATGATGCAATTCTTCTCGAGGTTAAGATTACAATATCTATGTTTTGATTTTCACTTGTGGACATTGTATGTACATTATTGGTGAATTATATGGCACTAGAATGTGAAACAAATCATATTTTAGTTCATCTTTGCTATGAATGAAACTTGGGCTTTATGTTGCTACACAACTAATGTGGATGAATTGACAAAAAACAAGAGTTATTTTATAGAAATTAAGTTCCATCCAAATGATTTAATATTGAATGAATTTGCATAATTCAACTTGAATTGGATGGAATTTCAATTAAATTTGAATTGAAATTGAAACTTTAGATTGAATTGAATTTGGTGGAATTGAATAAATATCAATTCAATTCAATTGAAAGCAAATTGAATTCAAATTGGTTTTAATTCAATTATTTTCATAAATTTGTTTAGTTGAATTCAAAAAAGTACAAATTGGATGGTCTTTGGTTATTATGTTTAACGTAGTTGGCACATGTTTAACTTTACCAAATGCCCACGTACTTTTGGAACCAAAATAATTATGTAGAATAAACCTTTCAAGAGTGGCCTAGTAAATAGGGTTCAAATAAAATAGTTAGGAAAATCTTGAATAATAGTTATAAATTTCTTTATGATAAGTTCACAAAGTGACCAAACAATGATTAATTCAATCAAGTTGTTACAAGTTAACAAGATGGCAATGAGATATTGTAATTGAAATGGTTGAAACAATGACATTAATCAAATTGTAATTCAAGTTTACAAGATGATAAGTTTATTAGACCAATTTTTACTAGGAATCAAGTTGTCACAGTATCACAAAATGGGTGAAATATCACAAGTACTTGTTCACCATTCTTGGTATAATTTTACAAAAATGGCATAGAGATATCATGAAAAAATCAATAAACGTTTGAATGTTATGTAGATTAATGCTTCAAGGAAAAATCCTTGCACATAATCTAAATTGTGTGTCATAATCATGAACATCAATTGAAATAAAAAAACAACTGGCCCATTTTTCAACCTATTTCAATATAGAAACTTGCATACACAAGTAGTGCCCATTTAAGTCAATATTTTTTGTAAAAGTTTGTATCATGTTCCATTCACTTACCTTAACTTCACTTATGCCTTCAAATTTAATGGTGATTTGATGATGTGTAGGTGGGCTTGATCCCTTTAGGATTAAATGCACGTGCGTGGGCATTGGGAATAATGTTGACATGATTGTACATGAAGTTAATTATCAACAAGTTTACACCAACTATGCTTTTGTAATATATTCAAATTAAATTTGAATTCACCACCTTTTTTTCTCATAGTCATTGTATATGAATCTCCATTTTTCACAACAAATGTCATTGTCCTTTGTGAAATTGAGGCATATGGTTATCAACTTGACACATAGCTTGGACCAATTGTGCACACTTAGAACTAGAATGAAAATACATATGAAATCAAACTAAATTTTAAAATGCAAGAAATGAAAATTAAATGGGCCGAGTAATTATGTTATAATTATTGATACAAAGTGGTGATACATTTATAATATTAGTCATTAAGGGACCTTTCTGGACATATTGATTGATGTGCATGAAGATCCAAATGTTATTCATTAATAAAACATCAAGATTGATACCAAAGTGTAGTCAAATAATATATGAAAAATGTATCATCATTACAACTAGGTGTATCAAAGAAGAGAATATAAATGTTGGGTAGTTTTCATTTTTTTTGTGAGAACAACTAGTTTGAATTAAAGGAACAAAATTTAAGAACTAACCCAATTCTTTAGAATTTTCTTTTTCATTTTAGAAAATTGAACTAGGTTTCAATCTTGTCTTAATATATAATTTATCCAATTTTCATATTAAGAAATGATTTTTTAAAATGTGAAGAGTGTTGATTTTTAGATGGCAATTCTCTATGGTTGGATATCAAAATATATTTTTTCAATATTATTTTCCAATTTAAAAATTGACTATAAAATTCAAGGATGAAACTCAATGGATGGAAATAATAAATGGACATTAAAAAATGATTAAAAATACAACTATCCACACATGTCACAAGTTCACATGTCCACAACTTTGTCCCTCTCAAAGGATCCTCAAACTCTTTTAATTATTCCTCTAATTTCATATCCATTTCAATTAACTCCATTAAATTAAAAGGTCTTTTACAAGCAACTTTAGGATCATTAAGCTATATTTTAACTTACAAAAATAAATATTTATAGGTTATCACATTGCAAATGACATATCCTAAGATTAGTAAGAATCATAACCAATCAAAAAATACATTGAATCTCTATTTATGACCTTGGAATGCTAAGAATCTGTTTTGCAAATAACCCAATTATAAAAAATAATGATTCATGTTTTTCCCACCATTCAAATGGATATTTAATTTCCTTACTATCCACATGATAACCCATGAAAGATAAAACTCCATGTAAAAAAATTCCTTCATTAGTTCATTACAACCAATAACCATTTTAGATATGTTTAAATTGTTGTCAACATTAGTGTTTTGTTATGTAATCTCAGATTTTACAACATGATGCAAATGTTGATGACATTTTAAAAGCATTGGAAATAAGGACCTCATGTCATACTCTTAAACAATAAATTTGTTGCTCTTGATTAATTAAGAATGAAACTAACTTAAGATTTTGAACCTTGGATCTAACATTAAAGATAACATATTATGTGCTCTTATTTCTTCATATTTTCTTTAAAAATAGAGAAATGAAATCCAAAACAACATACACATCCTTTTGTATATTGGAAGCCAACAAGGTCAATTCATCAACCATTCCAAAATCTTCATTGATTATGTTATCAAAACAAAGGGGACTTTACTATTCTTCCACTAGTTTTGTGTTCATAGTTATTATAGAATGTAGAACATCATTCAAAAGCCAATGTCCATGGGATTGATTTAACACATATGTAGTAATTACAAAGGAAAAAATATCAACAACTATTTGTGCAACATGCCAAGTAAGAGGATGTGAAACATGAGCACTTATCCTTATAGCAATTTGCTTGATGTAACAATGGACAATTGCTTAACAATATCGCAAGGCTTCTCGAAACAATACAACTTTGCTTACAAACCTACATATCAACATTCATCATGTTAACAATTCAATAAAAAAGAAAGTACAAAAAATCAATAAATAAAAACCACACAAGATAATTTGAAAAAATAAAAGCTTGTGTTTACTATAATGTTCAATTTCCTTGCATGAAGACTAAAAGCAATACAAGCTTTGTTCCATTCATGTGTACCCTTTTCAGATTTCTTTGGTCATGTTATGCATTTTTGTAAATTTGATTAGGCAAAAGTAATGGACACTTCTTTCAAATTTTTGCACATTTTATCTTATGTTATGGCATACTAACAATCATTGGAGAAAGCACAACCAACTTGTAATAACCTTGTAAACTTTCCTCCAAGCTTAAAGTTTAATAACAAACAACATGCTTTAAAACATTAGTCATAGCATTCAAATTAGAACCTTCATATTTAACATAAGCAATTATTTTCTTCCTTAGACAATATCGATCCTATAGCTTTGTCAAACTTATTGTTAATGCATGTGTTATAATCTTTGGTGCTTCAAATAGTTTAATAGTAATTTGTTTTGGTTTTAATGCCTTCCAAAAAGAAAAAGAAAAAAGCAAAAACATCATGAGCTCGATGAGATATCCATAGATTAGAACTTCTTGTTGTAAAAATACAATCCCCCAACAATGGTAAAACACATTTCTGCTTGCATTTTTCCACCAATTTAAGCAAAATTTTTTCAGAAAACTATTTTTTGGATGGAAACATCAATCTTAAACATAAATGCATTATAAATCTTTTTAGCCACACACTCTCAACAAATTACATTAGAAGATGGGTTTTAATAGTTAACAATGTTAAATCCTCTTAACCTTTTTTTTGTTGAGGTTCATCTTTCTTTCAAAAGGGATTGTGGACCCAAAAAAAACTTGAAATTGAAGTTGTAAAAATGTTAGGTCTCTTTTAAGTTGATTGTTTTGTGATTATTATTCTACCAAAACTGTTTAGTTTTTTTAAAAATTTCTTTGGAAGCACAACATAATCAAAATCCATATGTTTTTTTAATGTTGTTATTCCATTGTTTTTAAAGTATGAAATAATTCCTTTCTTTAATTGTGTTATGGAATTTGTTATTGTTATTTGATTATTATAACATACATGGCATCACATTAATTGAAGAACTTTGGCACCATCATTAATCTAATAAAAAGACCAACACAATGAGTTCCAATTATGGGGCTACAATATATTTATTTGCTTATGCAATTTTGCTAATATACTTTTTGTTTTTACATCTGTAGTTTGTGACATTTTAGTTATTTTTGTTTGAAGGTTTGAAATATTTTCAAATCTTTTTTCAAATGGTTCATTGTTCATTTCAACTTCATTCACGAAAATATCCAATGATTTATTTTCATTCCCAGATGATTGTCCATTTTTTTCCAACAATCACAATAATTTTGGCCAAATCAAGGAGGGAAATAATTAAACAATACCCAAAAAATGAACAAAAAGAAGATGTTTACATGGATACAAAATTAGTTCAAAAAACAAAATACTCAATCTTTTATAATAAGGAACCTTCGCTTAATAAACTTGCAGAAACACAACCAACAAAATTTAAAACATACAAAAGCAAAAAATAATGATGGGATTTTTTTTTAATTAAAAATTAAAAAACCCCAGAAAAATAACAATGTAAATGATATTACTTACCAAAAATATGCTGACATGCTCCAAAGCTTGCAAAAAAACACTATAATGCAAATTTCAAGAGAAAAATGGAAAATCCAAATGTTTATTCTACATATACATGAAAAAATGAAAAAAAATCCAATAAAAAAATCTCATTTTCCATATAAAAGAAAAAAACATGAAAGAAAAAAAAATGTAGTAAAAAAATAATGAAAAAACTAAAAATTGTTATAAAAAAATAAAGAAAAAAATTGTGAAAGAAAAAATATAAAATATAAAATAAAAAGAAAGAATAATTACAAATAACAAATAACAAAGAAAAGAACAATTACAAAAGAAAAAAAAGGTTACTTGAATGGAAGTCAACTTGAACTATAGTTGGCCTCCCCGCTTTTCGTTTTAGAACCTACACATATAGGTAAAGGGGCAATATTACACAAAAGGAGGCAATGAACAAAACAATAGGTGACAAACAAAGAACAACAAGTTTGGTAGGTACTTTAACAGGTGACATGTAGGTGAGTAAGTGATTTAGGTAGGTGATGAACATGTGACATAGGCATGTGATGAACATGCAATGTAAATGGCACATGCAGACAACGAACGATGAATTATGAACATGCAAGTAATGAGAATGTAAGCAATGAACAAGCAAATGGACACATAGGCATGTAATGAATGAGCAAGCCATGAGGAAAAAGGTGATGGGAGAAAGTGACAAACCAAAAATAGGCTTATAAGAACAAGGAAAATGGGAAAAAAGGAGAAAAAAATGTAAAAAGAAAGGCAAATTATCAAATAAAATGCATTAAAAATTTTAAAAACACAATGCACAATTGAAAAAAATTGTTTCTATAGTTTTAAAATGTGAAAAACTCTTATTCATGGACAAAATCACATAAAACACAAAATCGAACGAAGTTTGAACTTGGACCTCTTTTATTTTTATTGAAAGAAGGGGAAAAAATAGTTGAAAGTTGAAACCTTAACCACATTAAACCTTAACTTTTAGAAGTAGGTTTAGAAAATTCATGGAATACCTTGTGCCCCCTACAAAAGGATTTAGAAAAAAATAATCATCTGACACCTAACATGTACTTTTTAATTTATTGTATACAAGGATGAGATTCATGATTGGGTTTAAACCCAATACCTTACCCATGTATCAAGTTTTTTTAACAAAAAAAAACTTAGTTAGTTCTCTTAATGCTTGATAATCAAGCTTGATTAAAATTCGATCAATTCATAGTGAGAATTGAAAAACTTGAATTTCAGCCTTGTGTGAAAAAAATGATAACTAATAAAATTCAAGGTGAAAAATGGCCTCAAAATGGAAGCAAGCTTCACCCAATTCTTGAGAGTTGCCCAACATTGAAAAAGACCCATAATCAAATGTCAAAATGCAAATTAAAATATATTTGAATATTTTATGAGGTGGAACATATTTTGTATCAAGAATTTCATTTCAACCATCGTTAAAAAACTTATCACAATATCAAAGTCTTTCAATCATATCATCACCAAAACACACGAATATCAAGGTACATCATGTTATGTGTGAATGAAATTGACTTGGGCAATTCAATTCACTTTGAAAGTTTGCCTTGGTCCAAGTGTACCAATTGTATTGATGAGTAATTGACCATACTTCAATATTCTCTCCATTTTGAACAATATTTCTCTAGACTAGATACATTTATTTCATTATATGATTTCAATATAACATTGTAGGTTGCCTAATACAAAATTCTAATGAAAATTATTCAAAAGAAGAGTTGGCTTGTCAATAGTGACAATTCAAATATAAATAATTATCAAATTGCATTGAAACAATGAACAAAATCAACATGTGTGTGCAACTAACCTTTGGTGATGATGAAACCATGTGTTGCATTTTTCCATGAATGGTGATAAGTTGGATGACCCAATGGTTTTTCCACATTCCTCCACTTTGAATCTATTCTACCTCTTTTTTTAGGTTGCAAAGGGTGATGTGTACAAATGATAGAAGATGGAATGAAGCCCTAAAATCCTCTTTGAAAAAATTGAAAGTCCTTCAAGTCTACAATACAAATGTTATTATGAAGCTCAATAAAAGATTGAAGAACAATATCCTGAATTGATTTTTGACAATCTATGTTGTAAACACAAATTAAAGATGCATAAAAAGAAGGCATATATGTGAGTTCTTAGGAGACTTGAAAAAGGAATAAGGCTTGGCTTTCAACTTTTTGAAGCAAAAGGTCTAGACATGGAGTTGGGGGAAGCTTAAAACTAGGGGTTTCAAGTTGAATTCCGTGAAAGCGAAATAATCAAGAAAGACCACCATTTCAGTTTCCAATACATTACGCCTTCTCATTCTTTCCATCCTTGTGATAACCAGTCATTGACAACAACCAAAGATAGCTTTCCTTTTCTCAAGTCTTCTTTTCATTTGGTAGCCCCTAAATGTAAATTGGGGTAAAGAAATCTTCTATCAATTGCATAAATTTGATCATAATGAACCACCCATGTACCAAATACCATACATTGAAAGACCATTATAACTTAGGATAGCTTTCCATTAGGATATTATGATTATAACATTACCACTTTACGTTTTATTTTTTCAAGTACCTTTGCTTTCAAGTGACTCTACTAGTCCAGCATTGACAAAATGCGAGAGTTGTGAGAGTTACCAATCAAACTGTAACTCACCATAAAGTGACATTTGATTTGATTTTTAATGGGAACATGCTCCCAAGGTTCCTAACATTGATTAACTACATATTTTCAAAGTAGTTGTAGCTTTCCAATGGAAAGCACTTGTCCATGTAGCAAGAAACAAGGCCTTATGTCAATGTATGTGTGCTCCCATTGGCCCACAAATTCCAAAACATAAAAACACCCCGATATGTCTCCCTCTCCACACATGCTCCAGATTCATACATTATGGAGTTGGAATCTCCACAATTTCTAGAGAATGCTCACCCTAAAAAACATACTCATATAATCCCGTTACACACTACACTAGGTAGCTGCATAGGTGAGGGTAGAGACATAGACATGTTCTTTCGTTAAATAGTAGCCTTAACATGTTGGCAGGCAAACGATTTCTTTCTGATAATGTGCAGCAAGACAGATGTCTTTGTGCACCTTCTTGATTAAGAAGCAACAAATGCAATCAGCAATAAACAACAATCAGACAAGACACCACGGAATCAGAGAAGAAAACAGTCCATCACCAACAAAAATATATTGTAACTGAACAAAGCTATGGAAGTGGCTCCATCACCAGCACCCTATTATGAGAGTTGAAAGAAACCCTCAGTACCAACACACAGAATCCAAGCGAACAGGCCATTGCTGAACCTCAACCAATGGGGTTTCAGCCATTGCTGAACATAGGTCCCATTAGATGATAGCCATACAAGAAAACAAGCAAAACTTGTGTTAACATAATGTCCCGCCACTTCCATCCAGCATCACATCATGATAACGAGGAGAGATCGGAGAATTTGAGTAAGAAGATTAGGGTATACAACAAGACTAGGAATGCACTACAAAGAAGAAAAAGATACCCCATTCCAAATACAGGGCAAGAATTACCTATCCTCATCACATTTTCAGCAGAGAGCACACATAGAGCTACCAAAAGTTAGTCATGCATAAGCCTGTCACTTTAAAAGCTTCCTTCATGTAGGCTAAAACACAGAAGACAGTTACATTTTTCGCTAGTGAAGCCCAGATAACAAATGTTTCGAACACAATGCTAACAATTCCACCATGAACTTCCCTAATTCACAAGCAGCTCAACTATCCAGAATCTAGAAACACACCAGGTCGTCAACCCAGAGTATCATTACCCAGTGAAAAACAACAAAGCTATATCAGTTGGCACACTATGTCAAAGAATTTTACAATGTTCCATAACATATCTGACACATATGGTCTAGAGAAACAAATCTGCAAATTCTGCAACACAGAATAGATACAGAATGCTACAGTTTTCAGACCACAGCAGAAAGAAAGAAACCTTTCAGACCATCCCAATCAAACCACAAAAAGAATTCTTACTTGAGGACACCCCAAGTGAGTGAAGCTTTGATCTTGCAAGTCCACCAAGTTAGAAATGTGCACTACCAGTCAAATGAAAAAGCAAGGTACCATGTGCAAAGGATTGGAGTAATGACAAAGCTGCCAAATGAAGAAGGGAACAACCCTACCAAAAATATTTCCAGACACTGTAGAAGGATCATCAGATCACACACATGAATATCATTTGCACAGCAGTTGAAGAAACCCACACTGTTTATGGGCAAGCAAACTTTTGATATCTATTTTCATATTCTCTCATCATCAGCAGCAATTCACTGCCAAATTTTGAAGCAAACAACACACTCTGATGCACAGCTTGGAATTGAAGCTGCCTCGAATCTGGTATTGTAGGTATTGGAATACAACATCTAGCCAAGCGGCTTTGGCAACTCCAGCATCAGTACAATCTGTACTACATACACCTTTCTTTCATAGTAGAGCTGCCAGCTAGACTTTTTCGTGCTCCACATTTGGAGGAAAAAAAACAACACAACATCCTGGAAATGTACAGAGAACTTACAGTGTTAACTACACATTCTGATGTCTAATTGCCAAAATGGCACCCACCGTCTTTATATCACGGTTCGTGGCTGTTGAATCCGGTATGTGTGGCTCTTCCTCGGGAGGTTGACATAGTTGTTTGGAATTTTATCATGATTCTTCGATGGCTTGCTCCACTGTGTCTGTGGCTTCTGCACCTTCGTCAACTCTTTGCATGCGTTCACATTCACTAAGTCTATTTCGTCGTCACAGAACACATCTGCAGCATAAACAAACCAAAAAAAATAATCAAGAAACCAGAGCCAAAATCTGCAAAAACGTATGTCAAGCGAAGTAGACAGACGAACAGCATGGCAGAAAGGAGCTTGCCGTAATATGTTATCGGCGGGCACTACAGAGCATCTCCGGAGCCACTGGAGGAAGCCAAAACAAAGCTTCGTAAAAAAGTGCGGCTTGACTTCTACTGGACAGAGAAAAGAACAAAAAAAAAAAAGAAAGAGCTCAGGAAAGTCCAAGAGTCCTACCGTCCTCAATATCCACATCCAATAACTCTCGAGCAGCTTCCTCTAGGTGTAACTGATCCTGATACTCCAGAAACTCTTCAAGATCGGCAAGCTCTTCAAAGTCTTCCGCAAATTGGACTTGCTCACCATCAGAACCGGCAACCTTCGAACTCATCCAAACTTTCCGGAAAGCAGGATCTGTTTCCATAAGTGTCCACCACTCCGACGAGAAGTCGTCGGGTACAGCAGCACGGTAGCTTGCGGCCGGAACGAAAACCGGCGCATCCGGGTTCAGATTTGATCTCGCTTTCAAACTAGAAGTCTCCATGGCATCCACTCCGATCTCTCCGCACATGAAACTGCCGTGCTTCCTCCTATTTTCTCCCTCCAAAACATACACAAATTAAGAACAACAGATCTACTACTATTCCTTCCTTGAAACACACGACACACCTTTCTTCCACTTTCCTTCTGCCGACAAACCCCAACAAGAAGAGCACGACAAATTCTTCCTCCTCCGCTGCTGGAAACTCCTCCAAATTACACCACCACTCTGGTCAAGAGGAATAGCTCATTTATTTGGGCAATAACCGCGTTTGTTCTTCGCAAAAAATCAACAACGCGTTGCGAAACAGCGTTTGCAACGAAGAAGTAGAAGAAGAAGAGAAGAGGCAACAGCAGCGTTCCTTTATGAAGCAGGAAAAGTCCTCCCGAGAGCTTCACCAAAATTACCACAGTGAATTCCAGAGTTAACCGCCCTTTTTTACCGTTGTGTAAGTTCACTTTTAGATCACTCAACCTTTAAGTTAACTTACCCCTATTTACTTTTTACTTTACATGCCCCAGTGTGTGTGCGTCTTTTTCTTTTTTTTCATTTTTGTGATATCCAAAATTTGGAGAAATTAAACTTTCCCAAAATATCGCAAAATTAGTCAATTTTAGGCTAGAAAAAAAAAATTCAAATTTTTGGTCGAAAATTGGTGAAATTTTTACCCTATCAACACTGCAAGTTACATTCAGGATTTTTTAAAAAAAATTTGGGGGGGGGGGCAAGTTTTTGAGGTAAGTGGCTTGGGATTCATCCATAAGAGAATTTAGCCAAAATTTGGTCACAAGTGAGAGAGAAAAGTAGAAACATTTAGGATTTCTCTTATATTTTGCCAACATTTTGGAACCTATTATCTAAATATGGCAACTTTTTTTTAAAAATCATAAATATGATGGCTTGGGCCCATTCCGTTTCAAGAACTAGAATTCTACTAGTTCTTAATTAATCTGGGGTAATGATTACGGAACTCAAGCAGTTCTAGGAATTGGGGCCTGCACAAGGCTCCCGAATCAATCCTACCTCCTCGGCAAGCCCCCCTCATTCCGCGAACAGCCTCATTCTTAGTCCTTAGTCCCCACCCTACGTGCAAATTGAGAACTTTCGGTTGTGGAACATGTGTGATTCTCGGTCATTATATATTTAAAACACGAACTTATTGTGGGTGGCTTGAGAAAAGCAACTTTCGGAGATTTAAGAATTTCCTTTTTTTCTCACGGACCCTTGTGAGCCCCTTTCCTTATGCTTGGAAGATGCCTCCTAATTTTGTCTGGCAAAATTTCGCCATGTTTTGAGAAATAAATTGGGAAAATTTTGTTTTTCTATTGTAAATTCGACTTTGAGGGTGGGTGGAGGGGGGGTGGGTAAATATCGCAAAAATTTCGATATGAAGAAAAAAAGAAAGAAAATACTGGGTGGGGTGCTCGATGTAGATAACATTATTTTTTGGGTCCATTTTCCTCCTCCACACACGGAACGAGATAAATGCAGCTTTGATATGCAATATAACTGGGGCATGGGGGTCCAATCAGGAGGAGCAAACATGATAAATAAATTATTATTATTATTTGGTCTCTTAAGATCTAATGCTGCCATCCCCACTGGAAATACTGGTTATGGTTCCGGAACAAGCCCCTCTAGAACCTGCCACCACCACCTGACAGAATAGAAGCTCACTCTACTGGGCTAAACCTGTTCCCCATGTGGAACAGGTCCTACCAGGCCCATTCCATACTGAATTAATCTGAACCCATGGAACACCTGTACTGGGCTAAAACTGTTCCCCGTGTGGAACAGGTCCTACCGGGCTCATTCCATACACCATTACTCGGAACCCATGCAACACCAGTACAGGGCTAAACCTGTTCCCCTTGTGGAACAGGTCCTAACTGGGCTCATTTCACTATTCTGTAAGAGGCTCGTTACATTCCAAGGTGGAACCGTGCATTCCATAGTAACTTATGGAATCCATTTTTGGGTATATACTATTGAGGCTTTTTTGCAGCCCTTTTTTGTTTTCTTGGGTGGGACAGGCAGCCCACCTACCAGTTTCACTTTTAGTGTCGTTCGTTTGACCTGTAATTTGAATTGACGGTGGGCTTGAGTGGGCCAGCACCCACCAGTGCACCATCCAAAAAATCCCGTTCTGGGATTTCATGGATGGGATGAAACTGTCCCCCAGGGGTCAGTTTAGTTGGTCAGTAGTTTTTTTTTTCCCTCGCTCTCATTTTTTTACTTGTCCTTTTTTTTTTTTTCCCTCTCCTTTTTTTTTTTTTTTCTTCCCATCTTTGCCCCCATTTTTTTATTTTGGGTCCCCTTTTTCCCCCCCC
>Ga0116231_10007795_pt1 | contig 19274 bp, 12 predicted proteins | sample S1TSphgellanicum_2_FD_89695 | JGI IMG/M metagenome (GOLD analysis project Ga0116231, IMG submission 89695) | Host-associated microbial communities from peat moss isolated from Minnesota, USA - S1T2_Fd - Sphagnum magellanicum MG | ecosystem: Host-associated > Plants > Peat moss > Unclassified...
AATTTATCCTTCCAAAACCAAATTTAAAAATTCAATTGAATTTTTAATGACAAAAACTACTCAAATTTCAATATCTCCACCACCTTAAGTCTAAAATTTTCTAGTTTTCCTTCGTTAAATCCTATTGATTAAAGGCCTTTCATTAATACCAAAAGCACACCCAAATTCTATTATAATTTATAGTTTTGATTTAAAATGAATTTCAATGAAAAAATTGTTCAATATTCAATAATTTCACCACCACATGTAAAAACATTAAGAAAACAACTCAATGCATTCTATTCAATGAAGGATTTGAAACAATACCAAAAGTGTACCAAGAAGTGCTAAGGTTTTGGATATTTCAACATGACAAACAAACAAGATTCATAGATGGATGTAAAAACAATGGTGAATATCTTGGACAATGCCTTCAAATTAGGTAAGTCCAATTGGTTTTTCAATTATGATGATCATTTGCACTTAAGAAGACATAAGCATGTCCTACCAAACTTATATTATTACGCACACCCATCTTTGTTAAGTCTACAAAAGGAAGGAACCTTGCCATTGAGAGAAATTAGTCTACTAACATTTCTATTACCACATGCATAAAATTTTGTTACCATTTAAATCGTGGAATTGTATTTCTTAACAAAATAAAAAAAATGCAATTTAAACAAAATAAAAAGCTCCTATTATGCAAATTGATTTGTACCAATCAAGGCCATCAATTTTCATAAGCTCCCATTATTTTCATTTAAGCTTACAAATGAATGCTTATCAACAAGTTCTAAGACTTTGTAACATTGAGTGTGCTTAGCATTTATTATTTTCATTGTTTTCATGTTCAATTTTTTGACTTATTAATATGTGCATTATTAATACATGACATGACCATATTCCATTCTTTCTAAATGTTTGAAACAAGATTAAAGTACAAATGTTTTAAAAGTTAAGAAAGCTTTTGCTTTTCATGAAGTTGCGAATCTTTTATTTTTATTTTCCAAAAATTTGTGAAGGCTTAGGGCAATTTTGTGAGTTTTTACCTTCCAAAATTTGTGCCATATTCTTGTAACATATTGGCATTTTTACAACATTTTGTCTTTTGTTTCCAATTGATTCTCAACATGGCACTCCAAAAATTCACACAAAGTGCAATATTTCATATAACATATTTTCAAATACTATAACATTAATGAGATTACAATTTTCTATACAACTTTGCCCATTGAACACATTCACTCCTTAGAGGTTCCATTTCGTTGTAACTACAAGGGTGGAGTAGCAAATGACATGACATATGTGCAAGAATATATATTGGCCACCATCACTTGACCATTGACAATTGACAATCAACTCTAAAAATATATGCTTTGAAAAAATATTAAAACTAATAGCCCCAAACATTAATCAAAGGATTTATAACAAAATCCAAACCAAATGGTTCACCAAAACTTGTTCAAAAATATGTAGCATGTTAATTTCAAATCTAAGATGAAGTTCAATTAAAACTTTCAATCATCTTTGAAATTGTCAAAGGTTTCTCACTTCTAAATGTACCCTCCTTTCCTTGATGTTTTATTTTTATTAACATAACTACCATAGTTCCTCAATGGCTTTGGCACAAAACACACTTTTTTTGAAATGCCAAAATTTTCAAAAATTACTTCTCAAAAAAAAATGTTGAGGAAAACGAATACCTTGCTGAAACTTTTCTTTTTGAAATTGAATTTTTAAAATTAATTAATTGATTGGAAAATATGTGTTGAAGCCGCCCTTATATTACAGTATTATTAACTTATAATAATGAATGCATGACTAACAAGTGACATAAGTAAATGTGAAAAGGATCAAATCCACCAAACAATTTACAAAAGTTGAAAATTGATCTTTTAATATTTTAACAACTTTGAACTCAATAAAGCTAAATGTTTTTGAGGCCAACATGGTAATATATTAGTTTCAAAATGCTCATGACCCCCAAACAATCCTAATTTGATTATTAAGCTTTGCCTTTAACTAAAGATAACAAGTCCACTTGGGTTTACAACATTTTAACATTATAAGCATTTTGGACCTGAAGTTGGGAAATAGGATATCTTCAAGGACATATACATTTAAAATACCTAGTAATTTAATACTAATTTATATAAAATATATTATAACTTGAAATTATCTTATTTAAAATTAAATATTTTGAACTTTTAAAAACTTTATGAATTTAAATAAGGGAAACAAACTATTTGATATTCCACTTATTTCAATGATGTATATGAGTATGATGTATATCAATTATATTCTTAAATTTTTCTTGATCATGAACATTTTTGGAATCAAAATATTTTGTGGTTTCTTGGCTATTGAAGCCCAAAACTATAATTGGCCATTGCTATGACAACTTGTAAACCTCCTAATTGTCAACCTTTTTATGAGATTGACACCAACAATTTTTTTAGAGTTGTCCTTAAAATTTTCACACCAAATATTTCAAAACTCTTCCTTTTTTTCGTAAATGTGATCTACATTATGCCTAAGAAATACTTCATGTTTAATTGCAAACAAAGTAACAAATGAACCATTGCAAGGGTAATCGCTTGGTATTTGCCTGCTTGGAAGTGGTAAACTCAATTGATGTTGAAAATATATTTGTAGATTTAAAAAATATATATATAATCATGTAAAACTTAAATAAAATTTGAATAGATTGAATGAATATAAACTTTCCAAAGGCATCTTTTAGGACATGTGACAATGTTATGAACAAGACACAAGGCAAAATTTTAAATAGAATATCCAAGCAAAACTAATGCACATGGGATGCATGGCATCATGGGTCTATGATGGTAAGACCATATATTAAGCAAATGGTAATAACATTGTGAGATGGCAATCATGGAAACATTGTTGTGCTGGAGACATTGAAACACTACCCATTGGAATTACAAAAAGGTTTGATTGACAATTTTATTTTCACACTCGCCAGGTGACCAATAGGGGAGAGTCTCAAGCATTAGTGCAAAGACCAATATTCAGTAATTGTTTGTTTTTTAAGCAAACCCATGTTGAGGGTTTGACCTGGCATATAGACATGTAATTGGCGAAGGTTAGAATATGATAAACCATCACCACCTTCACCTTAACAAAAACAAAATCCATGGTACCCGACTACCAACTTTGCCCCTACAATAATAATAAAATTGGTATCCACACTTGCTTTCACCCTAAAAAATAAAATGTGCAAGGTTATCTTTACTAAACCTAGTTTGTCACTTCCATGAAAACTAACAATTTTCCAATTAGGATTTGAAACTTTTGGGGAGGAACTTTTGTTTCTTTTCAAGTTGAATGGAAAATGCAAGAGCCTGGTGTTTGTACTGATGGCCTTTCCCCCCTTGAAAGAATTATGGATTTCCTTTTTGGGTGTGACATTTGGAAAGGATTTGTGGGACATGAATGTGTTTTCAAATCAATCCTTCATAGACCTATGGATTTTGCAAATGACAACAATTTGGTTGCTGATGAAAATGAAAATGAAATTTTACACACCCCTAGGTTTATAAAATGGTACTGAGGGTAAAAAAATCTTGGCAATGAACTTGGTTTTCTAATGGAATGCTCTTGAAGCTTCATTTTGCAGTGCTAATTTTCAATATCACATATTTTAAAAATCTTTTGTGGATATTGATTTTTATTTTTAGTGATTGATCTCATGTGGTTCCTTGGGTTTCTAGCTTTTATTTTCCTATTGACATAATTGTGAGTGAATATGGCCATGTGATCTACACATTGGGTGTTAGAAGCTTTGAGACCTTGCAAATGCACATGACATAGAATCAGAGCTTGATGTTGAATTTGAAGATGAAACATCAAAATGTGAAGAATTTCCAAATGTTTGTGATGTTCAATAGTGAAGGAAGTGGAATAAGTATCTTATTGAAGGTTATATGTAGTTAGACCATTGAGCAATTTGACAAAGTTACATGTCTATCTTAGTGATTGAAATAATGTAGCCGGACAATTGAGCAATTTGGGCAAGTTATGTGGCTACTTGAAGATTCTTTGCTGTGAAGTCTTGTGTATTGTGTCTTGCATGTGTCAATTCAAGGAAAGGCATGCTTCTGGGAGTTCCTATTGTGAGGTCTTGCAAGTATATAGTTATATTTTCTAATAACCACCTATGTGTACACCCAACAGGGCTTTTGTGAAGAAAAAGAGAATTACTATAAGTTATTTGGCAAAGAAATGCCCCATGTACCCATCTAGTTTCTTTTATAGAAGAAGAAGCATATATACCCATCTCCACAAATGACCAAGGCCCGGTACCTAGTCAATTGTTTATTTTTTAAAGAAAAAAACCTGGACCCAAATGTTTCTTTCCCAAAAAAAAATCAAAGCCTGGACCTAGCTGATTGTTTAAAAACCCGAATTTTTTATATAGCAAACCCACATTATTTTTATTTTAAAAATCCATGCAACACTGGTAAAGACTTGGTGCACATATTGCACTTTTTGAAATATTCTTCCTGAGAGAATAAAATCATAAATTACATATATTCAAACATACTTTGTGCGAATAAGGTCATGATTTGCCTGATCTCCCTCCATTTGGCGTTGTGGGCCTAAGAGGTTTCAAGTCTCAACTTTCAAGTGCTTTTTGACCACGGCACTAGTCCCTGCCTCTGTTTTCTCATGGCCCGGCCTGCCCGCTGTGTTGAATAACAAAGGCTTGTGGAAAGACCAGTGGAGAATCTAATGAGAAACTCCGGCTTTTACGAGATTCCTTCAAAAGGAGCTGTGGCCCTTCAAGAACTGATGGGACTAACTTATTGCCCTTGCCCTTTGGGTTGGAAGGAGTCCAAATCTTCTGGGATTGAGTTAGAAAGGAATTTTTGGAAGGAGGACAACACTTTGTGCCGTGAATTAGAAGGATTCCTCCCTTTTAGGAGGAGAATAAAGCTTCAACTCAAACACTGGTCCAGAGCCCACACCGGAAGCTTGACCTAGCATCATGTAAGCTTTTGAATTTGCAATCTCACTACCTGGAGAGTCATGGTCCAGAATCCACACTGAAAGCTTGACTTGACCTAAGCAACATGTAAGCTTTTGACTTTGCAATCTCACTACCTGGAGAGTCATGACATGATGCACCCAAAAACAAGCCCAGAAAGGGTAATCAATCAATTATCGGACCTTGTTTCCACTAGTCTTGGGCAGGTGCTTTGGCAAGCAAGAACTGCCAGTTCTGGTCATTAAGAAGCAGATCAGAACTGGGTCTCATTTTCAAAACCAGAACCAGAATTTATGTTTGTAAAGAACTGAACCCCAAACTGAAACTGGGTTTGTGATTCTATTTATGTGTGGAACCAAAACTAGATACATTTTTTGAAACTCAAAAAATGACTTAAACTAAGAGTTTATTTGAGTTCCAAATTGGTCCACTTTTTCACTTGTTTGAAGAATCCAACCCAGAACTGAGACAATTCTAATCTATTTTGCAGAACCTGAAGGGGATGTTCTTCATAAAAGTAAAGAACTGCCCAACACTGGTTTCCACTCTCCCGCACAGTTAACATTCAGTTTTTGTACATAATGGGCTGCCAGCCTTTGAGACAATGCCACATGCCATTCCTGCCAAGAATTCATGCTGTTAACAAAGTCATACATGCTATATCTTCCCCCATTGAATGTTGAATGGAAATTGAAAAAGTTGAATATTTAGATGACCTCTTTACCAACTCTCCTAAACCCATGATCCACCCATAGATTTTATGCTGCAATGACGGAGTACTGTAACAATTTCAGCATAAATTAGATTATTTTTCTTTTTGCTGAATGTTTGAAAAAATATTTGTTACCTGTGCACAAACTTTTATAAAATTAAAGATCTACAGATTTCAACTATCAGGTTTGAACAGCATACATATTCAAAACAGCATGAACTCAAAGAGCAGACCAAGCTCTTTTACACTGCCAACAATCTCCACACTTTTCCGAAAGTCCTTAAATTGGTACCATTCAGTGTCAAATAACTTGCTCAAACAATTGTCCCTCATTTCCTCCTGAATGAATTTGTTGTTGAAACCCAAACCATGAGAGATGCACCAAGTATGAATCTCACCACCAATGGACGTGCTGCAGGCAGAGATCACCATGGTCAGCATCATCATTATCCACTTACTGTAAAGGACTTGTCAAATTTATCTATTTAGGCAGCATTTCTGTTATTGGCAAAATTTCACCAAATTTTTATTTCAATCTATACAAAGTTTTTCATGAAAAAAAGTCCCAAATTCGTCAGATTTTCTGATAGGTGTAAATAGCCAAAAAAGGTTTTTTTTTCCTACTTTCATATCTAGTATGTAACCAAATTTGGCTAAATTATTTTTTGGATGATCACCACTTAGACTAGATGACAAAATCCTTAATAGAAGCCCTCATTTGTAGGGTAACACCCACAGAGCAGGGTGTTCTCGAAATATGTGCCTGCCAAAGTTGGACTCAAAGGGATCCTTATTTTGAGAACGCCTCATTCTAAGGGTGTTATCCTGCATAAAGGACCAGCAATTTATTTATTTATTTATAATGTGATACTCAGTGGGTATCATGGGGAAAAAAAAGAGGCAATGCATTTCAAAAACCATTTTTGGAACAGACTCACCTTTTGCAGAGGGCAAATTTCGCTTAATAATGTGCCATCCAAATAGACTTAAAAAATTCTGCCAGTGCTTTAAGGAGTATGTGAAGGATGCACTACACTTTGTAGAAATTCTTCCTTCAAGAGAGTATAACACCTTCCATGCAAGGTTCTAAAGAATTACCCATAAGGTGCCTTCTCTCCTTCTCAAATAAATCACAGCCATTCAAGATTCTACCAGATCTTTAAGCTGGGTAAGGATCTTGATTGGGCCGGTTGGAAGAACTTGGGTCAACCCACTGGACCCACATTACCAGAATGGTCTCATTCTGGGTCCTTACCCTACACATTTTGGTTCGGGCACAACAAAGAAGCTTCTGCCCCTCCTCAAACCCAAAAAAACAAAAAAAAACAAAACAAAAGACAAAAAAAACCTCCACAGTCTAGCAAAGTCTAGATTGTCCTTAGTAGCGTCCCCACATCTTTTACACAAACCATTGGTCTTTTGGGCCCAGAATCCCCGATCATCACTTTCTGGCATGAGAATACGCCACGTCGCGTCCACTTTTTGTATTTGTGATAGTGGGCACAGTGTGTCGCAGCAAAGTGGCCACGTCTCATACGGTCTGAATTTTGAAAAGCGAGTCCGGAACTCCGGTGTTTCTTTTTGGTCAAAATTGTATTTTAAAAACAAGGGTCGACTTTTCATGCTGTCTTTTTCTGACCACGTGTTTGGGGGGTGGGAACAAGGGAACAACACCTACACTTTAACAGCCTGTTAAAAAAAGGCCGCATATTTAACCCGTAGAGTTATCCTTTTACTGCATGCCCAATTGTCATTGCTCCGTACCTTACCCTGAGGCATCATCCATTTTTAATTCTTTAGATAATTCAATCCCATTTTTGTAAAATATGGCGTTGTTGACGGTTGACCAATGTCGTCATTATTATGGCATGAATAATTCCATTATTCGTGTGAAATTCTTGTGGAAAGTCGTCATGATTATGGCATGAATAATTCCATTATTACTATGATATTCTTGTGGAAAATCATCATAATTATGGCATGAATAATTCCATTATTCATATGGAATTCTTGTGGAAAATCACTGAGCACTCTAGATGGAAGAAAAATTATGATAATAGCAAATCTGAAAAAATGAATTGATTTTTGAAATGTATTTAATCCATTTTGTCAATGTGGAAGCTTACCCTAGGCTGCAATAGTCTTTCTCTTTTCTGGCACTAAGTTTGTATGCTTTAAACTTCCCTTATTTCTCTTAATTCAGCAATCCATGTCCCATTAGCGAATCCAATTTAAACTAGTGTGAATAGGATTATGTAACTGCTGCTGGCTCAAGTTTGAACATCACTATGTAACTGCTCCAACTGTGAAGAGGACGTTTCCACAATAGAGCTCAACTGTGAAAAATATATTTTAAATTTAAATTTAAATATTCAGTGACAAAAATTACTCAAATTTCGATATCTCTCCCATCTTAGGTCCAAAAGTCATGAAATCACCTCCAAGAAATCTCACTCACTAAAGGCTTAAGTTTCCAACATGATCAAGAGTTTATACCAATTTCCCTACAAATTTAGTTTTGATTTTTAAATTTTTTCTTTGAAACAATTATTCAATATTCAATAACTCTTACCTAAACATTACAAAACATCACTTGATTAAGTAGAGGTGCACCCCTATTCATTGAAGGCTTTCTAACGGTACCAAAAGCATGGAAAGAGGCACTGTGGTTGGGAGATCTCAACATAACAAAGAAAACTACAAACTACCTTCCTTAACAGAGAAATTTCAATCTAGGAAAAACAACAAATTCAATGAAAAAACACAAGTTTCCAAGTTTTTCTCAAAAATGTTTTTGGTGCAAACTAGCAAAGATTTGCCATCGAAAAATCACTAATCCAAACAACAATTTCAAAAGGGTTCTTGACAATGGAAACAACTTGTCAAATGCATAAGAAAAAAATATTAACAATCCACTTCTCCTTTATATGTAAAACCCATTTATTTGGGTTGAATTAACCATGTGATGCAAAGAGAATGATCTTGCTTTGCAAAGAAACACTTTTACTTTTTATGTTGAAGAATAGTTAAAGTTTAATCATGATTTAGAAAGCAATTTCCCCTTCGAATCACACCCCAAAATTTACAATTCAATTACAAATTTCACTTTGATCACGCAAATGTCTTTTTTGTTTTCCAAAATGAAAGTGACAAGTTCACATTGCCACCTTTGTGCATTCATGTGAACTTTTCCCATTTTCTCATTACCAATTTTCAAAATTTGTAAGATATGAAGTTTTACATGCTTCGAATTTGTGTGCCTTTTGCATTGGAGACTTCATAACATTTCATAATTTGGTGCACATGTTCAATTCTTGCCCTTTAATATTGATATTCTCCATGCAAAATATCTCTTGATGGAAAGAATAACACCAATGTGTTCACACACAATGTCAAGATACATGTGTGTTGATTCTAGTGTTGGGTAAGCATGTACTTTCAAAAGTACTTTCCGAGCATGCATGTTTAGTTTGTGCATTATCATTGCAACCCCATTCATTTAAATATTAGATGTCATGTGGACAAGGACCCCGACATGTGCATGAAAATCATAATAAGATTTGAAATCATTTTTCATGGGAAAATACATTCAAAGACAATGTGCATGTGAAACTATCATTACAAAGATTGTGCCCAAATATAACAAGAAAGAGTGTAAAATTGTTTCACCTAACATAGATTTAAATTTAAATTTGGCATCAATTATTATAAAAGGGTTACAATCTATAATGCATAATGACTAAATAATCACAATTATAATCCTTGGAGCCCACCCTTGGATGATGAAGACACATCTTGAAAATTAGAAATTGAAATTATTCATGTTGAATGCAACCACCATTATTTTCTTGAAAAAGTGTTGGTGGATTCACACAAAAGTTTAATGCAAAGTGCATTGTCAAAATTGGGGCTACTTTTTCCCCCCAACCTCCCAAACATAAACAAACACAATCTTCAACTTTGCAACTATTTCAACTCACTAGTTCACAAAATTTTCAATCCTTCTAACTATCTTATGTTTTAAACATTCAAGACTAGAAAAGACAAAACACAAACAAAACAAGACACTTCAAACTTTGACTTTTTAATTCTTTCAACTTACAACCCCATCATTTTATAGTTCTTAAACATCATAAATAAACACCATACCTCTATTTTTTTTAGACAATGTTCAAACTTCAAAACCAAACTAGAAGACAAAAGACAAATCAAAAAACCATAGCCCCCAACTAGCTCTATAGTTTTTAAAACACAATTTATTAAATACCAAACCAGACATTGATTCACAAAGCTTTCAATCTAGCTTTAACTCTAAGTTATTTTTTAAACACTCAAAAATTTAAGACCAAAAAATAAATAAAAACAAAAGTTGATGAAATCAAGGTGCCATGGAAAGTTGAAAACCAACAAAAACATGCAAAGCAAAAATTGCTCCAATATTGGTTGCAAAATCACACCTCAATGATGAAGTTGTATCACATGAACAAAATACAAAAAATAACACATCAATCATTTACATGAAACTATAAAAACATTAAAATCATTTCATTTTTTGTTTTCATTTATTTAATCATTGAGGCATTATGTCCCTTGTCATGGGTTTCTTAAAAACCCCACCTATACATAAAACATACATTTTCAACATCAAAATTGGTTAGTGGTTAGCAAATTTAAAAGTTAAAAAATGCATGATGGGTAGTAAAAAAGCAAACCACCACTTGAAATAAAAAATTAATGCAACAAAAGACCAAAATAAATCCATAATTATCTCCCTATTTTAACTTTATAGTTGTTTGCATCAAAGGTGTTATACTTTTTACAACTTTCAACAATAAAATCAATCTTCCTTAAATAAACCAAAATTTGTAATCAGTTTTTCATTTTTTTCAAATAAAGAATTATAAACATCTAAATATTCCTCCAATCATTCAACCATTGAACTAGTCACACACCCTAATTTAAGGTCATTTGGCCAATTTTTCATGATAATAACTAGCTTGTCCAAATTTTCAATGCCAAGATAACAATGTTTCAATCTTGTGATAATCATAACCATATTGACAACCCTAAACCCTAAAGGATTAAAATCTTCACTTGGTGTTTTAGTTTGTTTATAAAATGATAATTCAACTTTAAATAGGCCATGGCAACTTCTTTCATTGAAATTAAAGAACTAAAGACACTTAGTTCAAGGAAAACAACATCTAGAGGTTCAACATTGTAGGGGGTTGGGGTGAATCTATTGTAAATAATTACCAATAGGGGGATCAAAATCTCACGATCATATTTTGTTGTAATTTGCAGTGCCATTTCAAAGCCCACATTATTTTGAATGAATTACAATTTTTTAAAACAAAGGTCCAATGTAAGGATTAACATGTTATGTGCACAATGGGGTTGCAATGAAAATGCAAAAACTAAAAATGGCTTCAACGCACTTATCACCTCAAATGTCATAAGATGGCCAATATGATGCAACTCATAATCAAAGTCCCCAACCTTCAAGCAAAAACAATTAGCAAATTGTTGGACAATTGAAAAACTCAATCATAGAAACTCAATCATAAAAGCTCAATTCAATTAATGAAAACATCAACATAAAATTCACAAAATAGTAAATGCATATTTGCATAGGAATAATTATTATAAAATTCCATCATACAACACCTAGCGATGGTGGTGGCAATTGCATTAGACAACAACTAGTACCCTTGGGATTGGTTCAACACACATTATATGACCTTTGGAATAAGCATTTCATTAACTTTCTTTACCATAGCCCAAGTTTGTAGGTTGGGAATTTTGTTCTACAAGGAAAATGTCTACCTCAAACAACATAAATTCATTGCATATTTAAACTCCAAGGTCTTTTTGAAAAGAATGACTATGGAAGGAAATCTAGTTTTCATAGGTCTCTTTAACTTCCAAGGGTGAAAAGATGCATTTCTACAAACTTTTGCCCATTTTTCCTTCCTTTTCCACTTTTTTTTTCCATGTAATAATTTTCTATAGTGGCATTTGTGCATCTTTTATTGACACCTTCATAGAACCACAAATTTTTAAATCATTAGTAGCATATTGACAACATTAAAATGTAACATGCCCATAACAATTGTCAACATATGGTTGGGGCAACATTAGTGGAACACATGACATAATGTTTATTAAAGCATTTGTGAGAGTTCAAGTTGGTGTTTTCATCTATGACCTTTTCACTCAAATCAAAACAAGTAGATCTTTCAATTACAAAGCCATGATAGTTCTTAATGTCCCACAAACTTCAAAAATCCTTATAGTAATGTGACAATGAATTGACTTTTTATTAATATAATTGACCACCAAAACAAATTTGTCAAATCCTCTTTCAGACATCCAAAGATCAAACATGGAAGTAATTGTGGTGGTTTTAGTAAGTGTTTGAAAGACATGGTTAGCAAGATGGTTAGCCAGGGTACATGCTACCTATCTTAAGTATTATTTCATTGTAGATATGTCGTATGTTTAAAAACATAACCCTCCCACATTGTTCAAATACTAGTTTCTTAAACCAAATGTTTTTGGTGAAGTTCAACAAATAATACCCTTTGGTGATATACAAACATAAATCATCTAATAATTATTTTTAAATAAGGTTAATTTTCTTGTAAATGACTTTAAAGTGAAAAAACCAACAATGGAATATTCTATAAGGTTTTTTCACTTCTTGAAAAATTGATAGGCATTAATTGAAACAATAACAATATCAATAAGTCTTTGGGTATTATGTAGATTTAAGATAACAAAAGGTTCATTAGAAACATGCATATTCATTGCAGTTGTCTCATATTCTGGACACAACACATCCATTAAGACTTTCAAAAATCAACCATGGCAAAAGAAACGTTGAATTTATAAAAAGCCCATGTCATTGTAATTTTGTGCCAAGGAATTTAAAACTTTTGATTCACCTCAAATTAAAGGAGTTATTTTCATGTGTCTACTTCAACTTGTAAGATCTCTTCCTTGCTAACAACCCTTTCAACATTTAACTTATTGAAAAAGTCATATCAAAATGCGTCACCATCACCATTCCTAGTTCCCATTTCGTAAATATGAATATCAACAAATGCATGTGAGCATTTAGTCATATATGCAAATGAATTTTACAACTTTAATCCCCTCAAACCACCAAGCAAATCCACCATCACATCAACATTATAAAACCTTGGTGTTTAAAACCTTAAATTGCAAGAGCAACACAGTAATTGTAGTTTAATCAACAAAATAATAGGTAGTGGAAAACATAACACAAAGTTTCGCTTTTAAAACCTTAAACTACTATAGTAACATGTAACAAAATATTGTAATTTAGTTAGTAAAATAATAGATAATGAAGAACAAAACATAAAGTTTCAAGATTAAAACTTAAAATCCTAAATCAACAAAGTAACATTTAATGAAAAATTAAACACAAATTTTAATAAATAGCGTAGCACATTAAAAAAAAACTAAACACAAAACCTAACATATAAATTAACACAAAAAAAAAAAAAATCACAATGCAAATAACTTAATTGAGACAAGAGCTTCACACCAACAAAATGTATGGAATGTAAAGTAAAAATGCACAAAACACAAAAGATTTCGTACCTAAGCTTGAATTTGAAAAGCTTGTCTCCTCAATCTAGGTACACAAACACATCAATGCAAAGTGAAAAATTATGACTATGTTCAATGATTAAATCACAAAACAATAATCCTTCAAATTTTATTATACATTGTCAACTATTCTGCACTTTCCATGATGTTTTAATAAAAGACACAAGGCACAATGAAACCTAAAACTCTAGAAGTTCTATCCTAATCTTCATGCGTTGTCCATGTAAAAATCAATAAAATCCCCTAAGCATGTGCATTCGTTGGGCTTCAAAAAATTGAAGCCCATTTGTGCAAGGGCCTTGCTTATGTATGAGCAAGAACATACCCACCCACGTAGGTCTATTTCAATTTTTTTCTCTATGGCTACCCACTGATCAAGGCTTCACATACCTTGGTATATGTTCTTGTACATAGCCACCCATATTCCACATACTTGGCCAACACTAGTTGATTCCTAGTGGATGTTAATTTTTTCATCCTTCACATGAGTTCAAATGTTTCAAGTGATATAATGAATGTTTCAACTGCTCAAAATTCTTAATGTTGCAAAATGATGTAGAACTTAATGGGTGAGTGGAGTTGAGAATAGAACACCAAACAAACCTAGTGGGGATAATGAGTTGCATGTTGAATGGAACTGTGCAAGATATGTTTTGCACATTGTTTTTTGTGGTCAAAACCAAATGCCTTCTTGTTCTATGTCCCATGAGTAGAGTTATTCATATATTCAACTTGTTTTTGGGCCCAAGTTTGACCCCATAATTCATGTTTCATCCTTAATTTGAGCATATCCAAAAAGTGAGAGAAATTGAGTACTATCAATTTTACGAAACTGGGTAATGTCCAGATGATTTACAAGATCTAAATCTGGCAAGGTGCACAAAGGTAAATCCAAAACTAGGGATGAAACTCCCATTAGGACAGAACGAGGTGAGAAAATTAGTTTGGTCCCATTTTTTTGTCCTTTGAATTGTTTCCATCTTGATTTTTCAATTCATCTTAGTTTTAGTGGTACTAGGAGCCCAGTAGGCAAGTTTGGCATGGTACTTTACGGTTGGAGTGACCTAGCCCCCATGATTGCACTAGTTTCATTTGGGATGAACTCAAGTTCATCCTAATTATTGGATCTGCTATAAGCATTGAGGTTGGGTCAATTCATTTTTTTTCCCCTCACTTACTTCAAGGTTACCCATAAAAAAATCTATTCTATTGCCCAAGCATTTCAAACCCCAACTACCTACCTCCACCCCCACCAAAAACCCTAAACCATGCTGTCACTCAAGAGCAAACGCAATGTTGTAGAAAATGGTATTACAGAAGCAATGTTGAAATGTTGCTGCTGAAAACAATGTTGCAAAGGCGGTGTTGAAGCAATGTTGTATAAATGGTGTTGAAACGGTGTTGCAGAAGACTTGTTGGAGTGGTGTTGCAGAAAACACTCCTCCAGAAAATAACTAGTGCATTTGTGGCAAGTAAGTGTACATCAACCTTTTTTTTTTCTTTGTTTTTTTTTCATTTTTTTTTTTTTTCTAGATGTAGTAAATGACGGCGAGCCTACCTAGCTCGTTGTCATCTTTTGCACCTGAGAAAAAAACTGAGAAATGACGACGAGCCTCCCGGCTCGATGTCATCTTCTGCACCTAAAAAAAAAAACTAAGAAATGACGATGAGCCTTTTGGCTCGCCATCATCTTCTGCACCTAAGAAAAAAACTAAGAAATGACAATGAGCCTCTCGCCTCGTCATCATCTGCTACACCTAAAAAAAATAAAATAAAAAATGACAATGAACTAAGGAGGCTCGTCGTCATTTGTTACACCTGGGATAAAAAACAAAGAAATGACGACGAGCCAAGGAGGTTTGCCGTCATTTGCTACACCTAAGAAAATACAGAAGATGATGACGAATTGGAAAACTCCTTGCTCATTGTCATCTCCTGAGTTTTTTCTCAAATGTGAACTCATTGGCTACATCACCACCTAATGCATCTCTTGGGTTTTTTCTCAAATGTGAGCTCACTGATTACATCACCATTTGATGCATCTCCTGGGTTTTTTTTATTTCATTGATTGCATCACCACTTGATGCATTTCTTGGGTTTTTGTGATCTCACTAATTGCATCACCACCTGATGCATCTCCTGGGTTTTTGTGATTTCACTAGCTACATCACCACTTGATGCTTCATTACTATACCTTCCTATACGTGGGGATGTCAGCACCCCCTGACAAATGCAAAGGTAAGGAGGAAAGGGGTAGTGAGGTATACAACTTTTGGATAGGTTCCTAGCCAAAAAGAATTACACCAGTGATGTTGGCTGGAGTTTCTTGTATGTGTTGGAAATTCATATTATACAATTTGTAAATGGGCACAATACAAATGATGCGAGCCTCCTTGGCTCATTGTCAATTCTTTGTTTTTTTTTCTTAGGTGTAGCAGATGATGGCGAGCTTCCATGGCTCGTCATCACCTATTTGTTTTTTTTATCAAGTGTAGCAAATGATGGCGAGCCGGGAGTCTTGTTGTCATTTCTTCGTTAGTTTTTCAAGTGGAAGATGATGATGAGCCTCCCGGCTCATCGTCATCTCTTGGTTTTTTTCCTCAAATGCAAAAGATGATGACGAGCTAGGAGGCTCCTAGCTCGTTGTCATCTCCTAGGTTTTTTTTCAAGTGTGAGCTCACTGGTTGCATCACCACTTGATGCATCATTATTGTACTCCTTCATGTACATGGGGATGTCACCACCCCTTGACAAATGCAAAGGTAAGGAGGAAAGGGGTTGTGTGGTATATAGCATTTAGACAAGCTTTTGGCCAAAAAGAATCACACCAGTGATGCTGGTTAGAGTTTCTTGTGTGTGTTGGAAATTCTTTTTATTCAATTTGTAAATGGGCACAATACATTTGACAAATTTTCAGAGATTTTGAGAATATTTGAACTAGTGACTTTGTAAATGAGTGCATGCAATACACTAAACAATTCACTCTTGTTTTTTTAAGAAGCCTTGAACTTTATTCAAAAATATTGGCATGTGGTGAGGCCATGTTGCCTCATGTTCTCATTGTAATTATTGCTTTGTGGTGAGGCCACATTACCTTGAGTTCTTGCATTGTTTGCACAAGCTCATAATGTTATGTTTGGACTATTCCTATTTTGTTTTTTTACTCTAACTTGCAAAATGTATTTGCCCATTATGTTCTGGTGATCTTTGAAAATTTTGGCTTATTTTCATATGATTTGTTGTGGAAATTTTTGAGAATTTTAAGAGGATAAGTGTTCTCTGTGGCACATCTTTTGATGGCTTTCAGTAAAAACATAAATAATTAGTCAATATAGCCAAATAATTATAATAAAAATAAATTTAATAATATAACTTTATATTTTTATATTAATTCAATTTAATTATAATGAAATATAGTTATAACATAATTTAATTTTATAATTATATTATATTAATTAATTTTAATAAAAAATAAAACTTTTAAAATTGGAAAAAATAAGTTATTATCCCTTTTTATATGTTGTTTACAATTGTTTATTTAAAGGAGCTTGAAGTTCTTGGGTAGTGGTGGCAATCGCTATTGTTGGGGAGATTTAAGCTTTTGTTTTTCTTTTTTGGAGTTGATTGTTATTTAAGGATTTGAGTGTTTTTGTTGTAGGATGGCATGTCCTTGGAAGGAACTTAAACGCCAAAGAAAGGTGACTGTCAATAATCAACAAGTGAATGTTGTAGCAAATGAAGAGGAAATTGAAATGAAACAAATAATTATCATTTATACTCCTACTTTTGAAGATAAACCTTAATCCCACTCCTATTCTTGAAAGTAAATTTGTTGTGATGGATGATACATTTCACATGATAGGGTTTTAAAGAGTGCATTGTAACACATTACAAATAAAAAATCCCAATCCAAACCCTAAACCCCATCTTCATTCTCTATTTGAGAATGGGGATGGGGTATTTTTTTGCCCAAATTTTTCCAAGCAGTATCTTCATTGTTTGAAGGTTTTAATTGCTAACCTATTTGCAATGCCTTCCTTGTGTTTAGTGTTTATTTGATAGTTTGTAATACCTTCACATTTTAAAGTTCTCTTGCTAATTTATTTGTAATACTTTCATATTTTGTAAGTTTTTATTATTAGCTTGTTTGCAATATTTTCATCATTTTTAAAGATTATTTTCTAGTTTGATTTTGAATGTTGTTCTTGTAAGGGCTTTGGTGGCTTCACATGAAAGTGATCAAGTATAAGTACCACTGAATCATGCAATGGAAGATGCAGATTGGGTGCACGAAGGGTCAAAGTGGAGGTGCAAGATCAATGGATCCACCAACGCTTATGCAGCTAAATGGTTACTTCGTCAACATTTGGACAACAAACACGGGCTTCGCATGGAGGTAGGCAAATCTAGCCGTCCTTCTACTCGTGTTAGGGACCAAGGCAACAAAATCACCATGCTATGAACGTTCGAATTTTGAGCAACCCACATGCAAGGCAAAAGCGGAATGAAAAGAAGGCTTTTGATAGAGTGAAAAAGAAAACATAGTTAGAATGGGATGAACTCCAAGCCCAAGTGCAACAAATGGAGCAAGTTAAATGACCTTTGTTGGTACATTCAGCCTCCAAAATCTTGTTGGGCATCATTGGGATTCCAACATGGGGGGTGGGGTTCATCCCACAAAGTGCATGGGCACACCTTGAAAAGGACGAGAACCTCATTGAAACAATTCAGGCAAGTAAAATTACTTATGCAAAACTTTTGAAACTTGCATGGGGCACTTGGAATTGGACATTGGAGTTCAATAAATGCAATAAAGTCAAAGAAATGGATACAATATCCAAATATCATGATTCCGAAATCATTCATGGGCGATATATTTCCATATATATTTTTAATTTTAAAAACATTGTTTGCATTTTAACATTGGAATGTAATTTTTTTGTTTTTGTTTTTTTGTGTTAGGCTTTGAAGCACAACAAAGGAGGCTTTTATTGCAAATGCAATTCGACTTACGCTTAAGCATCGTCCACTATTTATTCATCACCATGCAACCAAAGTTGTAGAAGTTGCAACAAAGTATTGCACCAATATGGGCATTCCTTTTAATTCATCCTTTTCGAAGGAATAATTATATATACAGCTTTAATGTACCTATGCACCATTTTGTATTGAACCATTATAGATTAACTTAGCATGATATATTTTTGTCACCATCCTTTTTATAGTGTGGTTACTTGAACATTTTTGTATCAATCCACTTGTTTTTTTGACCTTTGATTTTAGGATTTGTAGATTTTGGGTTAATCTTATGCCATGTTGCACACAATACCCCCATCCGTTATGAATGGAGTACATTTATTATAAACCAAATGAGCAATACTTTCATCTAATAGGGTTAGCACATTTTATGGCCATGCTAAAGCATTTAAGCAATACCTTCATTATCCTTATCATGAAATACTCGCACAATAACTTTAACGAAAAATGTAATATAATATTTTATATAATTACATTGCCCATTTTCATGAAAGGACCCCTTGGTGCATAAATTGGTTTGTCTATGCAAGTATTGCAAACTTTTGACCTTTTCTTGTTTTTGGTTGGGTTTTCCATAAAACATTTCAAATTGGAATACCCACATATCAACCAATTCATGTTCATGTTCCATTACCTTAATCTAAACTTTTGCATAATATATGTTTAAAATAAATAAGGGGGACATTAGGTTTAGGGAAATTAAGCCCAACTCTTTATCATTAATTATTTTAAAGTAACCTTTTTCCTAACAATCATATTATTTTCATAGAATATTTTTAAAGTGAATTTATGTATTCACATACACACATATATTTAACGAGGTTCCTATTTTTCTTTTCTTTTTCATTAAAGGAAAGGAGAATGAAGGTGATTTCGTGACAAAAGTATGAATGATTA
>Ga0116231_10007797_pt1 | contig 19273 bp, 20 predicted proteins | sample S1TSphgellanicum_2_FD_89695 | JGI IMG/M metagenome (GOLD analysis project Ga0116231, IMG submission 89695) | Host-associated microbial communities from peat moss isolated from Minnesota, USA - S1T2_Fd - Sphagnum magellanicum MG | ecosystem: Host-associated > Plants > Peat moss > Unclassified...
ATGATCAATTATAATTTTCTGAATTGAAATACTAATTTTTGGATTTGAAAATATTAATTTAGAATTCAAAATCAATTTTTAGATCAAATCAGTCTTTTTGAATTGAAAATATCATATTCAAATGAAAATTTTCAAATTCAAATAATGTTTTAAACAATTGAAATAACAATTTTCAGATTCAAATATCAAGTTTCAAATTTTAATAAATTTTTTAAAAAGTTAAAAGAATAATTTTTCATAATTGAAATATCAATTTTCAGATTTGAATAAAAAAATTCAAAGTTAATATTAATTTTGCGATTCATTATATGAACAATATACATATGTATGCATATTTTATATATATATAATTTAGTACATACATTAAAATATACCCCTATGTCATTGTAGAATACCTTTAGGATGCAACTAATTTGGTGACTATTGCGACTAATGGGACATATCAACCTATTAATGGATGGAAATAAATGTAAAATTGACGTAACCAATAGGATGAAATTTCTAATAGTTGCATCATAATTGTGAAAATAACCAAAATAGTTGAAAGTTGGTCTTGTAGTTGCAAATATTTTCAAATCTAGTCGCAAACGACTATAAGTCGCATGTAGTCGTAAATTGAATGGTTACATTTTGGCTGATTTCTACTAGTGTAAGGGTTTGGTATTTTTCCTTCCTTGGAAATTATGAACCCTAAAATCAATCCTAAAAATATAGTAAAGGCACATTTCTCTTAGTTAAAACTGATTCTATACTTTGCATTTTTGAAAGCAAAGTGTGAACTTCATCAAATGACTTTCCATATCACTATAAACTATGAAGTCATCCAAAAATATCTTCGTGAACTAGTATAAATACTCTCTAAAGGCTATACTAATTGCTCTCTGGAAAGTTGGTGGCCCATTTTTAACACCAAATGGCATCACCATCCAAACAAAAACTCCCCAATCTGTTATAAAAGTTGTTTTGTATGTATCCTTAGGGGCTATAGAAATCAGATGGTATCCTGAATATCCATCTAGAAATGAGTAGGTTTCATACCCTACTATAATATTTAATACTTCATCATAAAATGGCAAAGGATAAGGATCTTTCTTTGTGGCCTTATTGAACTTCCTGAAATCCACACAAATTTTCAATTTGCCATTCTTCTTAGGCACTACCACTATGGGTGATAACCATGTGGCCTCCATTATTAGTCGAATAAATCTAACTACTAATAGTTTTTCAATATCCTATTTGACAATTGTACCATAATTAGGGTTCAATTTGTACCTTGCTTGATGTGCTAGTGGAATTGAGGTATCTAATTCAATTCCATGTTGAGCAAATTTTAAAGGTATACCTTTTAGATATTTATAAGTCCAAGCAAACACATCTTTGAACTGCTTAAGTAGCATCTGAAGCTCCTCAATCCTCTCTTTTGTCAATTGTGAATTCACCTTAATGTATTGTGGATTTGCCTTTGTGCCAAGATCTAGCTTAACAACTTGTTGTTCTTCAATCAAAGTCCAACTTATTATGTGAAGATTATGTGCTTGTATTTTTGCTAGTGTCTCATCCACTTGAATATCATCTTGGCTACAATGGTAATAGGTTTATGGATAAACCTTGTCTTCTAATGAAACCTATGGTCTAATGCAAAAGTCTTCTGATTTCATTATTTAAGGCACCATTTCTACAACTATTTGATTTGACATCCCTTGCTCTGGATCAAATTTTTCTGTGCTTTTGATTTTTGACTCTCCAACATTCAATAATGAAATCGTTTCTTCTAAAAGAATAATTATGCCAATTGAACAATTCTAGTTTGGTCTCAAAGATCAAATCTTTGTCTTCATTTGTTAACCTTTCCATCAAGTCATAATGAATAAGTACTTGGGGCCTTCTAGTTTTTGCTCCCAATTTCCTGCTAACTAATATTATTCTAACTATTCCATTACCTTGAACAGTACTGACATTGTTACCCTAGTTATGTGTAACCTTTGCATCTTTGAGCCAAGGTCTTCCTAGCAACATAGAATAACTAAAATCTACCACAATGTTTTTCAAAACAATGAATGTGGCTATATATGTAATACCATGTATGTGAATTTTCAAATTTATGATGATTCCTAGAGGTTTGTTCATACTTTGATCTGCCATTTTGAGGTGGTATGGAACTAGTTTTAGTTTGGATAAACCTAATTTTGTTCAGAGGTTTTTTGTTAAAATGTTCACACTTGCTCCTCCATCTATCAAAACATCCTCAAGCATGTTCTTCCCAACTTATATTTGGATAATTACCATTTAGTTATCTACTTCTATAGTTTTTTTGTCTAGTTCAAAATGTGTCCCAACCACTATGGGTACATTAGGCTTTAACATTTGTTTAGTAGTTATATTAGGTTTTTTTGGCTTTAGTTTCTGCCACACATACTTTTTTAGATTTGGTGTTATCTTCAATAATTGGCTGAAATCAAATTTTGTGGTGGGTCTTCTACTTGCATCTCCAATTTAGTCTTTACAAAAGATTATTGTAGTCTATGCTCCTCTTCCCAGTCAATAGCAAACTTCTTAATTGGCTCTTTGTTCTTAAACACATGTTCTTCAGTAACTTTGCTCCTGGTGATGGCTATATTCACATCCACCGTATGGACTGAAGGATTTGAAACCTTGGGTTATACCACAACTTGTTTTTCTATTGGTTCTACTCCTTTGTTTTTTAACATATTTTGCATATCATTATATTTAGGACAATCTATGGTCTTATGTCCAGTGTCACCACAAATATGACAAGAATACTTCACATGCCTCTGTACTTTAATTTGTTGAGTAGTAACTTCAAAGATTGTAAGAACAAGGTCTTCCTTTCTTTTGACTCTACAAGTTTCAACATTATAATTTGTCCTATGACAATTTGTAAACTACATTCCTATTTTTTATGGGTTTGTTTGAGATTTCTAAGTTAATATTGTCTTACTAGTTTGTGGTATTAACAAATTGCTTATGGCCTCTACTTCAAAAATCCCTTCTTCACAAACCAAAGCTACTTCCTTATGTTGTTGCAAAGTTTCTCTCTTCATTCTTGCTCTTGTTACATGCAAATATGGTTGTAATCCAAATCTAAAAATAAAAGTTAAGAAATTATCTATTATCTTGTGTTGAAGACTATTGGCCAACTTCAATATCTTTCATAATAGACTTCCACTCTTTTTTCTCTTATTTCATGTTTTTCAATTACAAGTAAACTTTTAATCATTTTGAATTTTTTTGTACCTTTTACAAAAACCCAACTGTAATTATGCAAAAGTACAATCTGGGTAATCTCCCATATAATTGTTACATTAGTTAAACACAATATCGCTAAAGGTAAAACTAAACAGATTAACAATATGCATCATCTATTTCAGTATCTACTCTAATGACAACTTTAAATACTTTGACATGAGCATTTGGGTTAGAATCCTTAACATATTCATGATAGTTAAGTGGCCAATGATAAGGTCTGTTTGGCAATAATGATGGCCTACCTAGATTCACCATTAGCAATTCAAAGTATCTTGGAGGTCTTGGAGGTCCTAGTGGTCCTAGTGGATCTGAGCCGCCTCCTCTTGTTTCTAATGGCTAATTAACAAAAATTCTATTCACTTCTTTGGGTATATCTTCATGCAAACTCACAAATTATGTTCCCCTTGGAGTTTGTGGTTTAGATCTAACACCATCAATTGTACGACTTGGTGTTGATACAAATGGAGCTTCAATAATTATAATTATAAATTGGGGCATTGCCACAAAATATAATGGCACGGATCTTGCTAGTTCCATTATGAAATTTGAAGTTCCTGCATAGGTAACTCCAATATTGTTTTGATGTAACATATTTGGTATAAAAGCTACAAAATTAGGTACTATATCTGCCACAATCTAAGCTTTGGTTTCCACTCTATTTTCTTTCCATATCTATTATTTGAATTGATTTAGAATTCTGACCCTCTCATGGTATAGATCCTTTAGCTCAATATATCCATGATTCCCTACTTTTGCAAGTTTTAGATTCAAATTCTGGAAATGTTTAGCAAATACTTGCCTCACATTATCTTCAATAAATGGACATTCGTTGACCTGATGTTTAATCTGATGGCAGTATGTGCAACGTGGAGAATTTGGTTTTGGAACTTTATTCATAATGTGAATCCCTTTACTCTAATCCCTTTAAACTCCTCTAAAAATGCTTCCATTATGTTGATTAAATATAGGTTCACTGCACTTCATTCTTATAGCCATAGGAACACCTTCTGCTACTATTGGTTCTATTTTTGGTAAAATTATAGTTTCTTGTCTAGTTACAAGTACCGACTCAGCTCCTCTAGACATTCTGATGCCTTGAATTACGACTTTTTGTTCAACAACATAATGAATTAATGGTTCAAAAATTTGAGCTGTTTGTTCAAACTTTTCATTCTCCTGACCATCTTGATAATAAGGAGGTGAAACATATTTGTACCTTGGTACTACTTCCTTCCTTTTTGACCTATTGAGTTTTTATTTTTCTTCTTGAATCAAAGTATCAAAGTTATGTTGTTGCATTAGATTTGTTGATCCCAACACAATTTTTTGTTGAGGCTTAAATTCTTGACTCCTTTGTTTAAACTCAACTTGTGAATCTGCGTTTTCAATTTGACGTTCTTCCCTTTTGGAATTTGGCATCAAATTACTGGTGCACCTCTGTGCTTCACCAATTTGCATTTCATGAGGCATAATTGGTGTTGCCTTAGGCGTTTTGTGGCCTACATGTCTCTCTTTTGTCCACAAATATCTCTGTTTTGTCTGAGAAACTCTTATAGGTGTTTCAAACCATTGATCTACCCAATCTGCACTCAAATTGTTGCTAATGGTAGTGCCATTTTCCACTTGTTCATGTCATACAACTTGATCAAATTGTCTCCTCAAACTTCTAGTTACAAATTTATTTTCCATCTTTCCACATCCTAATTCAAACTTGAACAAACTTTCTGCATTAGAAGAAAATTCTCGTAGTTAGCTATTATGCTTAGATTTGGTTCCTCAAAAAAAAATTATGATCAAGATTTGAAAAAAAATGCAAAAAATGAAACTGAAATTCATTATTTATTTATAAAAACAAAAATTTTAACAACAAAACATAAACAACATTTTGAAATTCACTATGGATTCAGACCCTAAGATGGTTGCCAAATGGTAAATACAAAATCTTTAATCCTATATTATGGTTTAAAATCTAGACTAAAATGCAATAAAACTAATATTAATAGAGTGTGCTCATTGAGACCTACTTAGAACTAGTTCCAAAACTAAAAATCTTGTAATGAAAGCATGATAAAAACATTAAAACAACAAACTCTGACTATGGAAACAAAACTTTTGCAAAAATCAAAATATTCTTCTTTTATACTCCATTAAAACTCCATGTTCTACAATCATACAATGGTTCTCATCTTTTCCTCTTCTCCAAATATATTCCCAAAAAAAAATAGTCATATGTTCTATTCAAATTCAAATGGTGATAAAAATTATGTAATCCAACTAGTAATTCTTAAAACAATCACTAGGTAAATAGAAATATATTAACTAATAATTATCACAAGTTACTACTCCCTTAACATAAAAGTTCATTCATCATTACACATGGAGTTGGGATGAAGTTCAACGTTTGTTGAAGCGTTCCAAAGTTTTTGAGCTCTTGTGATAGTACATCAAAATCTCATTCATAAACCTCTCTACAATTAGCTAGACTATGTAGTAAGTTTAGATACTAGTTTTGGCCCATTCGCTATGCTTTCCACTTTGTAACTTTTCAATCATTATATTTTCCACTTTATAACTTTTCAGTCATTATATATTCATGTTTATTTATGTATAATATTTCATCCATTTCAACACATGTTTGTCAAATATTTAATATATTTTGAAAAATTAGTTTTTACCAAATGTTTTTCAAGTATGCAATCCCCACCCATTTCAACATTTTTGAAAATATCGTAATTATTGTCGAAAAACATTAGACATTTGGAGCATTGTTTGCACAAGGGATGATAAAATGCATCATGTTAAATTAACTAGAATGTTTTCAAACGCTCACAAGATGCTGCTATTAACAGCTTTGTTGGCCAAACCCATGTTCAGAATTGAAAAACCATTGTTCATCTCAAAACAAACCATGTATGTGACCTAGCAAAATATTCCAAAGTTATCAGAGAATATTTTACCATGTCATAAAATATTCGATGATTTGGTAGAATATTCTATCACATTACTAAGTAATATCCATGTAGAAAAAATATATACTAAAAACATTTCATGACGTGGCGTGGAATATGCTTTAAGATTCCTTTCTTGCTCACCCGAGCAGGGTCACCTTCTCATGCTCACCTACTAGCATCACTCATTTGTTATTGGTTACAATTAGAGTCAATATTTAATACTTTTCCATTTCATCCATACTTAATTAAGCATAGACAAAAGTAGTGTTGAACACTATTAATCTTGTTGTTTTACCCAAGTTCATGACAAATTAATGTGTTATCATTGCCTTTATGTATCAATTAAAGTACATGCATTTCCATAATGTAGTTAGACCAAACTATGTAAAATAATAATTAGTACAAGCCTAGAACCTACATTATGGTGGATATTCCCATTAAAGGCCGCTATGAAACAAGCAAATTGTTCCTTCGATATGGGATTGGTTTTCACACATGTGAAATTGACCCATTCCATTGCAAACGGGCAAAATTAATGGATAGTGTTTAGGGAACAATGTCTCCCCATGTAAATCATATTCATCTCCTAAGTCAACCAATACATGCAAGTCAACATACACTCTAGGCACTTGAATTTTAGTTCAATTTCTCATTCATTGCATTGAAAATAATTAATCTAGTTATTACCTGTCCAATTCACTTGTTTGAACGTGTGTCAAATCATAATTGTTACTGGCAAAGTGGAACCCAATATGTTGCAAGTGTCATGGATGTGGCTTGCTTACATCATAGAATACACATCACCACATTAGTTTGTGTATAATATCCATGATCACATGTGTAATGACAACATGACATTTGTACAAATTTATCCACTTGCAATGCCATGCAATGTTTAGATGAGAAATAAAATTATGAATAATTGGCATTTAAAATTATTTCATGCCCACAAATTATTAGGTCACATTGGCAATGGTCATTATTTATGATAGAAACTTGCAATGTTGTACACAAAAACATGAAAATTTCCTAAATTGAGCTTGGAATTATATTACATGTATGAAATATGCTTTACTATGAACCCATGAAACATAAGTGAAACTTGGTAATAGTTTCATCATTGAAGCTTGCTAATATCATAGGTTAATAAAAAGTTGTAATCCAAATTGTGATTTAGGACATTAAAACAATGTTTTTATTTGTATGGTGGCAATGTCCAAGCATTGCAATAGGTGATGCAGAATTGATTCATGCATGGTAACATAGGAAATTACTTCATGTGACTAACAACAAACATGGTAATATGTGGAGTTATTTTATGTTGGTAGTAACAAGTGAAATATATGTCCACTAGTATCTATTGGTCAAAAAATGCCACAAAGTGTTTCATTGACCACCTTTACCAACTCCTTGGGTGATTCTTGCAATAAGCCCGAACAACCAATCCTCACTTTAGTAATACAAACAACCCCACTTTGCCCAACATTGTGTTGATGGCTAGAGTTTGGAGTATGTTTGCACACCAAAACTCCAACGACACTATTGTTGCCTATTGAGAAGTTTGCAACTTCTTGGAAAACATGGACATGGATGTTGGACTAATTAAAAGAACATATGCAAATTCACACTGTATTTGGTGTATACTTATAGCATTCCAAATGTATTGGGGAGTCGCAACCTTGGAAACACATAGCTATTGCAACGTTGATCTACCATTTTAGTGTGGTTGGAAAGTTTTGTGTTAGTAGAGTGAAGCTTCACAAGAGTGTTAAGTGCTAATGGCCTCGACAAAATGCTTGGAAGAAAGTTGCTTTAACTAGTAGATAGGAATTTCACAATTGTAGGAGCTAATGGGCTTGAGACATTGTCTAGAAGAACTAGGAGATAGAAGCTTCACAAGCGTCAAGTACTAATGGGCTTGACGAAGTGCTTGGAAGAAAACCTTGATGAAGTTGTGACCTAGAAGAAAACCATTCAATGCCTTTGGTTTTGGGCAGTTGAAGAAATGAGTATTTGAATTAAGGAAAACACGGGAACTTTACTAATGTGATTTTCAAAGATTAACAATATCCTAGTTTGGTGTAGATGTTTTCCACATTATACCTTCGTTGTTCTTAGTTAATTAATGTTCATCGTTGGTTTTTGAGTTTTTCGTACCCTGTTTTTTTTTCATTCATACTTTGTTGGCCTTCTTGTAGGTTGCATTCTTGTAATTCCCTACACAAACAAAGTCATTCATAGCTAAAAGATGGAAGGACTTTTTGCTTATGGATTCGAAGAGTCTATTGTTGGATCTAGGGAGGCTAGTAAGACAAGTAAAACTTCCAAGAGTCCTAGTTCCTTGTTTGGAGATGGAAGCTCCAACATATATCATTTTGAGGACTTGCTCGCAAATAGTGGTGATGTAAGTAGTGGTGGTGTGCGTTGGATAGTACTTGGGCATAAGAAGGTGCAAACATCAACCTTCACCTAAACCTACAAAGAAGGTGAAGGTGAAGGTGGGTTTTTATGCTCCACGATTGTACCTTTATTTTTATTCATGTTTTGTTTCTGCCAAAATATTGTTGTGCTCCATGAATTTAGGTCACTTGAATCTGTTCATATTTGCTCTTATCAAAAAGCTTTGACAAGCTCCACAAATTTAGGTAAGTAAGTAGATTCACAACCTTCAACCACTATCTTGGGTCTTGGGTTTGGTCTTGATTTCAATGTAACAAACCTACCCACAGACAATTGGTTCTTTGATGTTTTTGAAATAAATTAAATTAGTGGTTCTTAGATTCTAAATTGTTTTCTCAAAAAACCAAAATCAACAATTTTTACTTCAAGTTGTTCACCAAGTTCAGAAACTTTTGTTTCCACCTTTTTAGTAATTTCAAAAGTTTTTTCTTTTGTCACATACATGTTGTGAGGAGAAATTGCCCGCATGTTGTTGTGTATGTTATTGTATTTTTGTTGTCGTTGTTATGGTGGTTGTTGTTTTTCCAAAGGTGGATCAAGTTGTGGTTGAGATATGTTTTTTTATTGGGCTTATATCGAAGGTATTAGGGTTTGCAAGATTTGAGTCCGATGCTCCTAGTTTAGTCCCATTTTTTGCATCCTAGTTTCCTTTTTCCTCCTCTATAGCTATGAAGTGACTTTTCATCCCTCTACTGTCGGTTTTATGAGGTGACCATGCTTGAAAGCACAAATGCTACCGGTGAAGGAAAAATCCAAGTGTATTTTTAGATGTTAGATTGCATTTGTAATTGAAACTAAATAGTTTGCCTCCTATGCATCATTTATGATTAGAACTGATAGATATATTTTTCAAACTCAAACACTACACATCCTAGAACTTTAAGTCAAATGGTCATTCATTTAAACCAATGTTTAAGGACTCAATACCATGTTCAATTTAGTTGTAGACCACTAGTCACTTGAAATATTGTTTTTAACACATGGGTTATTCAAATCTAGCCTGCCTTAATTCGTTATAAAACTAACTACAAGGCGCACCTTGCTACCAAATCCTAAGCTATGTAGCTAAACCAACAAGAAGTTATGGTATGAAACCCGAAAGAGTTTTATAAAGGTAGTAAATTCAACTTGGCTGCAGACCACCAATCATTTGAAATATTGTTTCCAACACATAGGTTATTCAACTTTGGCTTGCCTTAGCTCACTAGGAAGCTAATTACAAGGCACACCGTCTTACCAAATCTTAAGATCTGCAGCTAAATCAGTGAGGAGTTATACTACCAAACTCGAGAGGGTTTTATGAAGGTAGTTGGTTCAACTTGATTGCAAACCATCAATCACTTGAAATATCATTTCTAACACATAGGTTATTCAAATCTAGTTTGCCTTAACTCATTAGAAAGTTAATTACAAGGCACACCTTGCTACCAAATCCTAAGCTCTGCAACTAAACCAACAAGAAGTTATGTTACCAAACCCGAAAGGGTTTGTGAGATGTTTTTAAAGTTCCAACCTCCCAACATTATCACTACTCACTTCCATTCCTTCAAACCTATTACAAGATTTTCATTCTACTCTCCTTCCTTTTCCCTTCTACCAAGATTAATCATTTTTTTTCCTCCTTAAAAAGCTTGTGGGAACAAGTATTCAAGATTGAATTGAAAATTATGTCCAAGGAAAGAGAGAGCCCTCAATGATCTGAGTTCACCTTTTAAAGAGATGGAAAAGGGAGGTGAAGGTAGATCCAAAGCTTGGTGACCAATGGAAGGTTCCATTGTTTGGTGGCCAATGGAAGGTTCCAATGCTTGGTGGCCAATGGAAGGTTCCAATGCTTGGTGGCCAATGGAAGGTTCCAAGCTTGGTGGCTAATGGAATGTTCCAAGCTTGGTGGCCAATGAAAGGTGAAGGAAAAACACCTTTTCACCTCTTCCCACTTTCCCCCCAACAAACCTACTTAAACCTTCAATTTTTTCCTTTGACCTTGAGGTTTTACTTTAGCATGGTTCTAGGCCGTTATTCATGCCTTTTCTTCCTTTTTTTCAATCTATAAATTACGAATGCACATATGGATGTAACAAGTCCTTCATTCCTTCATTATAGATTTGATTTTGATTGAAAATCTGATTTTTTTCCTCTCCTTGAAATTATGGCGTCGTGCATGGTGACATCTTATGGGCCCCAAGTCGCACAAGCGAATGAAGAATTGCTTACAGAGTCATCTCTAGATTTGACCCTAATGCAGCATCTTCGTGATGAAGAACCCAAACCTCGAAAGGTGTGCACTTGTCTTGAAGTTGAACCCCCTCAAGCCTAGTACTATCGTATTTCTCCGAACTCCCACACCTTGGTGATCTTGTTACAAATCGACCCCACTTCTGGTGATAAACTTGAAACTGTTTATGAAGGTTATTATGAAACTGAAGATATTTCTATCTTCGCATGGTCTTCAGATCCTGGCATTGGACACTATCATTGGTTGCGCGGTCCGATTTGTCGACTGCCTCTTAATAACAAGGCGGACTACCTAGTTCGCACCATTTGATGCGTCCTAAATTTTTTATAGTTATGAACTATCACTGTGGCATAGCCCAGGATTTAACCTGTACTCGTAGCTCCTTGTTGAACTCATTCATAATCTAAATAATTATTTCAGTCATTATGAAATTCTTATTGCCATTGGCACATTATCACACCATCTATTTAATTGTTAAGTTGTCTTGAATTAATCTTATGTTCATATGGCTTGAAGATTGTTCTGTTTCTATTGGACCTTTCATTAACACCCCTTCAACTACATCATGAATTTCAAACATCCTTGCTACTCACTGAATACTAGAACAAGACCAATGTTGTGCTAAACACCTCAAATTGTGGTGTCTACTTCTACCCCCAACCCTTTAGAGATTTTTCACCCCTAATTACGCAATAGAGTTCTTAAAACTATGGTTACTAGCTTTTTGTTGAAGAAAAGAACTAACCCAACACCTTACTCACCAATAACGCATTTCAAAAAAGAAAACAACCTTTCCATTCACCAAACACATTCGTCATTCTTTATGAAGTTGTTAAAAACCCCTAATAATTTTACCACACTCAAATAACCCTGATGCGACTTTTAAAATTTGAGACTACCACACATGGTTGTGTTGGTATGGCTCACAACAACCACATCAAGTGTGGGTTCAGGTTATGGCTCAAGCTCTAGCTCTAATTTTGCAACCTATTCATTATCCAATTGTTCATGTTTTTTAACCTCTAATCTAAAACATTACATCAATAACTACAAGTCCACCTTCATCCCCTACTCTTGTGGCATCCCCCTTGGTAGGAAACCCTAAACATTCCTCCTACTTAACTGCTTGTGTCTTTTCATCTATAGTTGCCTCCAGGTACATTCACAAAATAAGGAGCCGGCGGTGCACCCTTAATAAGGACTTTGGTGACTGCTTATTCTAAAATATTCTGGGTATATACTAGGGATATTTTGTTTGTAAATTGCAAAAAGTCATAAGAAAGTCCTTTTGACTCAGAAATATGTTACATTATACTATTATATGAATATTTGTTTTAAGAATCTTTCAAAAATTATGTCATTTTCAAGTCCTTTAAAAGTCATTTATGAGTTTTTTCAAGAAATAAAAGCATTGTAAAGCACTAGTTACAGTTCCTATGGCTCTTATATTTGTGAATGTACCCCTCCTTTCTAGTCTTTTCTTACGTGCCTACTTTGACCTTTTCTTTCTTTTTCTTCTTCTTTTTGGTAGTTAACAACTTCTTCAACTTTAGTTGCCAACTTAGTTATAGGGGAGAGTTCAACAACAATGGATGATGTTTCTTCCACTTGCATAGGCAACTTAGGCTCCACTTGAACTATAATCACTCCTCCTTTAAGGGGACCATCCAACTTAGCCAAAATGGCATCAAGGTCTTCTTTTTCGTATATTGTTCAGCCATTCTTTTTCATTTATTTTTTCTGTTTCCATTTTGATGTTGCATTTGACTCCAAGGTGATTTTACTTGGCATAAGTAAAGCATTTTCAACTCCTAAGACCTTTGTTTTGAACACAATACCTTCCTTTGACACTGGAGCTTTGTTTCCACTAGCACTATAAAAGCTCATGTGGTAGAACCATCAAGTTCTACTAATATTGCATCCAAATCTTCTTCTTCTTACATATTTTGTCCCTTCTTTTTTGCTTTTCCTTTTGATGCTACATTGGACTTTAAAGAAATTCAAATTAGTAGGGGCAAACCATCTTCCACTACCAAATCCTTTGGGGACATTTGAAGCACTTTCTTCCCTTTATGCTTTTCCTTCCCCTTTTTATTGCCAGAAGACATACCAACTTCATCCTCATCTGCTTCTGCTAAAAAATCCCTTTCTATGATGGGTTCAGGAACTTCTATTTCTGTCCCAATTGCCATGATGCTTGCTATACTAGACCACCCATTTATCATCCTTTCATCATCTTCCACTACAAAGTCATCATCAAAGATGTTTTCTACAAGTTTTTTCCCTTCTACTTAGCTTTCCTTTTTTCTTGCCAAAAAACATGTTAACTTCATCCTCCTCTACTTACACTGATAGGTCCTTTTTCTAAAAAAGGCTCAGAAACCCCTTCTTCCTTCATTCCAATTGTCACCAAAGTTGTTGTACTAGACAACTCATGTTTCAACCTCTCATTAACTTCCATTGCAAAATAATTTGTGACTAACTGACACTCGCAAAGTTATGATTGGTTTCATTCTTGTCATCTTTGTTTAGGTTTTCTAAAGTGCAAAACTTAGTGTGTAAATACCTTTGCATTTTTGACATAACAAAATTTTGAAATTTTGACAAAAACAATCATCTTCAATGTGGTTTTGTTTGCCTCAAAAAGGATGTGGTTACATTGTGTGACTGTTTTTCTACAATGCATGTAACATCACAAGGCATAGATTCTATAGGGAAATCTGTACAAAAACAGATGTAACATGCACTATCCAGAAAACTTTTGAATGTCTGGCTAAGCATTTAGTTTGAGATGTAACATGCATTGTAGACAAAGCTTCCAATCAAAATTGGGCTCGTGGTGTATAACATGCACTGTAGTGTGGTTATGTGGAAGGTGAGCAGGAAATTGAAGAAGTCAATTTTGGGCTCTCTCTTTAGTGCATGTTTACATATGCTTTAGAAGCTTCATCCTTCCTCTCCACAAGTTTTTCTTCATTTTACTTGCCCATCACACAGTACGCACCATTTTCTTTCTTTTCCAACATTATTCAAGGTTAGTTGTAACGAGCTAGTTCACTAGCTACGAGCTAAATGGATCTCAATGTATTTCTTCATGCGGATATCCTAGTGATTCTCGCCATTCTCACCGGCCTTTTACAAATAACAAAGCTTTTACGGTGCCTTCTACTATTGATTTGAGAGTGCAGGGCACCACGTTACAATGCGTCGAGATCTCGGAGGTTGGCAATAGCATAATCCTTCACCAACGTGTTGAAAGTTGTGCTTGCGATCTAGGGCATGGGTTTTTTACTACCAAAATTTGAGGAATTTCTTTTGGGTGCCAATTTGTTTGGAAATTGTTTGGTTGGAGCTTTTGCATATCGGCAAAATGCAATTGCCTTTTGCTACTTCTTATCCAAGCATTATACTCAACCATGATGAAAGATGTTGACAAAGTTTCTACTAGATGGTGGGATTGTAGGAAATGCACAAGGTGATGATGTTGGTGACGAGGGAAATGAGCTCCAAGAATCATCGTGCACGATACTTCTGATTCTGCGAATTGATTTAATTCAATTTAGAAAATTTATGTGTAACAACATGTGGTAGGAGGCGTGTGACATATGGTTGGAAAGATCTTGACGAGAAATAAAACTTTTCTTGAAACATCACCCCAATCAAAGGTCTGCATAAGAAGTGATGGGTGTCCAAAGTGGCAATAGTCCCAATTTTGGGAATTACGGACTCCCGATTTGGGAGTCCCGAGAAAAACACAATTTAAATGTAGCCCTCATAGTGAGTCACACAGAATAATATAAAGGGGAAGGTGGTGGCTTCCCCCAAGTTTGGGTCATGATGAATCTTGTGAATTTGTGTATGCTCGTGACTTGTCCGTGCACCAAAAGTGCTATAACTATGCACTAACCAATTTGGTGTTTGGCTTTTGTAAATTGATATGAATAATTGACCCACTTGTCACTCATCCTAGTCCCCATCCTAAAGCTCCAACACACCCTTCTTACCCCATAAATGTTGCGACCTAAGGAGTTTGCCCTAATTCCTTTTTCTTCCATTGTTTTCACTTTAGGACTCACATTTGAGTCTTTCAAGGAGTTTGGGGGTGCATAAAAAATAGTGGTTCATGACATTCGCATGATGTTAAATTTGGACCCAGATTGGGTGGTGCTAGAAATGAATGTTTGTAATGCCTTTAATTTGATGTCATTATCAGCCATTTTTCAAGAGTTAAGGTCTTCGCCCAATTCTTTGGATCAATTTTTTCCATTTGTTCGACGATTCTAAGCACACCCATCCCCATGGTGTTTTACCTAGGCTTGCCAACATGGAGATTTCATAGTCATTTCGTCGTAGTTAAGCACATAATAGGGGGACCCATTGGGAAAAATGTTATTTGTTTTAACACAATTTCACGTTTTTCGCCCTATAGCTACAACACACCCTACTTGTGTTTTCCCTTCCTTGGCAGATGATACACATATAGAAGGTCCCACATCAAATGTGGTTCCTATGTTTTTACGATTACATGAAGAGTTATCAACATTAAGTCTTTAAGTGTAGTCAACAAAGTGTGTAACTTGGTTTCCTTAAAGGTTGCACCACTTTATATCACTTCTTCATGGTGTTCTTGCTCTCAATTTGGGTTTTCATATTTTAAGTGCACAAGTGGGATCCACATCATTTGTTGAGTCATTTGTGATTGAGGTTTTCCATGAAGATTTCGAAACAATATCTAATCTCCCTATGTTTGTAGATCTTTAGGTGCCTTTTGTGATGTTTTTGTTGTGCTATGCCCAACGCCCGGGCTATTTATTTCGTACATTGTTCCCATCTTTAGGTATTTTGTAGCATTATGTTGAGTTTGATATTTGTACCATAGTTATGTTGGAAAAGTTACTTGGTGCGGGATCTTGTGGTGGTTCTATCAGTCACCTAACTTGTCGTCAAGCCATTCTTCTTGCTTCTTTGGGTGGTTCAACCTCCCTTTTATGGTTAAAATTATTGCCCCTACATTCTTGGGGTGTTGGGCATTGATCGCTCTTACATTTGTCATTCATTTTTAGCATGACAATCACCCTATTTTTTTAGATGTAGTAGCACATGTTGAGACCAACATTTCCTTGTTCCAAACAACACTTCGAGGTGTTTGAGCCACGTTACCCCAGGGTGTCCGCTTTCATGTCCCACCTTTTAAGAGCCTAGTGGTTCAATTTGACCCCTAGTTGTAAGCTTTTTTGGTGGATCACTTACATGAGCAGGAATTTGCTTCCCTTCTAGTAGACGCTACTTTGAATATTACATGTGCATGTCTCCACTCATGTGCGAGTTTAGGGGTAGGCATTTAGTTATTAGCTTGTCCTACCACATTAACATTTTTTTTTATCATCAATTCACTTTCTTACAACATTATGTACCTGTCTTGGTTTGCCACATCCTATAGTGGCCCACCTTTCACAATGTCAATGTGGTCATACCATTGACAATCTAGGTATCCATTTGCTTCGGTGCCCTAATGGGAGTGAACATATAGTAGCTCACAACACACTTTGGGATACTATTACAACTATTGTTTTGGAGAGTGGAACACATGTTCAGAAATAGGTTTCCCACCTTTTCTTCGCCACATTCGACGACAAGTGGATATTCTTATTACCAAAGACAATTTCCGTACTTTGATGGACATTGTCATTATTGACTCGATTTACACAAATATGGTGTAGTGAACATCAACAATGACAACACATGCAACGACAATCGCTACTCAGGACAAAACACAATCCTATGCTGAACAAACACCAAGTGATGATTTCATTCCCTTTGTTATTGAAACATATGGGTGTTTCCATTCTCATTTCGATTCATTCTTGATCACTTGTCCACAAACCACTATTTCGCATCATTAATGGTCTTTTTTAATCCCCTCCATGCTCATTTATCATTATTGATAGCATGTGTCCACTATTGACTTGGATGAATTTCCACCTCTTGGCAAAACCCCTTTACCTTTTGGTTAAACCTCCACATCTTAGCAAAACCAATATCTTTTATTGGTTAAACTTTATATCATAGTAAAACTAATATATTTTCTTGGTTAAACTTCCACCTTTCAACAATTTTTTTAAATTTCCTAATTAATCATCTACCTTTTGGCAAAATCAATATATTTTATTGGCTAAACTTCTACATTTCAACAAAACCTTTTCTATTTTTTGGCTAAATCATTATTTTTTTTGGTGTTGTTCACACACAAGAAAATCCTAAAAGTATTATGGAAGGTGATGATTATCATCATTGAAGGTATTACAAAAATCAATGCATTTAGGGTTGAACGGAACTTCAACACACTTTCGAAACAATTTTGCAATACCATTTTTAAATGGATAAATTTCATTAACCCACCATAAATCACAATGCAACACCTTCATACACCATTAATGAATTGTACTAATTAACCCACATATAATATTCACATCTAAAGCAATTATGAATTGGAAAACCAAGTAGGTATTACAAGTTGTATTAATTACCCAATATGTAATACCTGCATCAAGGGTCATGCCAAAATTAACATTTGTTGGTCCAAGCTTACCTTAAGTGGACCCTTGACTTCAAAATGTAATACCCAGATTGGTATTATGCCAAAATCACATGTCAAACGTGACACATGCAATATTCACATATAAGTGAATTTTAAAGTGGGAAAAAATGTAGGTATATAGATATTACATAATTGGTTAATACAACAGTGGAGATTTTAATACCGATATGTACGTATTACATAATCAACCAACAAACCAATGATGAATTTGGAAATGCAATTTGGGTATTGCAAGGTGACAATGTTGGAAAATGTAGTTTGACGATTATAGATGTGGGTATTGCATAGTCAACTAAAAACAATAGTGAAAATTTTGGAAATGCAATGTGGGTATTGTAAGGTGGTAATGTTGCAAAATGTAATTTAATTATGGATGTGAATATTGCATAATTGAAAAAAAAAAATTAGTGAAAATTTTGGGAACATGATGCAGGTATTATGGGGTGAAAATGTTACAACATGCATTTTAATAATTATGGATGTGAATATTACATGGTTGGCCAAAAACAATAATGAAAAATTTGGGAAGTTGGTGTGGGTATTATGTTGTGAAAACATTATAGAATGTAATATGCAATACTCATATGTGGGTATTTCATATCTAAATAAACATTATGTTTATTGTTAATATTGCGCATTTTTGTTTGACTAACACAAGAAAATTTGAATTTATAATGAGACAATATTTACATGAATTAATGCAAACTTTGAAGTAAACTTGAAATTACAAAATTCACTAAGATCTTTTGGAAAACATTCACATGTCATTAGTTGCCATATGACCAAATGGCATAAACTAAAATTTTAATTTACATGCATATAAACTACATGCACCAAACCATACAAATTAGGTCCAAAAAATTGAAAATTAAGAAATCCATGTTAATAGAAAAAAAGAAGTATCACACACTATTCCTTCACAAAATATCCATTTCTATCACTAACCCTTTCATTTATAATGTCATGAACTTGTTGGTAAGTTGTTACAACTCCTTTGGTCGCCTTTGTAACATGGTGATATGTGTATAATTGTTAGTGCTAGATGTGAAAATGAATTAAGCTAATCACAAATTCATGCTTAGTGGTTCCACGCAATCTAATTCACAAGTACGAAGATGCATTAATAAATAAAGATTTCAAAGTTTTTATTAGTTTTAAAATAACCAACACACAAACATTAAAAATAAAATAAAATATGAAACCAAAAAATTAGAAAAGAACATATGAAAGAAATCAAAAAATGAATTGAAGAAAAACCCAAAAAAAGGCATAATAAAAAGAGAACTTGCAAAAGAAGGCGTAACATGGAAAAAAAAACTGAAAAAAAAGAATAAATAAATAAATAAATGCAAAAAAGAATAGAAAGAATATTTAAAAAAAACCAAAAACAAAAAAGAAGAAGAGGAAATCTAAAAAAATGAAAAAAAAAATAAAATAAATAAACGCATTTGAGAAGCTCCCAAGTTTTGTTGTGTTTTTGTAACAAATCTTGTTGTTCCAAACTTGCTTTCACATTGCATTGTGATCTTGCTTGCAACCAAAGCTACCAACCCCTTGTAACAAAGTACAATGGTTTTCCAAATCCTTTTTTTGCTCCAAACTAAAAGTACCAACACAAATGAAAAAAAAGAAAAAAGACAAGAAGAAACAAGAAGAAAAAAGAGAGGAAGAGGAGCAAGGAGAATAAAAGAAATATAGTAGGGAGAAAAAGAGGAAGAAGGGCACGAAGAAAAAAAAGAAAAAAAAAAACAAAAAAAAAAAGAA
>Ga0116231_10007800_pt1 | contig 19272 bp, 13 predicted proteins | sample S1TSphgellanicum_2_FD_89695 | JGI IMG/M metagenome (GOLD analysis project Ga0116231, IMG submission 89695) | Host-associated microbial communities from peat moss isolated from Minnesota, USA - S1T2_Fd - Sphagnum magellanicum MG | ecosystem: Host-associated > Plants > Peat moss > Unclassified...
AAATAATTACATGATACATCCGTAAGTCTTTTGGGTCATTTGGATGACATCATACTCACGTCCCTAGCTATTCACAAATTGGGGATGTTTGCATATGCCGGGCATAAAATGTGGAACTCTTTGTTATTTGCAAGGAATCACAATGTCCATGATTTGTTTTGTTTTTGGTTTGTTTATTGGGCCCTGCCCAGGGACTATCTCATTGGATCCAACTTTTGGAAGTTTTACCTTATTAAAACTGGTTTCATATTAGGCGAACCAGTTTCTTTGGTGAAAGTGTTTAGACTGTTTAGATTGGAACGGATTTTTTGGGTGTTCAGAGTGTGGACACAATAGGCAGATGTACAATAGGCCAGCGTATTTATGATGCCTTGTTCTCAAAGACTCTCCTGGCCAGTAAATTCATTCTCTAAAGCTTATGGGGTTCTTTGTCAGTCTGTCTGGGACTCTACACAATGCAAGTGCAGCTTTCCTCCCATGTAAGTAAGGATCATAGTACCTTGGCAGCCCCACACTAAGGCCCACTTTAGATGGGGTCCTGGGTTCAAATTCCTAGGACCCAATTTAGACCCATTTGAAGCAAATTGAATCCTTGAGTTGGACCCTGCCTTAGACCCTAGCTTCCATCTTGGTTCTTCAAATCTTGAGCTCTCCTTGTTACTTTTTGTTTTGGGGGTCGGAACCAATTGATTCTGCCTCCGAAATGGTGCCATGTAGGTTTAGCCTTGATTTGCCACTTTTTGGTCTTGGATGCTCATCTGAAGGCCGTGGGTCCTATTTATGGCTCTCATCCAATAGGATTGCTCTATTTCATTGGACCTTGGACCCTCATCTAAAGTGGCCCTAATTAAAATTATATTCTCTAAAGCTCATGAGTTCTTTGTCAGTGTGTGGGACTGTAGTTGATACAGCTTACCTTACATGTATATGTAGGTGCCCAAGTACCTTGACAGCTTTGACACTAATTATATTATAATTTACTTTCAGAAATGTTGAAATGTTGCCATAAAAATTTCTCAATTTTTTTTCTGAAAGAGAAAAAAATTTGTGATTTAAAAAAAAATGTTCAAGAATATTCTATTTGTGGAAAATAAATAAATAAATAAATAATTCAACTAACGTGTCAAAGTTGCCAAGGAACTATGGTATATACATTATCGCATGTGAGTTTATTATAGAGTGTGCCCAAGTCACCGGGAGCAAGAAGTCCTTTTTAGTTGGTATCCATTGTAACAATATTATAACAAGTTCATATTTGGGCTCCTTGTTGCTTCGCACTACCAGTGACAATGATTTAATTTTTTTTTTTGGACATAATAATTTTGTTGTAATCATTTTGTCTTTTCAAAAGATAAAATTTAATAAATTTCACTGTATATCATTTTTTTTCATTAATAATTTTTTTCATTCGTGTCAATGAAAGTCTGATTCATTAAATAAGTTCACAACAAGATATGAATAGATTTTTTTTTTAAAAAAAAAACATTGAAAGGTTGTAAGAAAAGCAACAAGATACAAACAGACAAAAACATTGAAAAGGTGCAAAACAAACAACAAAAAATGATTCTAAAAATGAAATTTAATCTATGACGAATTATAATCCAGAATGGCTCTGAAATTGTCACATTGTCACTGGAATTTATTTCATATTTGCTATCTCCGGTCAGTGTTTGTTTTCGGCATTGTGAAAGCATCATCAAAACCATTTTCTAGTGCATCTGGAAGGCACGTTATCAATCATAGGTAAATTTTTTTGTCAAGCAGAATTTTTCCTCCCCAACAGACCAGGCATTCCAAACAACAAAGAGGCCGTACATATCAGCAACTGTGAGAAGTTGGAGTCTTCCGCATATCATAAGATCCCTAAACAGATATCTATTTTGTCCCAAATTCCGGGTATCTATTAATTTAAGGAGTTGTGGAAAAGAGACCTTGTCCACACTGACAAGGTTTCGATTACTCCAATCTTCTTTTCAAAAAATATATAAAAGAAAAGAAAAATGGTTGGGTCAGCTTTCCGTTTCAGCACCATGACCCCACACAATTCATGAATCTGCAGTTACAAAACATCGAGAAGTGTACATATGAGTAGTTGGAACCTTGGCTTTTTATTTTTATTTTTTATTCACCCACCCACACACGGGAGTCAGTTGGAGGGCAGCATATGCTCAAAGGATTGTTTTCTTTTTTAGCAAGCTTTTCTAAAGGGAGTTTGGGATATGCCGAATATATATCCTTAGACACCCTTACATGCTTCACACATATGCTTTTGCTTCACACATATGCCTCTTTTGTGAAGCATATACTCTTCGTCCCTCCTCTCCTCTCCCCTCCCCCTTCCCCCAAAAATAATCGGCCACCTCTCTCTTGGATAGGATCTTTGCTTTGACATGTCTTGGTTGGGAAAGAGGCAAAGGAAAAAACATTCAAAAGAAAAGAGAATAAAAGTGTCCTTGACGCTATGCTCCATAGAACAAGCATGACTAACTAAGAGACACTTGCTTTTGGCCTTGAGCAAAAGCAAAGGCAAAAGCAAAATATTTCTCACATCCTAGTTTTAGTTATTTACTTTTTTGCAACCCCACCAATAAAACTGAAACTGTGACTTGCTATAGCTGAGAACTACTAATAGAAAAAACCACATGGACCAATCATTATGATTGGCCAATCTGAAACAAGAATCAGCAGCAGTCAGGTCATATTTATTACACTCTTCTCTAGCAGCTGCACAGATTTGCTGTGAATCAGAAAACTGTAAAACAGTGGCAGGAGGAAAACGATTTTCCCGGGATAACCATGTTTTGACTTTTCTTCATCAAATTTTAATGTGCATGGTCACATACTGAGCACCTGTGGGGATATACTCTTACGTTCGTGGGTGGAAAAAGCCCATAGTATATGACCCTTATGAAAATACAGGTGTCTTGCACTAGCTTTCTTGCTTGGTAGGACTTCTTAGAAGAACTGGAACTTACTTGTGTTGGCACCAGATGGTTTGCGTGGAGGGGGAGAATGAGGAACTTGGTTATTTTATGTCATCATAACTTTCTCATATGTAAAGCACTTCATGGAGTTTTCTAGTGTAGCTGCAAGCTGCTTTAACTGGCGGAGGAACTTGTAGTGTGCAAGGTTGGCCCTTGTATGGAGCTTTCTTGCTCCCCATTGTAAGGCACCTCCATACACTGATGAGATGTGGTGTTGGTCAAGTGCATTGATTTTCATTTACCGTTCGGTTTTGGGTTTTTCAAAAATTTCAAAATCAAAGGACCCCCTAGTTCTCTGTTAGTTTCTAAAAACTTTGAATCATAAATGGTGATAGGAAGATTTCTAAATGGAGCAAACTATTTTAAGCAATTAATATTGTTTCTAATGTGCTAAACAAGATTTTTCCATGATGATTTCTGCTATTTTAAGTTTTTTTTTGGAATAATAATTTTCTTGTCAAAGATCAGCATTTTCACTTCATTATTATCTTTGATTCAGTCTTATCATTTGTCTAAGGTCATGTGGCAATTTTAAATCAAGCAAGCATTGGTATATGTAATCATTTTTAATGTATTTAATTATTATCATTAATTAATATATTTATTGAAAGTTTATATTCTAATTGATATTGCACATTTTCCAAATTAAACAATTCAAATGATGTGCTACTAATGTTTGAGCCATTATGCACCTTGATACACATTGAGTGTGATCACAATCAAATGAACCAATGGTGATGAAGAACTCAAGGACTGTAGTATTTTTTGTGGTCATTTTCATTTTCTCATAGAAAGGACTTTTGGGATGAAATATTTTGCAATATGTTACTAAAAATACATATATATTTTTCAATACATCACAATTTTTGTATTAAATTTTCATGAATGATTAAGAATTTTTTAAAAATGTATAGATTCTACCAAATTTTGCATTTTGTTTTGAAAAATTATTTAAAATTCAAATTGTATGAAAATATGTTAATTATTCAAATTTTTATTTAATTTTTTCATAAATTAAAACTTTTTTTTAGATGTCATTTACATAACACCCCATTTACATGTGGTAAAGGACTTTTGAAATTTTAAAATTTCACAACTTTGAAATTGTGAGTGCTTTTTAAATTTGGATAATGAATTAACATCATTTCAGTTTTCTCTTCATCAAAATTCCTTTATAAAGAAATTTTTTCACTTAGTAATTTACAAAATTGATTGTTTTTTATGCAAATGTTGTTCAAGTTCAAAGGTTTTTTATTAAGACTGAAACACAAAATAATTTATTTTGAATTTTTCAACATTCATATTAGTCATTTAACACTACATTTTATGATAAACATGCCATTAAAGTGGCACCATAAAAATATATCTAACAAAATTACAATTTTTATAGAGTTTTGGCAGTTGCTTAACATGTTTTTTGGCTCGATTGATTGTGACTGCACCCATTTTTTGGAATTTGAATATTTGGATTATGACAATGTGAAGCCATTCAAAAGTAAATTTTCCATAAGCTCAGATTTGACATCCAAAACATGTTTTTTGTTATGATACTAAAGTGCATTGGATGTGCTTGATTCATTAAATCATGCCTTAAACCCTTTCAAAATGCAAAATATGAGTGTAATTTCCAAATTATTTTTTTTTGACCTATTTTGAATCTACTTTCTCACAAGCTAGTAAATTTTACAAAGTAGATTCAAAGTAGGTTTCTAAAAAGCTTGATACAACTTTTGAAACTCTCAAAAACTTCAACATATCACATTTGATGCCCTCATGTAGTTCAAAAAGATAATCTCCTTAGGCATCACTTACTTTCTAATCTACTTGTCACAAATTTGTGTTTTTTTACTTGTGAAGACTACTGTTTTTGTATACTTTAACATGCTTTCACTCATTTACAAGAATAAAATCAAGTAAATTTTTTTCTTTCAAAATGAAACTTAAATACATATATTATTTATGAATATTTTTGGATATACAAGAAATTTGCAACTTTGCAATAAATTTATATATTAAAATTGATTAAATGTAAAAATCAAGCCTTTTAAAAAATCATTTCAATTTTCAATTTTGGATTTAAGAAATTTGGTTCAAGAATACTTAGAAACGACAATATTAAGAGTTATTAAAATTATTTATAAAAAATAACCTAATTTTTTTGAACCTAAAGAATTGTATTTAAATTGAATATTGTCAAAATTAATTTTCCAAACAAGATAGAATTGTTTGAATTGACATAAAACTTGAAATTTGCTTGAAAGATTTAAAAGTCTAGCGTTCAACTAAATGAATATTGTAAAATTATGAATTCTATATACAAATATACAAAAATTTATATTGAGCCTTGGAATCAAAAATTGCAATGTAGATAGGTATAATAACAATTAGATATAACATCAAACACTACAATTAGTACAAGTTCTATATTATAGAAACACATAATATATATAAAAAGTAAAAAGGGTTTGCTAGGTAATAATAATATTTATTGTGATTGTATTCCAAGAGATGATTTCATTCAAATTCCACAAAAATAAAAATAAATAAAAATCTTTGATAGTTATGATAACATAAGAAGCTTTATGATATGAAAAAATGCAACAAAATTTAAGTTAGTTTTGAGAATGATTGTATAACATAACAACAATGCACAATGGTAATAGGTTTGCAAGATTTTGGAAAATTTTAATTCTTATGACATCTATGTTACAAAGACACACAAAAGAAATGAAACAAGTTTAAAAGTTCCCAATATACCACTCATATTTGTTGAAAATATTAAAAAAAAATCTTCATATATATATATATATATAACACAAAAATCAACTGCAACAAGTTTTAAACCTTCTACCAAAACACAAGAAATATTTTACAACTATTTAAGAACCCAAAAATATGGAAGCATATATGAAGTTGTAGAATATGTTCTACACAAAAAAAACAACACAAAAGTTTAAAAACTATTTATGAGAGGTTTCATAAAACTATTCCAAAATGCAAAAAAAATCTAACAAATGCAAAGCTTTAAAAAATTTATATATAAAAGGAAAAACAAAAACATTTATAAAGTTATTTACATAAAAGCAAATGTTCGAAAAATCTAATCCAACAATGCACAATTTATACAATATAAATGGAAGTAAAAAATTGTGATCACCAATAGTCAATCTTTTGCTTTTATACAAGAAGTAAAAAATAACACATGTATAATAGCCTACAAGTGAATGCAAGATTAAGTAAAAGGATCAAATAAAGTAAAGTGACAACTTTGAAGATCTAATCAAAATTTTAAGAAACACTAAATTACCTTTAAATAGATTATTAGAGCATAATCATTAAAACATTTTACATGTAACATAGTTTGAAATGGATGGTCTTTATAAAAAGTATTAACCACAATTTTTGCACGATTAATACACTTGCATCTTGATAATATCTTTGGCATTTGCAAGCAAGAACTGGTACCAATGACAAATACAAGATTACATTACTATGAAAATATAAAACATTGAAGCAACATTGAAAAGAAAAAAATAGAAAAAACAATAATCGTTGTCACCACAAAATAACAAGTGACAATTAAAGTGTCTTTGATTTATAATAAAAACCCAACAAGACCCATCAATTTAGCCTTGTCCCATAAAATATGTCATAAGTTATTACCTAATATCCATTATCCACAAATTTAACATTCATTTATTAATATTCAATATTTGTTTATTGGACTCAACATTCATCACAATATTGTAATTAGGCACAAAATGTAATTTGATATGGAATAGCAAAAACTTGTCACAAAATTTGAAAAAACTAAAATGGTAAGAAGTATCAAAAGAGGTTAGTCCTTTGTTTTCAAAAATGAATACTTGATAATTTTGTGATTGAACTCAAAGTGAACTTGCAAAAAAAATTCTTGTCATTGAACAATCTCATATACATGTGTTTTTTTGCCTTGAATTTATTAAAAGTCTCCAACATCCAACCCCAAAAAGATTGTATCCAGGTCCATAAAGAATGTAGTCATGTTTTTTTTAAAAAAATTTGTGATTAATCTTATAGTTGGTGTGAGGTTTATTATCCTTCAACATCATACACATGTAAACATAACAATATCATCCAAAATTTGTGTTTGTGAATGAGGTTAGATAACACCTAACACACACATTTAAATCATGAAATGTTGGAATTAGAATGTTCAACTTGCTTACAATAGGTAGTAAAGCATAACCACAAAAAAATTAGTGTTGATATCACATATACATATGTCAAAACAAAAAAAATTCATGATCTTTTATCACATATTTACAAATTCATGTAAATTTTTTTTCATATGAACAAAACCTTTCTAGACCTTCACTCATTTATATAGGATACCACGAAATAAGGTAGTCTAAGCAAGATCACTTTATTCATTAATGTCATGCCCAACTATATATGCCACTTTGCAAAATCTAGAATTTTTATAAACACACTATTTGAAAGGCACAAAAATGATACAACATTCTTCATGCAAGAAATGTAGACCAACATCATACAAGTCATTAGAAAAAACACAAATAAGATTTTTTGCATAAAAAAAAAATCTTACACAAACCATACGACATTAATCATGCATAAGACTTACATCACTATTCAAAAGTTAGGATTTTTCTAGACGTATTATTTGAAAGCTAGAAGATGAAACTACATTCATCATATAAATGATTTGCATTGTATTTCGACAATTCACTTCATTATAGGTATGCTCAACAAATTTTGTGGCCAATTTAATTTCCATTACACTTTAAAGATATGAGATTTTTGGATTAAACAACAATAATTGTCAATACATTTTATAATTTGAAATATTAATATTGGTCAATGTCACAATTAAAATAGAACAAAAAATTTAATTTGCATTCGAGAACTACATTCAAAATGACCAACTACAACAAAACGTGCATTCAAATTAGAAATGATATTATTTCAAAACAACAAAAACCAAACAAACAAAATAAACATCATGTGGGAATTTACACCATAATAATTGGCAAAATCTCAGTTGAAATTATTTGCAAGATCTATAAACAAGATTGTCTCAAAACAACAAAAAATAGACAAATGAAATGAACACCATCTAGAAATTTGGGTCATCAAAATTTGCAAAGTTTGACATAGTTGGTTATCAATGGATGTCCATTGTAGATAATGTTGCTAATGTTTTTCATAGGGAATATTTGGTTTCCCAATGTTGTAAATCTCCACCAATTGCATATATTATGCATAAAATTCCATGAAGAACACAAGTGATTAAATATCATTTGCATCATCACCATTAGAAACCACAAGAATGAATGACTTAAAAGATATCTATTATAGATCTCAATCACTACCATTTGGAGGGTACTAAGCTCTTCAAGTTCATCCTTTTGGATAAAGTTTCAAATAGTATGTTGTAACAAATTTGAAAAAATAAGATTTATTGCTTTATGTTCTCACTAATTGTTGTGGGCCAACCTTCAACACAAACATCCAATTACCTTTTTCAAAACAAATTCTTGAACATATATAACAACAAAATTCATGATTATGATGTATCCCCCGACATTCAATAAGAAAAAATAAATGCTCACAAAGTTGGAACCCATAGTCAAAGTAATAGTCATATACCCATAGTCATTAGTCATATCCATTATCAACAATATCATGGGAGCCATGATGACTCAAAATGCACTTGTCAAAATGACCCACCCAACGTCTTTTATTGGACATCAATAATATAGACAACATGATTCACAAGGGCTTTCCTCTTCTTACTCAATTTGACAATGACGACCTCTTTTGGAGCTAAACACCAACTCCATGGTGATACACAAAAAAAATCAAACATCAAAATACAAAGTGAATTGTTGAAAATTTACACAAACAAAAGAGCTTCCAAGTGTAATCAAAATAGTAAAATTGCACAATGAGATGATAATTTGTAAAGAAAAAAAAAAAGATTTGTTGAAAACTTTAAAATGGTTTCAAATTTTGCACAAGATAAAACCAAGCCTTAATATATACCAACCAAAAAAAAAACACATTCTATTGGATAGATAAATCCAAAAAACACAAAAACTTGATGTAAACATTCAAGTTTGGAGATAATTTCAAAATCTAAAAAGAAAACTTTGTATTTCACAAAAAACATGTGACGACATTTAAGGTTAAAACTAGTTTATACTTCAAACAATTGTTTTGGCTACATTTAGTAAAAAAAGGTTCTTGCAAAATTCAAATAAATATATTGATATTACTTTGATTATAAACGTTCAAGCCATTATGATCAAAACATTCAAATTTTAAATCACTTTCTATTTAATAAAAAGAAAATCTACCAAAATTAGTTGTTTAAACAATATTTGATCAGAAGAGCCAAGTTTAAAACTATTGCATAGTGAATAAAAAATAAAAGACATTTTATTCATTATGCCAAAAAATTGTTTTATGATTGGACAATTTTATCATTGTGTTGCAAACTTACTCATGTAATTGCATTGAACTAGTCATTTTCATTGAACCTTGTTTTAGATAGCCTAGTAGTAGCCTATAGGTCTTATACCTACAAGTAGCTTAATAATAGTATGGTTTGTAATGTTAGAACAAGGCCTAGTAATAGCCTACTTTTATCCTAGCTTGCTTTAGGCTATTATAAACTACATGAATAGCCTATGGTAGCCTATAGTAGCTTAGGGTAGAATTTAAAATAACATAAAAAACCTAAAGTAACCTAATGTAAAGCCAAAAATAATTTAAGGCATCCTATAATAGGATAGGGATAAGATGGCTTAGAAAAACCAAAATAAACCTAAAATAGCCTATAATAATCTAAGGTATAATTATTTAGAATAATTTACATTAAGATAACTTGGAATAACCTAAAATAACTCAAGATAAAATAATTGAAAGTAGCCTCTAAAGTACCCTAGAATACTTAGGCTAAAACAATTTAAAATAATTTAGAATAGCTTAGGGTAAAACCTAGGACAACTTATAGAAGCTTAGATATTTTATTTGGTAACTTAGGGTAGTTTATGATAAGCTAGAGTAGTTTAAGGTAACTTAAAATAGCCTATAATAGCCTAGTAATTTAACACATAGTAGCCTAAAGTAGCCCAAAATAACATAATTTAACTTAGGTAATGTAAAATAACTTAAAGTAGTTAGGCTAGGTAGTTAGGATAACTAAGGTAGGTTTAGGCTACTTAGATAGCATAAGAAAAAAATTTCATTATAATGTGATGATAAAAATTATCACTTGATAAAAAAAATGGTGCAATAGTGAAGGACTTGGATTTGCAATTTGGAAATGAGGGGTTCAAACCCTTGCACATTTGCAACCTATTTGAATGTGACTAGCTAGGCTTAGTTTCTAAGCCACCTAGCCTTGACAATTGTTATTGATTAGTTGATTGTCATAGCCTTGGAAATATACAATTATAATCTATTGATTGGTATACATGTGACAACCAATGATGTTCATCAAGGAATTGATCTAAAAAACTTAAAGTATGCTTGACAAAATCAGAAAAGAAGGAATGTCAACTAATTTTCATTTGTTGATTTTCTATTTAAATGTAATCCTCACATTGTTTTTTGCTTGAGCATCAAGGCTAGTGTTTTTCTTAAGAATTTTATTTGTAGCCAAAGTGACTATCATCCATAGGAAGATGTAGAACAATGGTAATCATTGCTTGGAAGATTTAGCCAAATATGGCTATAAACCAACCATATATGAAAAAAACAAATAATCATCCTTTTATTTTTTTAGTTACACATTGAAAATTCACTATAGAATTTGGTGATTTTCACTATTTTTTCCCCTCCACTTTGGTGATTGGAAACCTCCAAAATCATTTAAATTTTGAGTTTTTCTTTTTCGAAAAACTTCTCTAGTAAATAAAAAGGCGGAGTAGCACGCTTGAATAACATCTCTTTGTTGTATACCAATCAAAGTGTTAAACGTTGGGATATTGATATGGTATTCAAAAGCAAAAATATTGAATGGTTGTGAACACAAATTTTGTCAATGTCTATCATATCAAACCTCACCATGTTACTATCCATTTTCTTTGCATGTTTTTCATTGTTAATATCATAACATGACTATTTCATATTTAGTACATGACAATGTGTGGGTTCCAAAATTTTGTGTGCCAATGGTACTTATTAAATTGCAAATTCAGATTTAATGTTCAATCCAACTTCGTGATGACAATAAGCCTTGACTAAGGTTGTACAAGAAGATATAACTAACTATATGAAAAAATGTTTCAAAGTGACAAACTTGTTGATCTTTATGTTGACAATAAGCCTTATATAAGGTTGTAGGAAGATGTACAAAATTATATGAAAAGATATTTCAAAATAACACATTTTTTAATTCTTCACTTAAAGGTTTCCAAATTTCTTTAAGGCCATTTAGTTAAGTATAAAAAGTAGCAGTACCAATTTTGGAAAAGGGAAGATTAATGGAAGAAAATCCCCAAACCATGTTTTATTCATTCCTACATGTACAACCAATTTTGTAAGATCTTTCAACAAATTGAGTTTTCCAAATTTGTTTTTTACAATAATATGCTGCCATTTCAAAAACAATTCACCATTTAAAATGACTAATCACAAAAATCCAATAAAAGATTGATGGTCAGAACCATCACAAGGGAAACAAAAAGGGAAGGCCAAAGAAAGGCCAAAAGACACAAAGTTTGCAAGAACCAAAAAAAAGGGAGATAACTAATCCTTCTTGTGGTAGGAAGCTATTTCATTGACGACCTTTCTAATGTCGCCCACATGCACCTCTAGTGTCACCCACATGTAAATTGTGAGATCTAATATTAATGGGAGGTTTAGAACAAACATCACCTGTCAATGTAATCTTCCTTTCTATAGCAAAGGTTAAAGCACCTTGAAAAGCAATACTAATATGTTGCTTGAGAAATTGAATGCAAAAAGACAAGGATAAATGACCTCCCAATCGTCTATCATGGAAAAGATGGACACATTCCCTAATAAAACGATCCATATCACGCTCAAGTGCACTGTGCACCTCCATGGCCATTGGAATAAAGTGATGCCTTTCATGAAACCCTCTATGCTTGCGAATCTTAATAATGGTGCTAAGTTTTGCAATTGCACTTGTTGGTCGACTAATGACACTCAAAGTCACCGTTTTTCATGTTAGGTCAATAACCACCATATCAACAACAAAAACTTGGTTCTCTCGAGTCATGTAAAGATTGGCTTGTAATGAAAGGTTGCATAACTAACAACAATTGTCAATACCTAGAATTAATTGCTAACTTCATTTACATTAGTATAAATTCATGCGATTTCACAGATTTTGTAATTGGTCACAATTTTTTTTGTTGCCATAATGGCAAGTCTTTGAAATTGAATGAGGGAATCAATTGAGTGCTCATTTAATTTGGGCAAATTATATATCTTGAATTGAAGTATGCGTCAATACCCAATTATATTTGTTAGGATGGTGGACAAATAGTCCAGGTGGTTGTGGGTCCATGGAAAACAATGTGGGTACTTGGGTTAGAAGGATGGCAATCACATTGTTTATCTTGGTTAACAACAAACAATTGTAAGGTGACCACCTTTAATAAGGATAAGTTAATAGCTCTATATTGTCTACATAGATTAAGTGTGGGTGTTTAATATTTGCGCTAAATTTGAAGTCAAACCATTACACACTTGCATAAGAATTTACTTTTTGAGAAGTACAAAACTGAAATATCGAATGCTTGAGGGTTCAACATGAGAAGAAATATGCTTGAAAAATGAACTATGGAGAGCTTAAAGGTTCAACATGAGAAGAAATGTGCTCGATAAACCCAAGTAATAGCTTGCAACAACATACAATTCTCTTCCTAATGTCACAAAAATGACAAGCTTGTTTTTGTTAGATTTGCAAGAGATGCAGATAATTGTGATCAGAGAATATCACATGGCAGTGCTTATGTTCAGTTTTGTTCCATGAAGGTGCATTTGATCCCCTTGTTGTTCCCATTCCCAATTATGCTTTGAAGTTTTTGATGCATTCTTTCATTGTTATCAGAGGTACTTCTAACAATTCCCAAGTTGGTTGCCACTAGGAATGGTTGGGAAAGATATTCACAAAAGTTGTCAAACATATCTTGAAAGTTGTTTTAAAAAAAGGTTTAACAATCAGTTATTAGTACATACCTACTGAACTTTCAAAGTAAGGTGTTTGGGGTTCCAATTTGCATATATAAATGGCAATATTTGGTACTTCTAGGTGTTCAAAATTGCATATACAAATGGCAATATTCAAATGGATGGTGCAAGGGGCATTCTTGTGGTAGAAGCTTGACATTTCAAGTGGTTAGAATTCCTTTTCACTTTCCAAGATTTTGGATGCCTCTTATTTGTCTCCACTTTCATTTCAGAATCAATGCAAATATACAGAGCTCCTCCTTGAACTCAAACCTCGATTTCTGTTTAAATTCCTCACAAAGAAGCTTTTGTTTTGCAAATTATCAAAGTTCCCAATGACATGATCTTCCCTCCAAAATTTGTCATTCCCCATGCATTGAAAAGAAGGAACTTCCCTTCTGAGAATCATTGTCCTCCTTGACAATCTATCTCCCCTCGAAAATATGAAAATCTTCTCATACCATTTATATGATTCTTGTTCTGCAAATCAAACTCCTGTTTGTCTTACAGCAAGCCTCCTGTAGTGAAGCACTTCATAGACAAGAGATTCAACTCACTTCACTCAAAATCATTACCAAAAACTGCTTAAACATTTTATTCAACTTCTCTAGATAGACTTATTGAACAAGGTATAATTCTGGTGATGTAAGTTTCATGAATGCACCCGCAGATCCACAAAGGAAATCCAACAACTTCAATAAGAAAGACACGAGCTTTTTCTCAAATTCAAAGCTAATTTTGGGTTTCCCCAAATCTTGAGGGCCATTGCAAAGTGCCTGATGAAGAAACCCAAGGTGAACATTTTTTTCTATCTCCATTCTTATGTCTGTAGTTTCTCTTGGCAGCAAAGTTCCTTCTTTATTCAAACTAAATATTTTACAACTGAAATGTGAAGCTTGAATCTACCCTTCTACCGTGTGTGGGTAATTGCATAGCACACAGAGATATCTCTCTTTTGAAATAAGATGACCATCCACACTACAATCTAGCCATATGGTTTTCTTTGTATGGTGCAAGAATCTAAGCTTCCAATCAGCTCCAGTGATGCACATAAGCAGATGAGATATGTCAGTCTTAGCATCTTTTGCTCGAGGAAACAAAGCATCACATGAGATTTCGTTCCGCAATTTTTCCTTTCAAGGATTTTGCAGTTTGATTCTGCTTATGGCTGCAGCATTAAATCAGGAACTCAGGCAAAAAGGTCTCAAAAGGGTCTCTTAAATCATTGATCATTCCTGTGGACTCATGATGCAAATTGAACCCAAATTTCATATGTGCATTATCTTCAGGTGGAAATGTGTGGGTTAGATGCCCCTGCAGAAGGAGCTTGACAGTTGATCTTTGAGTAACTTCTCTATGCAATTTTATGTGGTTATTTGTATTTAGAGTTGGTTCTATGTTTATCATGAAGAAGAGTCCTTTGGGTTTGACAAGTGAGAAATTCAGTAACTTGATGTTTTCACAAACAATTAGCATAACAAAGTCATGTGCCCATGATTTAGCATACTAGGTTCAAAGATGAAAGTTTATCAACCTGGCATTTTGATTACAAAATTCATGTAACAAAATTTGCACTAAATGAAAATGATATAAAAGACACCAAAGAGATGAAACAAGGAGAACTGAAAATTCTACAACATTATGCACTACTAGAGCTTGAGGAAAGACAAGGTGAAAACACTAAAGCATAAACTGGATGAGTTTTTTCCCTATTTACTGAATTCGGGAGCAATAGGCAAGCTAGGGCTAATTGCCTAGGGCTAGATGTAACAAAACTTTCAACAACTTGTGTCATAATAGGATTGATTCTAATAAAAAAATTGGCCAATAATGTGATGATTTTAAAACCAAAGTATTAAGACTATCTGTTTAATATGATTTAAACTGGGATTTTGATCTTGGATTACAGTGGACTTGGAAACTGTTCTTCCAAGGCTCCAATTGCATGGGCATGGCAAGATCATGCAGTGTACCCATCAAAACCAGATTAGGCTGGAGCCTGGAAGGTCCCACAACTCAACAATGTAATTACAATATAACTAGGAAAAAGCACATTAACTCTCTTCAGAAAGTGATCCGAGGTGAGGATCAGCAATTTGAGATGAGCAACAAAATCTGAGTGTAAAGCAAGCAGAGAATTTTCATAATGTAGTTGGAGGGTGCCTTGGCAAGAGTAATATTGTGTGTGTTTGCTGCCCACATATGGAGGGCATTATGATTCATAACGCCGTCTGAAAATTGGAATGACCACCAGGTATGAGTGGAAGAAACTGTGGTACAGGGGCAGCAAATTTCTACTTTCATCTGAACGGTCAAGCTTTAACATTGGGTGATGCCCATCGAGCAGGGCACTCCTGAAAAGCAGCCCCACCTTTGGTAGGCGCCTCAAGGAGTGCACCCTCCTTTGGGGAATGCCATGCTCCTCAAGCATTTGGGGTTACCTTGTAAACAAAGGACTAAAAAAATTTCTTAGTGTATTTGGAGAGCACTCTATATCCATGAGTATCCTCCTACTACAGAGGAGGGATGTTACACCTTTCCTCCTTAAGAGTGAGAGAGAATCTTACTACTTGGTGTTAAGATCCTCTCACAAGTATTAAGTAATAAGAACCCTCCCCCTCCTAAACCTGGTGATGTCTTGTGATTTATGCATGTTAATGTTCATCATAAGGTTTGTGCTTTATGATGAGTAAAGCCTATGGGTAGAAGACATTCCCAAAATGGTGGGGCTGGATTCAACTATTGCCTTGTCTTAGGCCCCTTCTTTGAAATGTAATACCGTAAGCCTTTACCCTACACATAACAGAAGGTCACTCATAAAGATCAGAATTAGTTACACATAGGGACAGGGCAGAGGCTCTTCCTCTGTTTGAGGGCCCAGAAAGGAGGGTGGGAAACAAAGGTGTAAAATAATGACCTAATTTGAACTTAACGACATAACCTGCTAGGAAGACTTTCACATGAACTTAAGATACCTCCCTGCCTGCTTGAGAGTTCTAACCAGGGAAGTACCTGCAATTACAAAGAGCAAATTAGGTCAATGTTTTATGTGTAGGGTCAAGCACCCGGGTGAGGGCATTTTCAAAATAAGGGGCTTAGGACTAGGCCTCACACCTTGCCTCCCATTTGTGAGCTTTACCCATGTTCTAAAGCACAAGGTGAATGTTATCATGAACATAAAGACTAGCTGCTTCTTCTTCTTCTTTTTTGTAGTTGGAAGGCATGTTACCCAGCACATTTTTCTCTCCCTTGTTTGAGGCTGCTTCAAGAATGGACTGCCCACCAGATCACAAGAAAAAAAGAAAAAATTTGGAGGACATGTCTTTATGCTTGGTAAAGCCCAAGTGCTTGCAGGCTTGGTTGGAATTAAGCTTGCACTTGACTTCACCTCATGTAGGCCCTTATTTTGATAAAACCTAAAACCTTGGGCTTTACCCTACACTTAAAAACATATGTAGATCACAAGACATAGGAGGGGGAGCATTCTTCCGCTTCCTCCTTAGCCTGAGTAAGGAGCCTGAGTGGTAGGCATCTTAATCCTATAAGCAGGCATAATGAGGGAGTAGGTGTAACATGCCTCCTCTCAGAAAAGATGGATATTCATGGATATAAGGATGTCCTCCAGATACACTTAAGAGACATCTCTGAGTGATTTAGGTTAATGTAAAGCCTGAGGGCTGGGGCTTTACCATAGTAAAGGCCCACACAAGGTGTGTGCCCCTTTTTGATAAAGCTTGCAGTCAAGGGTTTTATCGACATAAAAGACTGCTCAAATTTTATTCAATTTTTTTTTCCTACCATACCCAACTAGTATCATGGTTAAATTTTTTTTCATGGGGGCATTTTGGAAAATGGAATGCCCATCCATGCCTACAAATGTTTGGTAAATGAGTAGTGGGATGTTTAACTCTATGCAATGTGCTCTCTAACACTTGAGTCTAAAGATTTTTGAGTTCTCCTCTTACAACATTTCCCAAAAAAAAACACTAAAAATTATGCCCTTTAAGAAACACGCATGCACACACGCACTTTTGCTCCTTGAGTTTGGTCACTCCTTGAGCATACAAGTGGCACATGGGACACCCGGGATGATTGTTCAACTGACAAGTGGCAGGCCTTGGAAACCCATACGTAAGTGGTTGTGGATCATGTAAAGTTCGCGGCTCACCGATTGGGGTCTGAACTACAACTATAAAAATTACTTGCAAATCAATGAATTGTTGTACCCTAATCCCAAAGCCTCCTGGGGTAATTAGCCTAATGCAGGCTCAAGAGCCATCACCAGCTACCATATATATAATTGCAGATTCATATATATAGTACCACTGCAAACAGACATTTAGTTATGCTCTTGGTTTAATGCAGATGATGCACAACCCAACCAAGCTAGCGTTGGATGAGATCAGCCTGCAGTAGTGAAATTTAATTATGCTATGGTTCAAAGTAGTTAGTGGGTTTTGGAAGGAATTAGTGATTGCCAAGCTGCAGCTGCACTAGGGTGCAAGTATCATGCACTAGATCAGATGGCTCTAGAACCACATGGCAGAAGCAGGCGATGCAGCGCTCAACGTCTGGATCATGGGTCATTCAGGAAGCTATTTGGGGCCCAGGTTCTTTTGCAAGATGCTTAAGAACATTACCAATTAGCATGCAAGGCTTTTGGCCATGTGGCAGCTTCATCCCGCTACCACGAGAATAACCGCCCTTAATCCTGCTTCTTGGGCCATCTACCGTCGCATGATCCATGCAATGCGGCTACCGCTGCACCAGCTGCAGCTCATCATGTGTATCAATCCCTAGTTCTACTTCCTTGCCATATGTTGCACTTGCAGCTGATCACTCTCCAAGTCTTATATCTTATAACCCACACCTCATGTGCTCATCAATATCTCGTACATGCATCAATTAGAATTGCAGTCGATCTTAAGCGACCAAGTGCTTGATTCAATACCTAGCTAGCTGCTGTTGTAGTTCACTCAAATTGCCATTCTACTAGAGTTTTGAGGTTCTTGGGCTAAGTTTAAGGAAAGAAAAGAATCAGCTACCTAGCTACCAGCTGCTAAGATGTCGGGACTGTTCCAAGATGCTAAGAATGCCCTCTCAGGTGCCGCTGGACAGGCGCAGGATGGCGACAAGCTGGTATGTATGAGAGTCTACTGATGAGCTGCTAGTGCACTATTACTCAATCTTTGTTCACCTGCACCCTGCAAATAATTCTATTGTCCGTCAGGACTAGTGCGCCATTCATTAATCAGTTGGAGATGGAAAAAGTATCGCTTGTTTGTTTGTCGTGTCGATTTTGAGATCTATTCCCCCTAGATTTTGCCATGATATTCTCCAGAGTACACCCTAGCTGCAGGCTGATTCGCTGTACTTCATTTCTCGTAGACTAGTCCGTTAGTCTGACTGACGTTGCAGTAACCCAGCTAGCGGGGACGTTGGGTTTTTGAGTACAGGGATCAGTTCAGAACCAGGCAGGACAAACCTGGGATTCAGCTCAGCAGGGAGCTGGTGATGCTGCCAACCAAGCCGGAAATGCTGCCGGCTCCACCTGGGATTCAGCTCAGCAGGGAGCCCAGGGAGCTGGTGACGCCGCACAAAACACATGGGATTCTGCCAACCAGGGAGCTTCCGATGCTGCCTCTTACGGCCAGGACAAGGGCAACCAAGCCCAGGACACTGCTGGAGGCGCAGTAAACCAGGTATATATTTCTATATATCCCTTGGCTCCACGCACACTACCAGTGATGATCAATTGATGCAAAAAATGAATTGACTTTGTGGAAATTAAGTTCCATTTGTTATGAGAACATTGGAATGACATTGCATCTAATTGAACTTGGATTTCATTAACTTGAAATTCAGTTCAACTAAATTAAGAATTAAGATTCAATTCGATTAAAGAGAAATGAGATGCAAATTGGAGAAAAGGGTATTGAAAATCTGTTCATCATGAATATGGTGTTGGAAAAAAAAAAAAAAAAAAAAAACATAAAAATTAATATTTATTTTTTAAAATATGCCTCTCAAAATCAAATAAAAATAATATATTTCTATTATTAAAATTAAACATCTTTTA
>Ga0116231_10007802_pt1 | contig 19269 bp, 19 predicted proteins | sample S1TSphgellanicum_2_FD_89695 | JGI IMG/M metagenome (GOLD analysis project Ga0116231, IMG submission 89695) | Host-associated microbial communities from peat moss isolated from Minnesota, USA - S1T2_Fd - Sphagnum magellanicum MG | ecosystem: Host-associated > Plants > Peat moss > Unclassified...
AAGTTATGGCCAAAAGAAAGGCCGGGAGTCAAACTGCCAGTTTGACTCCCGACCACAAAAAGTCGGGAATCGACCCGATTTACTTAGCTGCAAGGGGCGTGCCACATATTGTTGGAAAGATTTCGACGAGAGCTACAACTTTGCTTTAGACCGCACTTCAATCGGAGGTCTGCTCGCAAAGTTATGGGGCTCCAAAGTCGCAAGAGTCCCTGGCGGGATTTCGGGACTCCCACTCGAAAGAGTCCCGAGAAAAAGAGCCATTTGGATGTAGCCTCCGTGGAGAGCTGCAGAGTATACTATAAGGGGGAAGGTGGTGGCTTCCCCCAAGTCTGGGACGTGGTGAGTCTTGTGTGTCCGTGTTGCCCGTGGCTCGTCCTAGCACCAAGGGTGCTCCAACTATGCACTAACCACTTTGTGTGGGTTGTGTGCAGGCCCATGTGAGTGAGTGAAGCTTGTCAACTTTTCCTAGTCCCATCTTGGAGCTCCAACATGCCCCTCTACCCCTCAAAGTGTTGTGAGCTAGGGAGTGTGCTCCAACTCCTCCCTCTTCCGCTGCTACTTGGGCTCACATTTGAGCCCTTTAAGGAGTTGGGAGTGCGTCAGAGGGAATGATGACTACAGAACATAGGCTACTATTGGGCATAAAAAGAGTGGACAAAAGGGAAAAGCAAAAACAATTAGCCTCCTATCGCATAAAGCTCCTAGAAGATGACTTTGCATGAGGTGGAATTAAATGTGTTTGCCACATCCACTTGCAGCTCCACCCAATCAAGATGGACATCCAAAGTAGCTCGAATATCATGCACCACCACCTCACACCTGCCCCTAATTACCACACCAAACTAATGAGGTGACATATGAGAAGAGTTGAAAACACAAGGTTTTGTTGACCAATTGGTAGAAGACTTTGCCCACTACAATCGGTTTGATGCCATTCGAAGCTTTGGACAAAACCAAAAGCCTAATGACACCAAGGACACAAGCAATGGGCCTTGGGAAGCGACCCATGGCCACATGGGAATTCAATTAGTGAACCTAAATGAAATTGCTAACAAAATCCTCAGGGTCAAATGTATCTCAAAGATGCTAAAAAAACCGTGCCAAAAGGTCCCCTTGCAAAAAGATGGGACATGAGCATGAAAGATGACCTAAAAGAATCCAAAAATAATTCTAGGACTCTGTCTAGTTGAATGTTCATCAAAGAATTAAGGCAAGGGGGAGGTGAAACCAAGAGGTGGAAAACCTACAAAGTTGAGACGATCTTTGAGGAAGCCAAGGCTGGGGGGGTAGGGGGGCAAGGGCCTTCACTGGATGCGCATACTTCCCGACACGTCCTAGAGCCAAACTCCATTCAAGCCACTTGGTGGGGGGGGGGGGGGGGGGGCACAAGGCAAAAGAAGAATCCGAAGGGAGCATGGGTGCTAAAGGACCTCAGTCCAAAGCAGCCGCAAGTGCTTGTGCCTGACTCCGCCTTTTTTATGTGACCGTAATTGTAGCACTTTGTGTTAGCCCAATGTTAAGGTGGTGGTAGCTTAATGGTAATGTAACCTCAAATCTTGAGAAAACCTAGATTTGCAATTAAAATGACAATACTATGTAGCAGCTTTTTGAAAAAAGTGGCTTTAACTCAATGTTTGTATTGAGTACAAGTCTGTAGTGTTTAATAATTTGTTGTTGCAATCTTCAGCTAAACAACCCTCATCACCATCGATATAATTATGTAAACTCCCCTTTTGCAGAAGGGCTCCAAACACCCAACTTCCAAGTGCATGACTTTGTTCTTCTTCCCCCAACAAGTTTGACTTTCACTTCAATTCCATCAACCATCAGAAGAGGCAACTTCAAGCAATTGAGGAGCTTTGCTTTGTGTTGTTTCAGAAAAGAAGGATGAGAGGGACTCACAAAGTGTTTTCATGTTTTGCATTTCAACAGTTTTCACAGCCACCACTGTTGTCTGGTCACACTACAGCACAGTAATCACACCAGTATGTCTGCTGCACTTGCCTCTTCCAGTTGATTTTGTACACAGAATTCTTGAGGTTCTTCTTTCTTGTAGAATGAAGCACATGGGTTGCTGCTGGTTCTGTAGAAAGAGAGAGTGCAGGTCCTTAATATCATGTGGCTTTCTATATCTGAAATACCCACCTCCCTATTTGGTAGCTCTGAACCTAGCCTCTGAGGCTCCACTGCTGCCTCTATTACCTGCAGCTCCATTGCCACCCCTATACCACTGAGAATTAGGCCAGCACTTCCCAGTTAACTACACTATCACAATATGACATGGGGGAAAAAGTAACCAACATGAATCTCTTCAGAAAGACTGGATCAATGGAAAAGTGTGTACTCCAGGATGTCAACTGCTGTTGTGCAACAATTTCTTGCTTGTTTCTAGAGTTTTTGCTGTATGGGAGACTGAATTGATTGGACTGTGTCCATGTGCAGAAAAATTAGAACCTGTTTATGTAAGTGCAGCAATGGCAGCCACAGGGATCTATCAGCTGTCATGGAAAATCAGGTAGGGCTCCATGTGTATACTTGGGTCTGGTTTTTCAGGAAGAAATTTCCATTCTCAGTTCCTCCCCTGCCCCTAAATTATGTCCAGCATCTTTCCTCTTGTCATGCATTAAGCCCTCAATGATGCTCTAGCTTGATTTGGAACAGACACGGGAGACCACCATTCTTTACATCAGAAAACAGTAATTTACTGTCATTGAGTTCAAATCTTCAAAAGGAGTACTTATTTTGACGGTTTCTCCAGATTTCCAGCTGTGGACCTTTCCGAAGCCCACTTTGTCCTCAAACATTATGCTCTCAGAAGTTCTCTGGGTTATTTCTCTTCTCTTCCTCATTCCTGATTTTCTTTTCCCCCTTGATTTCTCCTCTTGTATTTTCCCTTTCTTCTTGGTTACCTTGATCATCTCCTTCTGTCTAACTTTGTTGAACTGTTTTCAAACTACTAGTTTGAGTGATTTCTTAGCAAAGTTATGCAAAAATCACACTTCCACTCACCCTGACTCAGAGTTGTACTTGGCTACTGGACTCCCTTCTTTATGATCTAGAGGACGTTGATGAACATTGTTGTCTCGAGCTGGCTAGGTTTGAGTTGTACTTGGCCACTGGGCTCCCTTCTTTATGGTCTAGAGGACTTTGATGAACATTGTTGTCTTAAGCTGTGCAAGCTGGTTGGTTTTAGTCCTCATGACCTATGAAAAAACATGTTTTGAAAGGTGACTGCCTAATAAGAGTTCTTTGTCAATTGATTCTGAAGGCAAGACTACCAGAATGTGCCAGAGGCAAAACTGAAGGTTTGAAATGGGAAATGCTAGAGTTAATTACAATTACATCTGGCTATCACCTTTCATCCTGAGTATCACAGCTTTTCCAGGTCATGTGAGACAAAGACCAAGACCAACATCTTATATCCACATACACCTCTGATCCTATCTTTGTTATTTCCTGCATCATGCATAGACTGAAGGGGAGCTGGTTTCATAGCAGTTAACGTTTTACATGCTGTCTCATGTTTTGCAGACACAAACACACACTCTCTCTCTACATGGGCTCCCCCATGAAGAACAATGCATACAGGCCAGGTGGTGCTATAGAAGCTTCCTGTGGGTGAACTGCTGTCATTCAGCAGGTGAAGAACTCTCATGTAGGGGTTCTAGGATCTCATTGCTGTTGAGACTTTCTACTCACAGAACAATTATATATCACAAAATTGGCATTGGCTTAAAATTTGTCATCGGAAATGATACATGGAAGAAAACCTCATGGGCCTCTGCACCAGCTCTCTTTATGATATCTACAGCTTCCAGAAAGTTAGCACTTAGCAACTGATAGAAAACTTGTGCTCATGGTAAAGTTAAATGTGTGTTCTTGCTAGATCAAAGAACCAAATCCCATAGAGGGAACCTCTACAGCCATCAACTTTCCACATCCTACCAATCCCATGTAAGTAAATCATCATGTCCTTGTAGACAACAGGTCTATCCATTAACCTATTTGATTGCTAATTAAATTTCTACTTCACAGTTTGTCACACACAATAGAAAAGTCAGGTAAATTGTTTGACCTTAAGTAGACTCACACCATAGAACGTACTGTCAATACTCATCCAGCAAGTAGACATTACTACCAAATGGCATAACCATGAACCTTCAGTGAGGGTGGGTACACAGAGAACAAATTTAGACTTGGGTGATGCTGGATACAATACAGTCAAAATATGCAGTCATAATACATGAGACATTCCATCAAATTCCAGCGAATTACAGAAGCTAGTATGGAATTTTCAGGTTGGTGAGGATGTTGTTGTGCACAGGGTCAGCGAAGTGATCTAACAGATTCTGGAAAGGCCCAACACCAGTAAAGATAGCTTGAATGAAATAACCCAGAATTGCAAGCATGGCCAGGCGCCCATTCTTCACCTCTTTGAGCTTCAAATCCTTCAGCTCCTTCTCATTCTTGCCAAAGCCCAAGAAGTTGAAGAAAGGGCCACCTGGATATGCAGGAATCCCTGAGCCTCCCAAGAATTTCTCAAATCCCAAGAAGTACTGCTTACCCATTGATCCAGGCTTGTAATAATCCTGAGCTCTCCGGTGCTCTGCGAATCCCATGAGTGCAATCTCCATTACAAAGAGTGTATAAGGATCTGCCCAGTAGCTGTAGGTTCCCACTGGTGGGATCACTCCTGTCTTGAACCATGGGAGTGCAGTCTCCTGTGGAATCAACCCTAGTTTCCCTAGGATCTCGGGGGCAATTGCACCAGCAGCGCCAAGCATGGCAAACCGCCCATTGATGATTTCCGCATATGACAGCCAGTTGGGGTCAATGAAACCTCCGGCACCATCTGGGTCTGACAGGCCCAGGGGGTCAAAACCAAAGTCCCCTGGCAAACTGAAAGCAAAAACCAGAAAAAAGGAAAAAAAACATTTGTCAGAATTGATGAAAGACAAAGTTCGGACTGCCTACTTCTAAATGAAGCAACACCATTCACACATGGAAATCTTCAGGAGTTCTCAAGAAATCTGCAAGAGCATTCACATATTGAAATCTTCAAGAACTCTCAAGAATTCTGCAAGTACATGCACATGTAGCAATCTTCAAGAACTCTTCAGAGTGAAACCCCATTTTTGAGAAGAAGAATCAACAAAGGAGGAGAACTGCTCAAAAACTCATCAGAAGTCTGCAAGCCCATTTGCATTAGAAATCTTCAGGAAATCTGCAACAACATTCACATACAGAAATCCTCAAGACGTCATCATCGTCTTCAAAGATGTCATATTCAGATCAAAGAGGTGGAAAGCAATTACTCCCTACGTTCTGTGAAAACAGTGGAGGAAAAAGAGAATATTGTACCTGCCATCAAGATAAGAGAGACTTTGCTTGGAAGCAAAGAATAGCGCCCTGTTGGAGTCCTGTAACAACAACAACAAAATTCAGCCAACAATCCCTGCCCTGGCTGGCTTAGAATATGACAAAGACCTGACCCAAAAAATTATTTCAGACTGCACAATTCACAAAATGGTGCTAGACCATGCTAGCAACTAGTAGCCGCGCCTCCTCTGCCGCTGCTGTCCTCTGCTCTTTCAAAAATGCATCTCCTTTAACTAAACATTGAACAGTCCTTCTTCACATTTTGTCAACATATAGAGTCTTTCAGGGATTTGGATCTTGATTCAGACCCGCAAACCAAAACAAAGAAAAAACGGAGAGTCGCAGGAACGAGGGTTTTGGAGTCTGACTTTAGTGGGAGAAGGTACACCAGAGCCAGCGCGCACGACCACAGAACAACCTCGAGTTGAGATAGACGGTAGCGGAGAAATGCACAGAGGCTTGCCTCCCAGCAGGCGAGGTGACGAGCCCTGTGCACAAACTGTTATTGTGGCAGGAGACTGCAGCAGCGCCCTTGCAGCAACGACCTCCATCTCTACGATAATCCTCCTGCTGCAAAGTCAGGATCCTTACAACCACAACAAGGCGCTCAACAACACAAGACCACGCACACTCCAAGCCGCGGAGCTCCGAGTTATGCAACGGAATGCAAACGGAGTAGCTTCTCTTCTCTTCCCCCGCAGTGAAGACGCTGCAGTGTCCGCCATCACTCAAAGCTTCGAGGGCGAAAATACGAAAACCAAAGAGAAAGCCCAGAATCCAGAGGCCATAAATTCAAACCACTTGAGACTGGACACATCAGAGATTTGGGGGCTGGGGAGTGGCCGCCGTGTATGGAAATGGGTTTTGGGCCGACTTTACGCGAAACTGGCCTCTGGGTTGGCACCTTATCCGGACGTTGAGCCCAAAATCTGAAGAGCCAACAGTAGCCGTCGATGCGAACGGGATGTCGGATTGTAACGCTGGGATGCCAGGAGCTCCGATTGCTGGGGTTTCGCCCGTCTTATCTTCGCCTCCTAGGTGGTTTCGCCTTTCTTTCGCCGTTAATTCTGTTCTTTCTGCAATTAGCTTTTTGGAGCGCATTTTTACCCATTTCTTTTGCGCACAGTTTTTATTTCCCTTTTCTATTTCTGTTACTTTCGCGGGTCCAAATCAGTGTTTTTTTTCCTCCAATTTTGTGATGTGGCTAAGGTAACGATCATCCATATGCTGATTTAGCCAAATTTTGCTGTTACAAAATTGAATGGGAAAAGAACATCCTTATATATTTCTGGCTACCTACTTGAACCATGTATAGAAATCTGGAGATAAAATATATATATTTGGAAATTTGGGGTTTTTTTAATCATTGAACGTGTGATATAAGTTTTCAAAATTTTGTCACCAAAAAAAAAGACTGGTCCAAATGGGAAATAATATCCCAGAATACGCAGAGCGTAATATTCAGTACTCTATTTTATAATTTAATTTGAAATAAAATAATAGAAATGAATTCTGACTGATATTTAAACCTAGAAGTTAGACATGTTGTTAATTCAAATTTTTATTCTCAACCATAAAACCATATCAATCCAATCCTTGAATTGTCCAATTGGGAATGAACGAGAATGGGAATGATAAACCATAAAAGAATGTGTTACCTATTGATAGGGAGAGATATATCAACACTAAAGATTAAACTATTTTTACGTATGCATTTAAAGCACTTGGAGAAATTTCCAAGTGTATTAGAGGGCACCTTACTTCTGTTAATATCACTCCTGAGATTAGAGGAGGCTTCTTATGCCTATTCCTTAAGAGTGGGAGGGATCTTATGCCTATAAATACACATAGGCCTGATAACCCTTCTCCTCTTATGCATATTAATCTATGTATGTTTAGGTCCATGATAACATTAGACTCATGGTTTCCAATAGGTAAAGCCCATGGGTGGGGGACATTCCAAATTTGTGGGGCCAAAAGCCTCATCCTAGGCCCCCCCCTATGCATGAATGAGTTATGACTAGTAGGGCTCTCATTGGACAAAATGCATCCATATGATGCCATGGGTAAGTTGCCTGCTCCTAACTCTCCCACAACAGAAAAGACTAAAAAGAGGGAGATTGTTGTTGAGACTTGGTGCTAGCAACGTATAACCTCTAAGTTTGGTAAAACTATAAAATTCGATGTTAGATTTATTATTTTGTGTTTTACATGACTTTTGGGTGAGTTTGTGATTGTTGGTCCCTCTTCAAAATTGGAGTCAAGCTTGTGCATGAGCATAGAGCTTAAGCATGGAGCTTAGAACATGAACTTGGAGCATGAAAAAAATATTCCCTCTATAGTATGCAAAGTTTGACCTATATTTTAGGTCCTATTAGATGAATAACGGATGAATCATTAAATACATTCATCTTATTTATGGATGAAAATTTGAAAATGCATTATACATCATATCAATATCTATGGGCAATGCACATGAACTATAAATGAACATAAGCCCATGATGTGATGGTCTTTGAAAACTGCAACCTAAAATGATATATTGTAATGAATGGATATCATGTGTGTGATAAGAATCACATATTTGAAAAACAAGTTCCATTGTGTGGCATCAACAATAACTAATTAATTCAATATAAGATTATTTTCAATACATATTCAAAAAACTATATAAAAGAAAAATGTTTAGGCAACTACACCAATTCCAATCCATTTGAATCTCTCATTGTAATAGCTTATTAACTTTGTTGATATTTAATGTAAGTTGGTTTATCAAATCATTTATCTTGTGATCACAAAACATCCTAGTTTTAGAAATGAAATACATGTGCTTGCAAGGGATGAATTTTTCCTTTCTTCTTCAAACTTGTCGACATAGACACAAAATTAGGACAAATGCAAATTGGGGATCACCCCGATTGTCACTTCGTAAGTCACAACCTTCATTCCACCATGAGATTCAAGTAAGTACACGCGCCCATATCCAAGATTAGGAACATCCTTCACTCGTAAAATAGTAGTTGTTAGGTTTTTTCCACATAACCACTTACTATCATGATCCTTTCTAAGTGGAACATGATGCATTGTTTTGTTGTCACGTTTTGAAATTGGAATGTCATCTACATTTGGATTTCCACCTCCAACCTCCACTTGTGCACACTTAGGAAAATGAAATACAACCTCCTCCAATGATGCCATTTCAATGTGTGTGATTTTGTGCCAATGAAAATTAGCCACACATTTGGAACTTAAGGCTTGCCCTTCACAAAGTCTTGAACATCTCCCAACACACATCGATCCTTATCATCAGGGCAAAACCACATTGCCTTATACCTAGCCTCTTTGTTTGTTCCAAGTTTGAACCACCCATAAAACACAAGCATAGGGGTGTGAAATGAACATTTTGTTATTTTGGCTTCACATTTATGCCTTTTTGATTGGATGGTTAAATAATGAACTTGTGAATTTGCAATTATTTGTGTAATAGGTAAGACCTCTTGATTATAAGTGGTTTCAAGAACATCCAAGGCTTCATGACCATGCTTACTTAATTTTGATGGAATTCCATGTTGTACTTGGGAGTTTGAATATTCAAGTGTAGAGTTTTCTTACACCCTTATGCTAGGATTTGAAAATTGTGGCATTGAAATTTTCACTTTGTCAAGCCGATGTGAGTCTTGAGGAAACCAATCATAGTGTTGAGTTTATTCTTACAAAACCCAAATCTCTCTTCACCCTCCAAGCCAATTGTTCTCTATGCATAGGACTACCAAATATAGAACTTGCAATTGTTTGTGTTATCTTTGTGGGGTCATCAAATTTATGTGTAGCTTTCAAACATAATTTTGTATGATTTGGCCATGTTCCTTTTAGTCTACCCATCAGATGCATCTTGTAATGAGATGTTGGTGGAAAACCCTTATTAGATCATTAATTGTGGCATCAAAAAGGTCCTTGCCTTTTTTGCTAGATTGTTGTCCCCGAGTGTGGTGAATTGTTTTCAACAAGTTGCAAATAAACATGTTGGCATCCTTTTAAACTATCAAATCCTATGCATTTCAAACAAGATCAAATGTTTTAAAAAACATGTTTTAAGAACATGTTTAATTTTGCATGAACTTGCAAGATTCAATGAAGGGATGTAAATGTAGTACTTTTATAAGGACCTTTCACATAAAAACTTGAAAATCCATATCCTTTGATTGCATGTCACATACTACAATTGTCATGACTTTAACATAGTTTCGGTCATAGACATGGCATGCCATGGTAGTCCAACCCAAAACACGTTTACAATAATCAAACATCAATGCGACTCCACATCCTTCACCTTCTATGGACATCTTAAACAAAAAGACTTTTGACTAACCCAAAGTGGATGCCTTGCTCATAATGGGTAGCTTGTGCACAACATAGCATCCTAGCATTGCAAATTACTATATAAGAATGGGGATTCTTGTAATACCTATAAACAATTATTGAATGTGTAGGTGGGACATGTCCAGGCTAAAAGGCATTGTCTATTGCACCTCCCTAATGAACCTCATTGATTTTTCCATTTTGCATTTGACATAGGCAATCTTCAACCATGCAACACAAATGACCATCACAAGTTCTTCACCTAAATGTCAATGCATAGTCATTTTTTTATGTTGGTGGCTTTCATCGCACACCAAAGGTGACCATCATGTTTCATATCCATACCTTGCATATGATTTATCATGTTAGTTGTACCAAGAGGGGGAGGAAGCTCAAAGAAGATGTTTCTGTCAAACTATTTAAGCAAGAAGGTTGCTTGAACAATTTTGAAGGTATCAAAATTGATGTTCCAAATTTCATTTTTACATCTTTTTCATCTTTCACAAATAATCAATAACACTATGAGTCTCTGAGTTGAACTCCTTGACCTAAATGGCAGGGAGGTAGTAGAAGTAGGCAAAAATTGAAATGGTTTTCATCTATAGTTTGTTCATTTTTGTTCTTTGGCTTGAAGTAATTTTTTGGTTTGAACCTTAATGGCCATGATGTGATGATGTAGAGCTACCACTTATTGTGCTACAACTACAATTTTGGTCTCCAACTTCAACTTTTTTGTTTTATTCTTGTTGCGCAAAAGTTTGAGTCAGGACAATTTAATCCTTGTTTGTTCTTCTTATTGTAGTTTACTACATATTGAAACAGTTTAACAATCCTCATATCCTTTTTTGCCTCTTGATTTAAAGACCTAGCTATGTGTGGTGTTTGAAAAAGTGGAATATCTCTTCTAGATGTTTTAGTAGATGGTACTAGAATCTTATAGGTCCCATAATTGAACTTTTATATCATAAAATCATGTTAAGGATGATGGCCTATCATCCTATTGTGGAATTTGAACACCCATAATATGTACCTATTGCTATTGTTGGATGGTGAATGTGGTGGAGACCATTGAGTAGGTTTTGGATATGGAAAGACAAATTGTTATTTCTACTCCTACTATGGTTGTAATTTATTTTCAGGTTGTGGAACATGTTGTCCACTAAGACCATCAACATTTTGTTCTTGTTTAAGAGCTTGTTTTATTTGATGGACAGGTTCAGGTGACGAAGGTCTTAATGCTTCATCCTAAAGTTATTGATGTATTGTAATAATGTAAACTATTAGTACCTTTGGGTTAGTTGGTCCTTTAATTTGCCATCTCTTTTTGATTTGTAAATGCATCTCTTCTTTTTCTTCTTCCTCAAAGTCCATTGCATCCTATTGTCCCATGTTTTATTTATGTTTCTCTAACTTTAAATCTTGCCTTAAAAATTGGTTGGATGATGTTAGAAGACATTCTGTTTTTCGCAACTTGTCTTTCAACTTTGAACCATTAGCCCTGGATGTTGAAGCTTGCCGTGCTTTGGTAGGTGCTAACTCTATTGGCATTTATGGATTGGTTTCTAGGAAGAAATATCACATCAACACTTCAAATATGACCAATGTAGAACATCCTTTTTAGCATCAACCTTGATTACACCTCTCAACATCTTGGTCTGAAATGTTTTCCACCTAATTAATTATTTGTTCAATTATTTGAACATGTTATTTGCCCAATTATAGGTTTTCTTTTAACCATTGTCATAATAAAGATAACATTCATATTATTAAAATAATAAACTTTATTTCTTTGATACATTATTTGAATTAATGTAGGAAAACAAATGTCATAAGGTGTTTTCATCTTACTGACACTCCGTTGTTCTATATTGATGTAAACTCCTAGCAAAACAATTTGTTGAAGCACAACTTTTGTTCTTTCCAACTAATGTTGGAAATCTTGAAGACACGTGTGATTATATGTTTGTCTACAATTAGTATTTTCTTCATTATTCAAACATAATTGTGTCCTCTTTGATTTGATAGGTAATGAGGAATTTTACTAAAAGATGATGGCACGGAACTTTCCAATCAACCTCAAACAAATCTCTACTAACTTGACTTTCAACACCCATGTCTTTTCCTTTTTTCCCATTTTCACCTAGGTGGTGATCCCTTCTAATTCTTGAATATACAACTATTCTGTGGGTGAAAAAATCAAAAGCTCTAACTTAAGTGATGAAGAAACCTACTCTAACTATATATTTTAACATTTTCCTTAATTTTGTTCACAAAATTTGAATGGCTAAGGTTTGAAGAACTTGGTATAGATTGTTGTTCAATTAAAGGAATAGAGGATGAAGTTGGTGTTGAGGATGTTGACTGTTTTAATTCTTGAAAAAATCCAAGGTCGTCCTCGTCCTCGAAAGAAGATGGGGAACAAACTTGGAGTGGTTGTGGATTTGCAAATTTGGAATGGGAAGCTTGATTTGCTTATGTCTATTGGCCTCTTACATCAAGCGCTTCCTAATGTTACAACTTTTTTTCTCACAAATAAGATTTCTTCTTACTTTTTTTCTTGCAATTTTTTTAAGTTCTCAATAAAACTCTCTTCACTCATTCTCATGAGTTGGAAATGATGGAACATAAAAGAGGTGATTGAAAATGATTGTTCACAAACATCTTCATGACAAGTTGGCGCCTCTACCTCCCAAGCCCCTTAATTTGTCACTTTTCCTTTTAGGGTTTTGTTATTTGAAACACTATGCATGTTGCTACTATCTAGCATTGAGTCCAAATTAATATAATCCACATCCACCATCACAAAAAACATGTCCGCCTTCATTGTGGATTCTTCATCAATCTATTCAATTTGTACCATGTAAATTGGTTCTTTATCATTGTCCTCTTATTTGTTATCAACATCAACATTTTTCTACCCTTCCCAATATATTGGTTCTAAATGATCTGTGGTTTGTGTTTCGTCATCTGAAAACTAGTAAGCTTTTAACTTGTTTGCATTGATAAACACAAGATTTGGATCAAATTTATCCATGGTGATTAAAAAAAAGAAAGTGCAGGGTTGGTTTGATGGCTGAGGGGCTTCATTACCACAATGGAAGCCTCCCTGCTACAATGGTCTTCTGGAGTTGCTTTTTTGTGAGCCTCAGTGTTCTCCTTCATCATATTTTGGAACTCCAAGATATCTTGGTGTTACAGATCCATGCACCCTGGTCTCCATGTGTCAGATGCCGCCATGGAAGATAACAAGTGCTTTGTATCTTGGAATGTTGGTTTTGATGATTGCATTCTGGAAGACTTTTCCCTGAGAATATTGACTGGCTTGTGGTTCAACAACCCCTTGAGATACATAGCCTCCAGGAATTGCCTCAGGGTTTTGCGTTCCTGGGTGGCATTCTTGATATGCAGTTGGTGTAGCTTTTGGTCCATCTCACCAGAATGTAGTCCTTGCAGGAGGCAATGATGCCCTTCCTTCAACTTTCTAAAAGGCATTGCTTCCACATGGAGATGCTTGGGGGAAATAGCCTGCTTGAATCGCAGTTATTGTCCACCATTCTCCTCTTGCTGTTAAAAGTTGGAAGCTTTCTGTGGCAGCTGCTGAGATCCAATTCTGTGTAGATCTTCTTCATATTGCCCAGGAGCAGGTGAAGAAGATCTTGATCTTGGCTTCAATCTTGGCTTTGACTTTACCATCACTATTGCTTTTGGCAGGGTGATCTGGTGAGATCTCTGAGACACTTCCTTCAGATACTGGGCTGCCTCACTCAGATGCTTGTGCAACCTAGCCTGGTCTGAGGCTGGTGCTGCCTGTTCCGCTTGTGGAGTTGAGATTACCAAGTTGTGCAATGACTTTCCCATTCTAGAAGAAGTCCCTGCTGAAGGAGGGACAATGTCAGAGTCAGGAGGGAGCAGTTCTAAGCCCATTAAGCGGGCCACAACACTCTGTTCTTGCCTCCTACTTTCTACAGAAAAATTACTCTTCAAGGAGCCACTTCTCACTTCAGGGATTGCTTCAAGAGAGGAGTTGCCTGTGGAGGCCCTGGGGGAGTGAATACTTCTAGTTTGTGATTGATCTCTACTATCAAAGGAAGGCTGTGGTGTACTGGACTGATACATCCTATTGTCTACAGATAGTTGAGATGTAACAGATGATAGAGAATGCTGGTCTCTTGTGTCCAAAGAATTTTGAGATGCATCCCTCCAGATCTGAGAGTCTCCGAAGCAAGTAGCTCTCATTGTTTGATTGAGATTCTGAGGTTTTGTAGTTGCATGATTGCTCTCCACAGAGTATTGTCCTGTCTTCTTGACAGACGAAGATCCATGTGGATCCAGCCTTGTGACAGAATCACATAAATCCTCCTTCACAGACAACTGTGGCTCTTTCCTCCGTTGCCATTCCAACCTTGCAAAAGCTCTGATATCAGCTGTACTGTGTGATGGACTCCTATCAACTGAATTTAGGGAGACATCCCTCCAGACCTTCTCAGAAGCTACTTTCTGAGAGCCCATGAAATCAATGGACCTCATTGCTTCCTGGAAGTCTTGAGCTTGTGAAATTACATGCCTGGTTTTTGAAGAGTATGTACCTAATTCCTTCACAATACTCCTTGCAGTCCAGTGTGGATCCTTTCTGATACCATGGTATGGATGATGCTGCACAGTTGATTTTGGTTCACTCCTCCATGCTTGTGCGAACGTGGCAAGTTCTCTGATATCAGCTGGATTTCCCTGACTTGCCTCAACGGAACTTTGAGACAAATCCTTCTAGCTCTTCTCAGAACTGTGCTGAGAAATTGAGTCCTTGAAATCAGTTGTCCTTATCAATTCCTTGGAACCCTGAGATAGTATAGCTGCATGACTACTGTTTGCCGAGAATTGACCCATCTCCCAGATGGAAGAAGGCTGGTGCATATCCCTACTACTCACACTAGGACTGCATGGAAGCTCCTTCATGGGTGACTGGGTGCCCTTCCTCCATTGATGGGCTAATCTTGCAAGATCTCTGAAATCAGTCTCACTCTGCAACTTCCCAGTTGCTTTCAGAAGGTCAAAAGCTTTCGGATCAACTGAATCTGGAAAAAACTCCCTTTGATTGTTCAATTGTACCCTTATCTTTTCCTTCTGCTTTGGTGCACATGAGATGCCCCTCATGTCCCTAGGTGGAAGGAGGGTCTATCCTTCTTTCCTGAATAATTTGGCAGCATCCAGAGAAGCTCTAGAAGATGTGGGAGTTTCAATATTACTCGCTGTATCATATGACTGCTGGTACTGTTCTTCCTTTGCAAATTTGCTGCTTGCATATGGCGACTCCTGTGCATCAGGAAAAAAAAGACAGGGGTCTTGGTTTAGAGGAGAAAAAACTGGAGCAAAAGGCTCAGGAGGAGCAACAACAAAGCACCCACCACCACCACAACAAAAAAAAATGTGAGCACAAGTGCAACAACATCCTTTGCAACTACCACTGCAAATGAGAGAAAAGACGACTGGTGGTAGAATTCTCATGTTTGCATTGTGAACCAGCACTTGCTGCTCTCTATATTGTTGCCATAGCTAACAGCGCTATGGATGATCCTAGAAGCAAGTCAAGAGAAACAGAAGGCAAAGCACAAGTGGGAAGGGAAGGAATTTCTTACCATATCAAAAGTGGGGAAGATAGCATTGGTTTTCAATACTGCTTCCTCTGCAACATAGACACCAATGTCAGGCTGCACTCCTACATTGCAACCTGCAAATTGAGCTACAGAAAATTTCCACGTTGATCAATCAGCAGCTCCTCACTGTAGAAGCAGAGAACCCTTATGGGATGGCACACCCAAGGAGACAAAAATTCTAAGACATAGAAAGAGTCCAAGATGGTTAATATAAAACCCCACATTGCATGATTGCAAGCAACAGACAAGAGCAAAGCAAGCTTCAAGCAAGCTCCAAGCACATTGCAAGCAAAGTTCAAGCAAGGTTCAAGCCAAGTTTCAAAGCAAGGTTTCAGGCATAGTAAGGAGCTAAGTGGAGGAGCTACTGTGAATACTGTTGTTTCTGTTCTCCTCAGAGCCATCGTTGTTGTTGCGAGCCTTGTGACGGCCAAAGATCTGAAAGATTCCTGTCATAGCAGCCGCCTCCGCCCTCCTTTTGGGATAAGAATTTCAGCCAGAGCTTGCTTGAAAAAGCAGCAACTACTAACTACTACTACTACGAGGGCTTATCACAATAGTAGCATGGCTTCGACAATTCCCTGCCGTCTCCTACTACTAAAGACATTGCTCTTCGAGCGAGCGGCCAAAAGTTCAGAGACTCGACGTATTATTATTAGAAAAGGGTTCTCGACTTCTAACTTCGAGAGAATTCGATTTGCAAAGAGATGACGACGACGATCTCCTCGTTGCGGCCACCCACCAACGATAGAGCTTCTGGGAAAAAAAGGGGGTTGCTGTAGTTGTTGTTTTTATTCCTCAGGAGTTCTTCCTGGAATTATGGGTCAAATCCTATTCCTCGTCAGATGTTTCTCTACTTGACAACAATGGCACACAATGGGAGCGCAAGAAGAAGGGGAAAAAATATAAATTGCCATTTTAACACACTTCCCCTTCTCGCTCATTGCTTTTACGTCTATAAATTTCATCTGCTCCTTCACCAACAAACCCAACAACTTCTGTTGAGCTGCTGCTGGAGCTCCACTGCAAATCTCCACTACTACTACTATGCACCTGACAATAACAGAAAAGAATAAATTTGAATATAAAATCATGATCTGCAGATTCCAACAACAGAAGAGGAATCCGGCTACCGCGTGCATAGACGGACAAGCGACACACAAGAATCGTCGGGACGGAAAAATCACGTAAAAGTGGCGAGTGAGCGAGCAAGCAAGGCTCGCTGCAACGAACTTTGCGTCACGTGTTAATTCGACATTCGCGTGGCGCTTGGGTCGTACGGGCGCTACCCTAATTACAAATGCAGCGAAGGAGTTAGCGCAGCGCAAGCGCGTCTTGTCGTATACTAGCGTGCATGCTGCTCAAACGGCTACTTTGCTTTGTATTTATTTTTTAATTTAGGAACATTCATTAATGAGTTGCAAATTTTTAGTGTATGTGTGACAGTAGGACCTTATATTTCGTTCCTCTTTTTTTATTTATAAAAACAAATTATTCGTTGTGTGCGCGTTTTTTGTTTTTTCTTGCATATTATGTAACTTGTTATATGGCTAATGGAATGGCTTACTTGGGCATTTGAATGTTGCTATGTATCTTAGTTTATGGCAACAAAATATCTTTAATCCAAAATACCAGTAAAATCTTTTTTAAAGGAAATTATGTGTAGGGTAAAGCCTTAGGATGGATGGGGGCATTCTCAAAATAATGGGCCTAGGATGTGGCGATAGCTCAGTCCAGCCCCGCATTTTGGGAAGGGCCCCAACCCACTCATGGGCTTTACCTATCATAAAGCACTAGGCAAAATTTATCATGAACCAAGCCTATGTAGATTGCAAGGTGTAAGAGTGGTAGGGATATTATGCCTACCCCTCAATAATGGGAGGAAAATTATGCCTACTTATAGGTGTAAGGACCTTCCCACTATTGAGGATAGACATAATATCCCTCCCATTTTCTCGAAGGGAAATGAATAGATATAAGGTGCACTCCAAATACACTACAGCTTTTCTGAGAGTGCTTTACTTACACCTGTTTCCATTTTGTTTAGATTATAAGGGTAGGTGATACTATTGAGCATTTTGAGTCCATAAATATATTATGGGGTTTCAAGCAAATTGCTTAAGTCAAAGTTACTAGTTTAGGGTTAAACCCTTAAACGTCACAGCGGACAAATTTGGTCTGCCACCTCACTGTTTCTCCTACCTACAATGGAGGAGGCTAAATACTGACACCCCTATGGTATAGGGGACATGTCAGATTATCTTTTTCAGACTTACCATGTCTCATTTGGATTTCTTGAGCCACGCTGGCAGGTTTTTTCAAGCTTGGGCAGCATTTGACAACTCCACTTCCAAATTTTGCTCTTTGCCCATGTTACAAAACTGAGGATCACGTGAGAGGTGACAGCTCATACAAGGTGCACAAAACATAGCAAAGCTGAGAATAGTCCCAAACACTGGTGATTTTTTTCTGCCCAAAAATAGATGAATTTTGTATGATTTTGTGTAGTTACATTGGATGACCAACTTTGACTATCCATTTCTTCCTCATCTCAACTTGGATTTCCACATTATTATTTTTGCATCATTCATATAGATGCCTTCTATTTATGTTAGAATTTTTATTTTCAATAAAGTATGGTATCTTGGTGCAATCCTCCAAAAACTTGTAATTCTGAAAGCTGCCCAAAACTTTAAGAACTTAATTATCAATGGTGGGGATTTTCCATTTCTGAATCAAACCCTTTTTTTAAAAATTCGAAGGATTCAACTTTAAGTTCTCTACAACTCTACCAAGTTGGATTTTTAAAATTTTGACAAAATTCTTGACTTTGGGGCACATTTGTGAAGGCTGGTCCAACTTTTGTATTGGGACTGTTTTGGTCAAATGTCAATTAAGGGTTAAGGTTTTGATGGGCAATTAAGTTATGACCAACTTTCACAATTTTCATCCATAATTTGCAAGCAATTATGACTGAGAAATTTAGCAATTATTTAGGTTATTGATACTAATGGCCGATTTGAGCTCCTAATATCAGCTTTTTCAAGCAAATTGCTGAAGACAAAAGGTTACTAGTTTCAGTGTCTAGATGGGTATTAAGCAATGAATTCTGACCAAATTTTTGGCACTTTCATCCATGATTTGCAAGTAATTATGATTGAGAAATCTCTTTGCTGAATGATACAGCTGTTTCTTCTGTTTTTTCATCTTTTCTCTCTTGGGGGGGTGGTAGGGTCATTTGTATAGGTGGAAAAAATGGCCCAAATTCGCCAGATTTTGAGGAAAAGAAATCAAAATAGCCAGATTTTTATCACAAGTTCCAACAGGTAGCCAAGAATACAGAAGAATTCTGTTTTTTTTCAAAACTTTCATATCTAGTATTTAACCAAATCTGGCTACATCACAAAATTGAAAACAAAACCCTGGTGGGTACAGGGCAACAATTTGAGACTGAGTATTACCGTAGCAGCAAGGGAATTCACCCCCAAGCGTCGCGAATAATTAATTTCGAAAGTTTTGAGGTTTCGTTAAGGCAATTTCGAATTTAACAACATTTCGCGACCACCTTCCCATATATAATTTCCATTTTCTCCTGTTGTGAAACAATTTCTAGGTATGCACCACGTTGTGGCTGGTAGGTACCGTACTGAATGCCGTCTGATAATGAGCAGGCTCTGATAGACGATGGAGATGATGCCCTTTTGGAGGGAAGCCCTTTCAAAGAGTGACTCAGTCCAAGGAACCAGTGACACAGGCTCTAAGTCTGAACATTGGGCCACTCTGGTCACTCCAGAGTTCAACTTCAAGCTCCTCTGGCATGGCTTGACCTCAGAGTCAGAGCAGAAGAGCTGTTGCAAGAAGAGGCATTAGGGCCGGGCGTTAT
>Ga0116231_10007803_pt1 | contig 19266 bp, 17 predicted proteins | sample S1TSphgellanicum_2_FD_89695 | JGI IMG/M metagenome (GOLD analysis project Ga0116231, IMG submission 89695) | Host-associated microbial communities from peat moss isolated from Minnesota, USA - S1T2_Fd - Sphagnum magellanicum MG | ecosystem: Host-associated > Plants > Peat moss > Unclassified...
GAGAAAAAAAAAAAAAGAAAGAGTAGAGTAGGAAGAGGAGGTGGGGGAGGGAGGGGGGGGGAGGGGGGGGGGGAGGGGGGGGGGGGGGGGGGGGGGGGGGGGGGGGGGGGGGGGGGCAGTGGCGTTGAGAATTTGGTGGTTTTGGGTTGTTGGAAGATTTTGTGTGTGCGTTGGGTTTTGCTCATTTTTCAGTTTTTGTGGTTGGTTTTGTAAGCGAATTGTTGGTAGTGTTTTTTGTGTTGTTGGACTGGGTTTTAGTGTTTTGGGGTTGTTGTTGTTGTTGCTGCTGCTGCTGCTGCAAGGAAAGGGATTGAGAGCTGGGCTGCTCTCTTAAGAGAGAGCTGTGGGGGTGTTAATTAATGGCAATGGCGGACGGGCCTGTGCCGCAGGAGCAAGCATCCACGGATCGGCAACAGATCGCTAGCGCCAGCATCCTGTTACAGATCGTCATGCTAGGCTTGTCTTTCGTATTGGGTCATGTGTTGCGACGTCATAAAATTTACTACATCAATGAAGCCAGTGCATCCCTTCTCCTGGGTAAAGGATGTTGTTCTTTGCTCTTGGGTTTTCTTTTTCTTTTGTGTGTGTGTGTGTGTGTGTTTGTGTGTGACATCTATGCACATAAAGCTGCATGTTGTTCTTCTTCATCATCTTATGTTCATTTGGGGACAAGCAAAAGGACTGGGAGAACTTGAGCTGCAAAGGATGGAGGATTGGAAGCATGGTTGAATTGGGCAGGGAATGATGATGGCAGTGCAGTATAGATTAGCAATTCTTTAAGAACCTGCAACAACAACCCTGTTGCTATTGGAGTCACAATTGAGATCACAGTGCAGTTTTGGATGCAAGATTCGTCTTGTATACCATTCCTTTGCAAGGAGGAACCCCTAGAATTCTGAGCAAAAACATTTCAGTAGATTGAGACAGAGTGTGATTTGTGTGCAAATTCATGAAATCTGTTGTGCGACTTTTTATGAGAAAGATCAAGCTGGTAGCAGCTCCATGAATTCACATCTATGGAATCAGAAAAATCACAAGAGCTTCAGGTCCAAAAATCATTGCTGTTGGTTTCGTGATAGCTAGACAAAAAAGCAGCTGTGGCAGCAACATCATGTTCACAAACAGCCAACCGATTTGAGTGGGTTCTCACAACAATCAACTGTCTCAAGCAGAGAGTTTACAGTACAGTATCCTACTATTCTTGCAGCAATTGACTGTCACAAGAAGAGAGTTTACTTTCCTGCTACCTATCTGTGGCCAAGTATTGAATTGAACTGGACAGAGAAATGCAACACCACCCATTGCTGAGCGTGCAGACTGGCACCCCATCACAGTGCTTTGAAGAACATCAGTGTTGCAATTTATGTGTGACTGATGGAAAGTGATGATGGGATTCTGTTTGTCTGTGACAGGGCTTTTTGTTGGTGCCATTGCAAACATTTCAAATACTGAAATGCATTTCAGGTATGGCCCAGTGTGCTCTTCTTGCTTCTTTTCTCCACAGAAATCTTAAGCCTGAATTAAAAAATAAATTCCTTGGTTATGAATTTTGGGTTTCACTCTCATGATATTGAGGATTGTTTGTGTTGTACAGACTGGAAATGGTAGATGTGTGGGTGGTTAACCAAGAATGTGGATTTTGGTGGAGGAAACAAAATGTACCTGTTTTGTTTGTTTGTTTGTTTGTTTTTGCTGACTTTTGTGAATTGGTGGGTGGCTCTTGCAGACAATGGTTCAACTTCCATGAGGAGTTTTTCTTTTTGTTTCTTCTTCCACCGATCATATTATATCCTCAAAAAACTGAAGGAGAACATTTTATTGTTCTTTTGCTTGCTTGCTTGCTTGCTCATACACGTCTCTTTGGTTCTGTTTCTCTTTCTCACATTGCCAGGACAAGGATGATTCTGATGATTCCTTGACAACTCAGGCTTTCACCGAGTCTGGATTCAGCCTTCATCCGGTATGTTTATCTTCCCAGGATGATGTTGTGGTTTTCTTTGTGTCTCATTTTTCTTCTGGGTTTGTTCTGTTGCAAAAAATCTCAATACAGCAATAACTTCTGTCTTAGCCAATGATTTCCAGCTTGGGATGTTGTGTTCTTGACAATCAGCAAGTTTTCTTTTGTTCAGAAACCATTCTTTTCCAACTTTGGTGCGATTTGCATCTTTGCATTCTTGGGAACTTTTATCGCATCAATTCTCACTGGAATCCTAGTGTAAGTGGCCACTCCAAAACCTTTGCTTTTGCTGTTTGGATTTCAAGAAAAAATTCCAAGAGTTTTACCAGCAGCTTGAGCACTATAGGTATGCTATTGCTTCAAATGGCCTCCTTGGGTTTCTTTACTCATCTCAGGTGGTAACATTTTTTGCAGGTACCTGGGTGGTTTGTTCTTCCTTATGTATAGGCTTCCATTCCTAGAGAGCATCCTGTTTGGGGCTCTCATTTCAGCAACAGATCCAGTTTCAGTCTTGGCCGTTTTCCAGGTACTGAATTCCTTAGCATTGTACAGTATGAATCACCTGATATCTTACGGAGGGAGTTTCAAAAGTCTTTTGACAATCATAACTGAAAGAATGCTATGTAAAACCCTTTGAAAACCTCTGTGTGTGCACACATGCAAGTGCATGTGATGATCTGAAGCTTTCAGAAGTACTAGATAAGGGGGTTTGTTTTTGGCTCTAGTGCACCTTTCTATAGTCATGCAAGAATCTCGTTCATGTAGCGTTGGGTGTGTTTCCAGGAGCTTGGAACAGATGTGAATCTCTATGCTTTGGTATTTGGCGAGTCTGTTTTGAACGATGCAGTAACAACTCTGCAACTCATGGGGCCCTCAGGATTTTTCTTTTCAATAGTCATGGATGTAAATGTGCAGAGATTCTTTTCTAGTTTTTAGTTTGCAGTTCAAATTTGAAGACCTTTCTTGCAGTTGGTTTACTGTATCTCTGGGGTTGGGTGTATACATGTAATGCTTCCAAAAGGTGGCAATCTCAATGTACAGGTTAGTTTCAACAAAGTTGCTTGTTGGTTAAATCTGAGGCTTGGTTCCCTCTTTGGCTGTCCAAATCAATTGAGCATCACACTGTATCAAAAGTTGAAGGATTAGGATATACTTGTGAATGATGTCAGTGCTGATGAAGTGTAAATTTTGTGACCCAACAATACTGCAGGACCTTGATGTCAGTGCGGAAACATCCATTAGCTGATCACAGCATTATAACTATTGTCTGGAGCTTCTTGGAGATTTTTGTCGGCTCACTCTCTGCAGGTTCTTATGTTCAAACTGCTATTTTGTATTGTGGGAAGTGAATCTTAGACTATGTAGATAGGAAAGTTATTGTCCGTCACATTTCTTCATCGCAGTTTCTAACTGCTTCTTTCTCAAATGGGTGCAGGCGTTGGTGTGGCATTAATCTGTGCATTGATATCCTTCTCACACATGAAACTTCTAGACAAACCTGGGGGCTATCTGAAACCTCTTGGAAAAAGTTAACAGACAATGCAGTTGGGGGGATGTGTCATCAGGCTGCTGTGCTCACTAGATTTGAAGATACTTGCCTGCCTGCATATTGGTGCTTGTATACTGCAATAAACTCACTCTGAAGGATCCTTGACCCATCACACCTTTTTAAGTATGCAGGACTATCTGTGCACAAGTAAGTCTTCAAAACCTGCTGTCAGGTTTCAACCATTTGTTGTATGATGAGTGACACCAGAAAGCTGGTGACAAAAGACTTTGGTTTGTACTTTCTTTTTGTGCTGGATTTTCTTTTTGAGTTTCTTGTGAATCCAATTGCTGTAAGCTGGTGACAAGTTTGCTATTCCAATTTAGTGCAGAAGTGCTGTTGTTCTTTTGTTAATTTGTTGTATTGGCCGCAGCTTGCAAAATCTGGAGTGCTGTCTGGTTGTGCTGTTTCCATACTTCTCGTAAGTAACATAAATACCAGCTGACTGGATGCACTTGACCAGATTTGCTCTTCCATACTCTTGCTGTTGTGGATTTAGCAAAAATGAGAAATTGTTGACAGATTGTATTGCCTCTTTCAGTATGCAGGTTGTTACGCATGTTTGCTCTCTACCCATGTTAAGGAAATTGCTGCATTTTGATATTATTCCTCTCATGCTTGAGCTATGCTGGTTTTTTCTACTGGGTTTGAGAAGTTGTCCTGAAGGTACAGGAATTATATTTCACTTGATGTTTTACTTGGCTGTCTAAATAGGTACATGCTGGCTGAGGGACTAGGTCTGTCAGGGATTGTGGCTATTCTCTTCTGCGGGATTGTGAGTGCAATGTTTTTTGCATTTGCCACTATGGGAAGCATTGGAGTCATTTTCTTCCAGCGGTTTTCTTAACACTTGAAATTATTTTTCTCTAAATATGTTTTCTTTTTTGCAACCCATTCACTTTTGTTGTTCTCCCTGTCATCTCCTTTTCTCCCCTCCAGCAGCTACTGTCTATTTGCGAAAAAATTGTAGGCATGATTTTACTGTTACCACTCTACTCGCAATTCAAGGAAGTCAGACTGACAAAGTTCTTTATGATCTGTCCTTTTGTTCACTATTTTTTTACCTGCAGTTAATGAAGCACTACACATTTCCAAATCTTTCAGACAGCGCACAAGTATTTACAGCTGGATTTTTCCAGTTGATATCCTCAGTGGCTGAGACCTTTGTGTATGTATTCACCTCTTGTTTGGTTCAGCTCCGGCATGTGCTCTAGTTCATCTACTGATATAGATGATGTGTTTCATGTCTGACCAAATGATGTCTGTGCATTGCAACTTGATGTGCAATTTTCAGCGATTTGAAGGATATTTCAAATCTCATATGACTGAGTTTGGACACTAAGATGTTTCCTCTGTTCTGGGCATTTTGTAGATTCATATATATGGGTATGGATATTGCCATCAAGCAGCACAGCTGGTCTCATGTCGGATTCATTTTCTTTTCTATCGTATCCTCTGTAATGCGTACAGGTCAAAGAAGAGTTGATTGATTATTTCCAATTGAGGTTATGGGTATTGGAATCTACTATGTTTTATTTGTTTAAGACACCCTTTGGATCATATCTTCAATGTCCTTAACTCGGGACATCAATCCTATTTTGAAAGGTGTTCATCATCTTCGCAAGGTATTATTAAAACCAGTCTACAGGATGGAGGTAGGATGAAAGGAATTGCAGAAAGCATGTAATGAATTAGCATGAAGATTGTAAACCCTGATATCTAGACACACACCCATGCATCTGTCTCCCCTCTATCTTCTTTTTTGTTTTGGTCCCATTGCTTACAGGAAGAGTGTTTGAACTGTGGTAGACAGATCTTAGAAGAATGAGGATTTGCAATTTTTCAGTTTTGTGTTTTTTCAGATGCTTTACTGTGCACTGATCAAATTGGGTCCATAAAACTAGTGAACACAAGATGGGGATCCTAGTCAGTATCCTGGAACTGGAGTTGTTTCTGCATTTGAGAATTTGGGTCTGTGTATTTTGTATGTGTAACAGGGCTGCAAATGTGTTCCCATGTGCATACATTGTCAACAGGCTTCGCCCTGCATCAACACACATACCTGTCAACCATCAGAAGGCTCTTTGGTTCAGTGGTGCGTGATATGTATTGTGCACTGAGAGAGGACTGCAACTGTTTTCCTTTTCTTTTGCAGTAATGGGTGTTTAGTTTCAGGAAGTGTCAAAGCAACAGCTATTTTGCAAGATGGTAATAGTGATGTTCAATTCTACTGAGTGCATGAACACTTCATGCACAGAGACAGAAACTCAGGACACAGATTTTGTACAATGGATTTCCCAGATTTTCAGTGGATTATCATATACTCATCTACACCTGCCACCTGTTGGGAGCTGATGAAGTCAGTGGGTAGTCCAGTGAGGATACTTTACACATGTTATGCCCACTGTACTTTGATGGTGTTGCTGAATGGGCCAGGTTTGCGAGGTGCGATGGCATTTGCATTAGCATTGCAGTCAGTTCATGACTTACCTGAAGCTTATGGTGAAACCATTGTCACAGCAACTACAGCAATTGTTGTTTTAACGGTTAGCAGCCACAGTTTCTCTTTTCCTTGACACCCATTTGGAAATTTTCATTGCTACCATGATTCACAATCCCAATGGCAGTTTTTTTTTTGCAAATACTGATACTTCAAGACGCTTTCAACTTCTTCCTGTAATTTGTCAAATATCCACACTATGGTTGACCTTGGCCTTGGCCTTTTTAATGTAAACTTTGGAATGGGAGAGTAGGTTATTGTATTAGGGGGCTCCACATCCACAATGCTGGAAAAGCTGGGAGTGTCAGATGCTGCACAAGGCATCAATCTGGATACTGATGTGAGTTCACAGCTTTCTATATGTACCCAATGAACAGTTAGAAGTTGCAATGAATGAGGTATGAGTTTCGTCAGCTCTGCAGATAGTATTTGCTTGTAATCTGAAGCTCGGAGTTCATGAAAGATGAATCCTGGCCAGCAAAGGAGATCTACTATTCAGAGTGGAAGGGTGGATTGTAAAGAGCCTAACTTGCTGCTGAATGTCTTGGCTTTGATTACAGATCTGAATTTACTGTTTTGCAGGGTGATGAGGAGGAAATGGAGGGCCTGACAAACAGCTTTGATGATGAAGCTGCAACAACGAGCCCTCTTGACAACCTCACAGTAAAGCTACAAGAACTGCGGAGAAGGTACCTGGGACATTTTCAATGATAGAGCTCCTTGTAATGTCAAGGATTGTGCACAAAAGCCCATTTAGGATGTATGTCCTTCAAGGTCATGAATCTGGGAATTTGGAAACCAGTAGCATCGTGCGTTTCAGGTCCATGTCTTTGCTTCTATCCCAAGTGTGATAGGAGCTATGACAGGTTGTGTTTGCAGTAATATTATGAATACTTTCAGCTTTTCACTGCTATTCATGAGGAAGATGATGATGGTCTGACACTTTGTGAGCAAGTCTCGTAAGATTATGATGGATGTTATGTTAAGTTTTTGGTGGGACTACTACAGAAGTGTAATGTTCAGAGTGTTTTTGTGGAGTTTCCTCTGCAATCTTATAGATATAGTTTTATACAAATTCTGGCTGTATTTGTCTGTATTGCTCAACTGTCTGATTGTAAAGTTCCTTAACCAATTGGGTCTCCATAATACATCTACTGTCAACTAAACTGACAATCTGAGGATCATTCTTGGATGTTTGCAGTACTCCAACTTTTACTGCAATAGACAAAAATTTCTTGAGACCCTTCTTCACAAAAGAAGACAAGCACCAGAATTCCACAGAGGGTCATGCTAATGGTATGTCCTAAAACCACTCATCCTTGTGCTGCACATAGATAGTAGTTCACTTCTTCTACTCAGTTAGCTGGTGTGCAAAGATTGAGTCTTTGTACTCTAGATTTCTTGCTTTTTGCTTTTTTTGTTTGCTCATGTTCGACTTTCTGCCTTATCTATAAGATGCACAACACTTCAAGCAGTACAGATTTGAGGAACACTTGTCTTGGGCAGGAAAGGAGGTAGATGACTCAGAGAAGGGCTTATCCCAAGCTCTGGATGAAGAAGGGCAGACCCAAAGTACTGGAGCTCTGAATCAAACGCTGGTGGATGACACAGCAATGGTGGCAAATGAATCTAGACCATCATGGTTTCACCAGTCAACAACCACCAACAATTCTGTACAAAATAGGACTAGTATTGTTGCAGGGCAGGGTAGGGAGATTGAGCAACTTCTGACAGATGGGTCTATGGATTTCAGTCTCCAGCAGCCAAAAGAAACTAGACAACAATCAATTACACTTCCAAAGAGTGGAAGGAAGCTCTCATTCTAACTTTAAAAAATGGCCCTCATTCTAACTTAAAAAAAGGCGTATACATACATGCACTTTTATTATCTTGAAAATCTTCAGATGGTTAAGCATTAGACTTCAGAACAAAAATGCAATTTTAACTCACTTGGATGTTCCTGTCTGGTGTAGGTTTGCTGACAATTTTAACAAGCAGCAAATGTATTCTATTGAGTGATTATAAAAATTTCAAGACAGCTATATGAAGGGCTCTGCAGTCATATAGGTACACTTTTAATCTGACCACCTTGCTTTGGGTTTTTGGGTACAGCATTGTGATCACAGTTGTTTTTTTTTTTTTTTCCCCGTTTTTCCTCCAATTTTGTGATGTAGCCACATTGGGAATCATCCACAAGAGGAATTCACCAAATTTGGCTATAGGTCAGAGACGAAAGTAGGAAAACAAAACGCAGATTGTGATATCTATATCTGGCAATGCTGAAAATTTGTGTACAAGTTTAATGTACTATCTGCTCTTTTGGAGAATTTCATTAGTTCCCTGTTCATTGGGAAGTTGGAAGACTGTAACAAAATTGTCTGTTTTCATTTCTTTAGTGCAAGTTGAATTGTAACAGCCCTGATTCTTCTAAAAATTTTGGGAAGATTTCATGGAACCTTTGGTGCATATTGTGAGCCTGGTTCTAAAACTTTCAATAGCTTTCAATTTTGGTATTTTTCACAAGAATTCCAAACCCCTGGGGGTTGTGGGTAGTAGCCTAGTAGTAGTGTTGGATGACCCATTTGCATTTCGTTTGTCATAACTGTAGGAAGCATCTCACTAACACGGTAGCACACCATTGGACAAGAGCTCCCCAGTTATATGCATCTCTTTGCAGCCTTAAGAGAAATTTTTGTAACTCCCTAATTCTTTTTTTGCACATTCTTGGTTGCCAATTGGCTGAACCTCATAACTCACACTCTTCTCTGTCCCGTAACCTATGAGTTTGATGCTGTCCAGTAACCAGCACGGCTTGAGCACACTGGTTACCATGAAAAGTCTCTGTGCTTTAGACACACCTCAAGTATAGAGGGTAACTTGCATACTCTCGCAGCTTACCTAGTCCATAACTCGGTCAAAAATTCTTGTGCAAGAAGTGCACAAGAATTGAATTGATGATTACTACTTTGTTGCTTCTGGGGCGATTGCTTGATAGAGTCACAAAATTCACAACTACAGTTAGGCTACTCTCTCTCTCTCTTAGCAATCCTGCACTCTTTTGGAGTTAAGCTTCCACAAATTCCTAAACCTAATATTGATTCATGTGGGCAGTTTCAGTCACTATAAGTTTAGGCAGGATAAAATACTGAGTTTTTAAAAAACTTTTTTTATTTATTTAGGGGGGGTAAATATTATAACCTTTTTTTTTTCATCTAAACTACTCAAATTAAAAATTTTGGTGTGTTTTTTTGGGTTTTAGCATTTTGAGGTTTTTGGGTTTTTTGGGTTTTTTAATATTTTGTGTTCTCTAGTTTTTTGAGTGTGGAGCTTGTGACAAGTTTTAATTACTCATATTTGAATTTCATAGTTGGTGTTTGCAATGAATTCGATGACTATTGACATTATGTTGTTGGTATTTTTTAGATGTTTTATTGTGTTGGAGATTTTGAGAATTAATTATCACAAGAGGCTAAAAATTGATTCAATTGAGGAATTTAATTCTTCAAGTTTGAACTCTCATTAGTTTTTTCCATGTAATGTCTATTATTATTGTTAATTTAAATTCAATTTAAATACATATCTAACATGTACATGCACAAGGATTGTAAAATAGGAAAAAAAAAAAAAATCAAAATTTTGATTAAAAACCTTTTAACCCTGATACATATTCTTATAAAATAATACATTTATATTTTACATCATACAAAAATAAATTCAAGAAAATAAAAACAGAAAATCATTTCACAAACAAACCTTAATATGTACACAGACACAAAGATTAAAAACCCTCTACACCCATTTGCCCCTTTTAAGTTGTGCATATGCCTGGACGGTCCATGACTATATCTAATCGCAATCCACATTAATTGAAACTCAAGAAATCTGAAGATCTGAAAACATATAACTACCCTGGGGAAGCTACAATTACAAGCAATTTGGTATCATCACTAGAAGAGGGTTTTTCACATTCATTAACAGTTTATAGCATTATCACTGATCTGGAAAGGGTACTTTCAGGCTGTGAAAAATTGCTAGCTCCATCATCAATTTTGTCTAAGAGGCTTGTTTTACCGTGACTCAGAAAACCATGTTCCGGCTCAGCCATCAAAGTTGGGAAATGCTACTACATATTATTAGCAAGTATTTGCAGCAGAGGCCTAAGAAAAACAACATGTGAACTCTACCCAACAATGCAGCAATTTCTGCATTCAAACATGGGAAATTAAAAAGTAGACCTTCTTAGATAGTCCACTTTCCGCTGATGACTCCGCATTAATACAAACAACAAGACATTAGCTCACACAAAATATCCCCCAATCAACTGCCTGACATGCAAATGGAAATTGCAGATTTATGACCGAGAGTACCACAGGAAAAATTGCTAGTTCCAATGGTGCAAGTAGGATGAGAAAAAGGTCAATGAGCACTCTCCTCCACGTGTTGCTTATATTTCTCAGCATCCAGCAATGACTGAATCTCTTCACGGTCCTTTAGCTTGACCTTCATAATCCATCCCTCATCAAATGGGCCCTTGTTCACCTGCACAGTATTATAAGATGAAAATATATTCTCCATGAGTACTCAGACCTTCTCCATACTTTTGTTGAATTTTCAACCTGATTGAATTGAGGGATCACATGCTGATAAGCTTATAGAGATTCCAGATCCGAAAACACATCTGTCAACAAGGGGAAAAAAAAGAGATGGAGAAAAAGCTTGATGAAGTTGCAGAGAAATCTCCACAACAACAATTATAGATAACATGACAATGAGTGCAGTCATAACCTCATGAGAGTCGCTCACAAAGTGACAGACCATCACCTTCATCACGAACAGCAGTGACAAGCTGACATGACTACCCACTGAGTTCATCAGCTCCCAACAGTGGGTGTAGATAAGCATATAATAATCTTCCCAAAAACTTGGGCAAACCATTATACACAATCTGTGTCCCGAGTTTCTGTCGCCTTTCCGGAAGCAATGGGAAGATGGAGAAAAAGGAAAAAAAAGCAAAACCAGCCACATGAGTCTTCTTCAAGATACAAGTAGTTGGAGAAATCATAGATGTCAGGAACTAACAGATTGTCCTCAAACCTTCAGCAACTGTTCAGAATAGGGGGTACACCCACTGACTAGTTGGGTCCTCCTATAGAGGGGTCTAACTATTTCATGCCACATGTAGCAACTTCCACCAATCTGTAGCAGGGCAATTGTTGGCATGAATCCATATGCACATACATAGCAATGGGTTATTTTGGCAGTCAAGCCTCATGACACTAAATGCTGCTAATCTCCCTTTTTCCATCTACCATCTTCTTGGCTTGACCCATGAATAATCAGGACTAACCTACAATTCTCTGGGTGTACCCCCTGTTCTGCACAATTGCCACACCTTACTTAGGAAAGCTTAAAAGATAGGAAAACTAGACAAACATTAGATGCAATGCACCAGTTTCAAAAAACCAAGACATTGCATGTGAAGAAGTAGAAGGTTTCTTTGAAGAAATGACTTGTTTTTCGTAGTGCATTGTTGTTGTTGTTTGTCAGGTTTGCAGTTTCCCTCAGTTCTTTGCTCTATTTTGGTCTTTCACTCTTTCTAATTCTCTTCTGTTTTTTTTGTTCTATTTTGCTCTTCTGAATTCATGCACCCATGCCACTGAACATCCAGGGAAGGAATGGATGATGGGATCTCACCATGATTTCACTTGTGTATTGTTGTTGCTCTTTGTGAGGTTGCAGTGTTTCTCAGTTGTTTGCTCTGTTGTGGTGTTCCTCTCTCTCTCTCATGTTCCTTTTTTTTTGTCTTCTATTTCATTCTTCTGAATTGGCACACACATGCAGCTGAATATGCAGAGATGGTGGAAGATGGAAACTCACCAATGCTGGGGACTCGGCAAGCTCACTGTTGACTGCAACAATCTCCCCAGATATGGGAGAGTAGATATCACTTGCAGCTTTCACGCTCTCCACCACTCCAAATGACTCGCCCTTGGACACCTGCCTTCCCACCTCGGGAAGATCCACGAACACTACATCTCCTAATTCTCCCTGCAAGTTTTCCAGCGCGAAGCAATCAATCTATAAGAGAACGGCAGCGGTAATGAATACAACACCTAGACACACATTCACTTCCTACCAAAACGAATGCGTCTTCCTTCTTTAGAAATGCCGGATCAGGTGTTCCGGGAAAAACACTTGTGCATACCTGAGCGTGATGCGTAATGCCTACGACGGCGTAATCACCTTCCAATTTCACCCACTCGTGACTCTCGGCATACTTCAAATCATCCAGCACCACTGCCAAGCCATCGAGCAACGGATCAACCAGATGCAGGGAAGTCGAGAGAGAGAGAGAGAGAGAGACACACACACACACACACACACACAGAAACAGCAGTACGGGGTTACGATAAACCTCTAGCACGCGAGCGAGTTAGCGACAGAATGCCAAAAGATCACAAAACATCAAGCGAAGGCAACAGTAATGCAACTTCCTTCTCGTTGCCACTAAAAAGATCGCTGCTCCTGACAGCGCCACACAGCAAGAAACATCCAGTGTCAAAGGGAAGAGGTAGGGAGGAAAAAGAGACGAGGAGTAAATAACGAAGGCCAAAAGAAACACAAAAAAACCTCCGTCAAACGACCAGATTCAACAGGAAAGAAGGAGCATCCAGCAAACGGCCAGATCCAACAGGAGAGGAGAGGGAGCGGCCATCAAACGACCAGTTCCAACAGGAAAAAAAGAAGGAAAGAAGGAACACGAGAGAGAAGGAAACCGAAAAACAGCAACGAAAATTTCACAAAACAAGATCAACAAAAGCACGAATGTGAAGGAAATAAAAAAGAGACAAGCTACATACATACAGAACGGCTGTTGAGAAAAGGAGACTGCAAGAAGAGAGAGAGAGAGAGAGAGAGAGAAACCAAAAAGCCGGAACCAAAAAAAAATACCAGAACTCCGATCCGAAGACAAGAAAACAGACAAGATACACACCGGCTGTTGCAAAAGGAGATCGGAAAGTGCGAGCTAGCGATTGTGCCACACATCGCCGCCTGAAATCTTCCGCTGCTCGCACCAGAACGGATCTGAGCGCCATGGCAGCTCCGCGCGCACTCCCTTCGGTCTTCGGCCTTCACACAGCTTCTCTTCCTACCCTTTGGCCCGGGTCCAGGGTTTTGCCGTTGCCTGGGTCGAGGGTTTCTGGCACCGTTGGGAGCGGGTATCAGAGCTTGATAACCTGCGGTTCTCATAAGAGGCTCCCCGCCGCCGCAAGAAGCTGGCGGCTGTTGTAGTAGGAAAAGGTAAATATATATATATAGTATATACCCTACTCGTGGTTCTCAATATCATCTCAAAGAACCGGTTCTGATGGGATGTTTTTGAAAAATATATGCAAATGAATAAATAAATCACATTTGTGCAAAATTTCGTATAAAAAGAAAAAAAATTATATGTAATTTTTTCTTTATATATACAATTTTTTAATTTTTTATGAACCTATTTAAAACTTGGGTTTTTTTGGGTTTTGTGTTATTGCACACTACCATTGACAATCAACCAATCAATTGATAATAATAAAATGGAAATTGATTTTGTGAAAATTAAGTTCCATTTGAATGAAAATATTGAATGACATTGCATGCATCTTGAATTGAATTGAACTACAATTCAATTCAATTCAATTCAACAATTGGATTAAGAGTCATTTGAATAATCAAATTCAAATTCAATTGAAAAAAAATGAGATGCAAATTACTAATAAAAACTATATTGAAAATTTACTAATCAACATGGTGTTGAAAATAAATAAATTCACAAGATAAAAATATGACATCTTTCTATGCCTCTTTATTTGGGAATGGGTTAAATAGATTTTAGGTTGAAAAATGAAAGACAAAGTACTAGGGGATTTTCTAGTCGTCGTATTTAAGCTACTTAAATTAAGTCGAATGAATCATCATCATCATTGGAATTATAAGGATACTTAATGAATTATGTTGCCTAATTGTGATTTTTTTTTTCAAAAATATTTTTATTTGCTTGTGTGATTATCATTAAAATAGATTAAGAAGGTGCATGCATTGACAACAATTTAAGTAATCTTTTAATTATAATATTACATAATATAATTAATTGTAATGTTATTCATTAGAAGAAAAACTTTATTTTTCAACTTTTCTTAGGTGACTAAAAGTGTCTTTGGCAACTATTTTTGATCAAAAATAGTCATAAAAAACATTTTTAATTGCCTAAGACAATTTGAAAAATGAGATTTTTTTTCTCTTGATTATACTAATTACACATTTTTAAATCACATGGAATAATTTAAAATCCAAACTACAAATGTTTTAAAAATTTGAAACTTCTATGCATTTTAAGATAAAAGTTTCAAATTTTTAAACGGTCACTATTTATAATCATTTTAGTCACTTTATATGCATGCCCTAAATTACAAAAACCGAATTAAAAATATTCTTGCATTATAGTTTGTGGGTAAGGACATTGAGAAAAAAACACCAATTATTTAAAATCTAAAAGTGTAGTTTATCATTGTGAAGTGGAGATGCTTTAACACAACTACACAACCTTTTTCCTTTTTTTTAATTAGCAATTATATTGTTAAACCCATTTGATCCATAAGGGAACAATTAAAAGACTCTAAAAGAAATTTTCATTTCTTCATGTAAGGGAAGTTCCCCAAATATGTTATTGCCGCACAATGAAACCCAAAACAACAATATCAAAATGACATTTGACAAAAGTAATAATTAATGGATAATTAATATTATTTATTGTTGTTGTGGATGCAAAACCTATAAACTCTCATCCCCCTTTCAATTCCCATAACAAACATTAACATAACATTTTGTCTTGAAATATTTCAACATTATTTATGTGTCTTTGTACTCCATATTAACTCACCACATTTAAGGTTTGGATTAAACCTTATTTTATTTTACTTTTTCGACTAGTACCCATTAAAATCCAAGTACCATAACCTAGGGTCAATTTCCGCGGAAACAAAATGAATAATTAAAAAAATAATAATTTATTTTTGTAAATTTGAAATTATTATTATTTCATGATTTATTATGATATTGTCGTACGAGGAGTGAAATTACCGTAGCGGCAAGGGAATTCATCTTTTAATAATTATTTCAGGCCAAGGAGAAAAACTTGAAACTAAATTGGGCCTGCAGGGAGAAATGGAGAAATGAAGAAATTAAATCTGTTGTGACGCAAGAGAAATTGTGAGAAATTGCCAAAAAATCCGATCCGAAAATATCATCTACCGTACGTCATCAAGGTCTGCCAGGTTCTCTAGTTCTTCCAACTCTGCCATTAACTCATCATCCTGCCGGCTCAAAGATCTGAAAACTTCGAGCGTGTGTTCCTCCTCCAAGCAAACACTCATCACATCCTGCACCGATGCCACCAACGGAATTTCCTCGATGCCTGCGCTCTTAAAAGCCCCACTTTCTAGCTCGTCCTCGGTGACTTCAGGTTCATCCCCAGGGTTTTCCAGCTCCGCAAGCAAACCCTTCTGCAGGCATTGCCCCATGGCTGCATCTTGGAAGCAAGGAATGTGAATGCTGCCCAGTCTGCACAAGGCCCAGCCTTTCTGGATCATCTCCACTTTCTCGCAAAGTTCGCCCCATGACAATAGGAGCCAGCCAATAAGTAACTCGCGCAACTTCTTGATTCCTACTTGCAGCTCTACATCCTTAGGTCTTACCCCTTCACCAAGCTGCGAAGCAACCAACTCACTTTGCCACTTCTCAAACTGCTTACGAAAACCATGCTTGAAAGGTCTCTGCAACACTACATCCGCTGGCTGGAGCTTGCTTGTGCAATTTGCAACCACATAAAGATAGTGGACGAGGGGGTGGTTTTCCTTAAGCCAGTTTCGGAACTCTTCCGACGTGTGAACTTTCCAGCAATCTATGAGCCACACCATCTTCTGCTTGGAAGAATCCAACCCCAGTTCCTTGCACTTCTTGACGCGCCACGGGTCCAAGACCTTCTCCACAAACCGCTTCATGGTGGTTTGATTTGACCAGTGATTCTCCGAGTTGGTCAAATCCCACCCCTTCTTGATAGCTTCCCTGGCTTCAACATGATTTGGTACCACCGCTGTGGTCTTCCCCTGGAAAATGAGCTGCAATGGAAGCATGCTACCACTGGAAGCTGAGTTGACCATCCCCGTTATCTACCTCTTCTCGTCCTTTCCTAAACTCTGAACAGCCGTCACTCCCTTGGTTTCATAAGTCTGCTCTGCTGCGGGCCGCACGTAGATGGCAGTTTGATCAGAATTGACAACCAGCTCAGGGGGGATGTTGTGCAACTTGCAAAGGGCAGCAACCCTGTACGCCGTCTCATCACCTTGCTTCTCCCAGTCTTCCGGGAGCTTGCTCGTTGCTGTGGTGACCCGCCTCCATGTCCACCCCAGGTGCTTCCGGACAAAGGCCTTCCCAAAGGTCTTTGACATCGAGAACTTGACATCTTCCCCGCGCTTGCCCGTCACCGTCTGCTGAAACATCTCAGGGGCAGACTGCTGGATGCACCCCTGCATGATTCCCTGGATGATCCCACCGTCCAATGGTTGCCCAGCATCCCTCACACCCTTGAGCGTCTTGCAGACCAACTCAAATGTTTCAGGGAACTCTGTGAAAATCCCCGTCGATCTAGGCTTGTGGCTAGCTTTCCTCGCATTCTGCAGTGCAATGCAGTCTGCGACCTTGCGTTTCAGGACAAAGACCCCCTCCTCATTTTTCTCAAACCAGCCTTTCAGCGTTTGGACGGTTAGCTTATCAAAAGGGCTGCCTAATCGACCTAGCTTCTTATTGTGTTGGAGGAAAAATAGAGCATCATAGAGGTTTCTAGGATGCTTCTTGACTGCAGCGAAGATGAAGTTCCAGAGATCCAGCACAAACCAATTGGTGTAGGGACCCCTTTTCTTCTTGGCAGGTGGTTCTTCACCCCCATCTTCTAGATTCCCTTCCTCTCCTTCCTGTCCTACAAGAACTGCTTGAGCCTGCCTAACTTTCTTTGGTCTGTCAACAGGCCTTTTGGATGCAAGCCTTTTCGCTTCAGCAGTTGCCTCAGCCTCCTTCTTGCGAGCCAATCTAGCATTTTCCTCATCATGCCACTTTGCTAAAGTAGACTTTCTATTAGCAACCTTTTCTTCTTCAGACCTCTTATCCACAGAAAAGAATCGCGTGATCGTGGCAACTCTCACCCCTGATGCCATAACACCCGGCCCTAATGCCTCTTCTTGCAACAGCTCTTCTGCTCTGACTCTAAGGTCAAGCCATGCCAGAGGAGCTTGAAGTTGAACTCTGGAGTGACCAAAGTGGCCCAATGTTCAAACTCAGAGCCTGTGTCACTGGTTCCTTGGATTGAGTCACTCTTTGAAGAGGCTTCCCTCCAAAAGGGCATCATCTCCACCGTCTATCGGAGCCTGCTCATTATCGGACGGCATTCAGTATGGTGCCTACCAGCCACAACGCGGTGCATACCTAGAAATTGTTTCACAACGGGAGAAAATGGAAATTATATATGGGAAGGCGGTCGCGAAATGTTGTGAAATTCGAAATTAATTATTCGCGGCACTTGGGGGTGAATTCCCTTGCCGCTACGGTATTTTAGATTGGAGCTTGTGATAATTATGATGGTTTTCAACATCTCAAGTTCATGTTTCATGGAATTTGTTTCACTACTTTAAAGATTATTTAATGACAAAATTAACCTTAGGGTAAAATACATTATTTGTTGAGTAAACTGCGATGAATCTAAAAGGTTAAAAACATCATTTGGTGGTTTAAAAATAGCATATGAAATTTCAGTTTTTACATTTGCTAAAATTGTTGCAACTTAACAATAACCAAATTATGCAATCCAATGTGCATTCATGTATGTTTTTGGTCAAAACTTTCATATGAATTTGTGAAAGCTTGGAGCTTTGAATGTGAAATGAACTTTCAATGATTAAAATGAGACATTTGATGTTTATCAAAACTAAATCACAATTTATTATATTGAAAAGAATTGAACACATATTATTCTTTAAACACATCATTTGATGTGGGTTTAATTTTCAATATTTATTTTGACATTATTATGTCTACTTTCTAAGTCCATATGCAAGATATAAATTATAGTTGTGAGGGTTGAATAATGAGGCTCATATTGGTTCATGTGGATTTGTAAAGACTCATCACAACTTGAACTCCTTACCATGCATTCTCAAGTTTGTGAAGTGATATTGATAATAAGAAAATTTCAATTTTAATTATGGTGATGCAATGTAAAAACTCATTTGGGCATTCTTTTACCTCCTTGCAACTAAACAAAGGAATGAGAGCTTTATGAAATAAGACTATGACAATTAATTATTCAAAGTCATAGTTTCAATATCCACAAATGAATGAGAAAATGAGTAATGTTGTTTCAAATTCAATGGATTTTATGAGCTCACACATATTAGCAAGATTCACAATGGCATGCACTCCTTTCACAAATAAGCTTTGGAGCTTGCAATGAGGATGGCATTTTCTCAAAAAAATTCAAAACCCCAATATTGTTTTCTTAAAATGAAAACATTATGTTGTCCAATGACTTTAAAAGTTCATAGTTCCCAAGAAATGTTTAAATTTTATTTTTGTGATGTAACCAAAATGATGATCACCCTTGGGAAGATACAAAAAAATGATGATCCTTAAGAAGATTTAGCCAAATTGAATTCTAAACTGAAGCACAAAGTTTTAATTATCTTTCTATATATATGGCTACTTATTGAAAACCAAATATAGAATTTTGGAAATATTAACATTGCTTAGTTGTGGTGATTTTTTTTTAAATGATTAAAAAAATTATATCATTTTTTGGTGAATTTTTTCTAGTAATAAAAAATGGCTACTCCCATGAAACAATTTTTTTTTGAAAAAAAAATTCATCATCTTGTAGCTATTCAAAACAACTTTTCAACATTGGATCAAGCTTTTGAATCAAACATGAATTGGTCCCCCCATTTGCCTTCTTAGTGGGAGTCATTTTGACATTTTTTTGTCTTGACCTTTCAACCATCACAAATTAATTTCCCCAAAAAAAAAAAAAAAAAAAAAAAAAAAAAAAAAAAAAAAAAAAAAAAAACAAAAAAGATAAAACTAATTTATAACTAAAATTGAAAACAATTAAAAAAATTAAAACAATATTAAATTACAAAAAACCTTTAATAATTAAACTAAACATAAAAAAAAAAA
>Ga0116231_10007804_pt1 | contig 19266 bp, 11 predicted proteins | sample S1TSphgellanicum_2_FD_89695 | JGI IMG/M metagenome (GOLD analysis project Ga0116231, IMG submission 89695) | Host-associated microbial communities from peat moss isolated from Minnesota, USA - S1T2_Fd - Sphagnum magellanicum MG | ecosystem: Host-associated > Plants > Peat moss > Unclassified...
CCTGACAACTGGCAACTGACTCCCGGCTTTCGTCGGCGCAAGCATCTAGTGTATGGACGCGCGATGAACGCCCTGCGCCCCGCCCTGCTGTCGCTCGCGCTCGCCCTCAGCGGCTGCGCGACCATCAAATCCGTCCTGCCATGGAGCACATCCAAGGCCGATGACGACACCGACCCGAAAATCAACCTGGCCGACGAGGCGCCCGACCTGCTCTACAGCAACGGCATCGACGCGCTGAGCAAGCAGAACTACTCCACGGCGGTCAAACATTTCGAGGCGATCCAGCAGAACGACCCCTACTCGCCCTGGGCCACCAACGCCCAGCTCATGGAGGGCTACACCGAGTACCGGCGTAACAGCTACACCGAGGCCGTGGCGCAGCTCGACCGGTTCATCGCCCTGCATCCGGCGAACAAGGACGTCGCCTACGCCTATTATCTGCGCGCCTTGTGCTACTACGAGCAGATTTCCGACATATCGCGCGACCAGAAAGGCACGTCCGAGGCGATGACCGCCTTGCAGGAGGTGGTGAACCGGTTCCCGGACAGCGCCTATGCCCGCGATGCGCGCCTGAAGATCGACCTGTGCCGCGACCATCTGGCCGGCAAGGAGATGGACATCGGGCGGTATTACGAAAAACAACATCTGTATGAAGCCGCCATCGGCCGATTCCAGCGCGTGGTCGATGATTACCAGACCACCAACCACACGCCCGAGGCGCTAGCGCGCCTGACCGAGATCTATCTCAAACTCGGCCTGGTGAGCGAGGCCAAGCGCACCGCCTCGGTGCTCGCTTACAATTATCCGGGCAATGTCTGGTACGAGACCAGTTGGAACGATCTGGTCAATATCGGCGCGGTCGCCGGTCATGACGTTCCGGTGCAGGCTAGCGCGAAGAACCGGCCAGGGTTCTTTGCGCGCACTTTTGGTGGTATTTTTTAGCACAAACTCATGCTGACGGCGCTCTCGATCCGCGATGTGGTGCTGATCGAGCGGCTGGACCTTGGCTTCGGTCCGGGCCTGACGGTGCTGACCGGCGAGACCGGGGCCGGCAAATCCATTCTGCTCGACAGCCTGGGTCTTGCGCTCGGCGCCCGCTCCGACTCGGGGCTGGTGCGCGCCGGCGCCGAGCAGGCCAGCGTCGCCGCCCGCTTCTCGCCGCCGGCGGAGCACCCGGTGCACGCTCTGCTGGAAGAGCTTGGTCTGCCCGATGCCGGTGACGAGGATCTGGTGTTGCGTCGATCGGTCGGGCGGGATGGGCGGTCGCGCGCCTGGGTGAATGACCATCCGGTGGGCGCCACGGCGCTGCGCCGGGTGGGCGCGTTGCTGGTCGAGGTGCAGGGCCAGCATGAGCAGATGGGGCTGACCGACCCGGCCGCGCAACTGCGCTTGCTCGATTCCTACGGCATTGACCCGGATTTGCGCGCCGAAGTGGCCGCGCGCCACCGCGCCTGGCGCGCCGCCGTCGAACGTTTGGATGCTGCGCGTGCCGCCATTGCGCAAGCCAAGCGCGAAGAGGATTTTTTGCGCCATGCCGTGGAGGAGCTGGAGGAGTTAGCCCCTGCCGCCGGCGAGGAGGAGCGGCTGGCCGCAGAACGGCACAGGCTACAACAGGGCGAGAAGCGCGCCGAGGCCATTGCGGCGGCCATCGCCGAACTCACCCCGCGCGACCGCCGCAGCAGCGGCCCCGCCGCCACGCTGCGTGCCGCCGGCCGCGCCCTGCAACGGCTGATCGCGCCAGGCGACGACACGAACCCGGCCGCCCCCGCCATGGCCGCGCTCGAGCGCGCCGAGGAGGCCTTGGCCGAGGCCGAAACCCTGCTCAGCCGCCTCGCCGCCACGGCCGACGACGACCCGCGCCTGCTCGAACAGGCGGAGGAACGCCTCTTCGCCCTGCGCGCCGCCGCCCGCAAATACGCCGTCCCGGTCACCGACCTGCCCGCGCTCGCCACCACGCTCACTGCCCGGCTCGCCGCCCTGGACCTCGGCGATTCCGAGATTGCCGCCATGGCGCAGGAAGCCGCCGCCGCGCGCACCGCCTACGTCGGCGCCGCCACCCGCCTCTCCGACGTGCGGCGGGAGGCGGCCGCGCGCCTGGAGGCGGCCGTCGCCCTGGAACTGCCCCCGCTGCGGTTAAAAGCGCGCTTCTTCGCCGCCGTCACACGGCTGGAGGATGAGGCCTGGGGTCCGGCCGGTGCGGACTCGGTGCGTTTCCTCATCGCCACCAATCCGGGCCAGCCGCCCGGCCCGCTCGGCCGCATCGCCTCCGGCGGCGAACTCTCCCGGCTGATGCTGGCATTGAAAGTGGTGCTGATTTCCGGCTCCCCGGTGCCGACCCTGGTGTTTGATGAGGTGGATAGCGGCATCGGCGGCGCCACGGCGGCGGCCGTCGGCGAGCGGCTGGCGCGTGTGGCCGGCGGGGTGCAGGTGCTGGTCGTGACGCACTCGCCGCAAGTGGCCGCGCGCGGGGCTGCGCATGTGCGGGTGAGCAAGCAGGTGCAGGCCGACCACACAAGTACGCACGTGGCGGCACTGGACGGGCCGGCGCGGCATGAGGAGATTGCGCGCATGCTGGCCGGCGAGACGATTACCGAGGCGGCTCGGGCGGCGGCCGCGAGTTTGCTGGGTGTGATATGACAAGCCGTAGGGCGGAAAAGCGAAGCGCCTTCCGCCACTCCCACCTATCGTCAACGCCATCGTCGCCGAGCGCGCCGCACGACCGTATTGGCGGAAGGCGCTTCGCTTTTCCGCCCTACGACGCTGGCCTGACATGACCGACCCCGAAGCCGCGGCCGAACTCGAACGCCTCGCTGCCGAAATCGCCAGGCACGACCAGGCCTATCACGAACGCGACGCGCCGCTGATCAGCGACGCGGAGTATGACGCGCTACGCCAGCACAACGCAGCCCTGGAAGCGCAATTCCCGCATCTGATCCGTGACGACTCGCCCAGCAAGCGCGTCGGCTACAAACCGCAGGCGGCGTTCGCCAAACACCGGCACCGCGCGCCCATGCTGTCGCTCGACAACGTGTTTTCCGCCGACGAATTCGCCGAGTTTTGCACCCGCGCCAAGCGTTTCCTCTCGCTGGCGGCCGACGCGCCGCTGGCGCTCGTGGGCGAACCCAAAATCGACGGGCTTTCGATTTCCCTCAGCTACGAGAACGGCATTTTCGTCAGGGGCGCCACGCGCGGCGATGGTGCGGAGGGCGAGGATGTGTCGGCAAACCTGCGAACGTTAAATTCCATTCCGCAGCGTCTGGCCGGTGATGCGCCCGCCTTCATCGAAATCCGCGGCGAGATTTTCATGACCAAGGCGGATTTTTTGACCCTCAACGAACAGCAGGCTGCCGCGGGACAAAAGATCTTTGCCAATCCGCGCAACGCCGCGGCCGGCAGCCTGCGGCAACTCGATACGCAGATTACTGCAAGCCGGCCGCTCTCGCTCTTCGCTTACGCCATGGGCGAGGCGAGCGAACCGGTCGCTGCCACGCACCATGAGTATCTCGACCGGCTCAAAGACTGGGGTTTTACGGTCAATCCGCTTTCGACATTGCTGGCCGACGCCGATGCCGCGGCCGAGTTTCAGGCCCGCATGGCATCCGAACGGGGCGCCCTGCCCTACGATATCGATGGCGTGGTCTATAAGATCGATGATCTGGCGCTGCAGCGGCGGCTGGGTTTTGTCGGCCGCGAACCGCGCTGGGCAACCGCCTGGAAATTCCCCGCCGAACAGGCCAGTACGCACCTCAATGACATAAAAATTCAGGTCGGGCGCACCGGCGCGCTGACGCCGGTGGCCGTGCTCGAACCGGTCAATGTCGGTCGCGTTCTGGTGACCCGTGCGACGCTACATAATGAGGACGAGATTTTACGGCTCGACGTGCGGGTGGGCGACACGGTGACGCTGCAACGCGCCGGCGACGTGATTCCGCAAATCATTGCCGTGCTTGCCGATGCCGAGCATGAGGCGCGCGAAAAATTCACGCCATTGGAAACATGCCCTGTGTGCGGCAGCCATGCGGTGCGGCCGCCCGGCGAAGTGGTGCGCCGCTGCACCGGCGGCCTGATCTGCCAGGCGCAGACGGTGGAACGGCTGATCCATTTCTGCGCCCGGCGCGCCTTCGATATCGAGGGCATGGGCGAGAAGACGATTGCAGAGTTGCACGAAGCCGGCCTTATTCGCACACCAGCCGATATTTTCGAGCTGCACCAGCACGAAACCGCCATTGCCGCCCGCGAGGGTTTTGGTGCGCTATCCGCACGCAAGCTGATGCAGGCGATCGAGCAAAGGCGCCGCATTTCGCTCGAACGTTTCATCTTCGCGCTCGGCATCCGCCGCATCGGCGAGACCAACGCCAAGCTTTTGGCGCGCCATTACGGCAGTTACGCCAATTGGCGCGAGCAGATGGAGAGGGCGGTTCTCATCGGCTCCGACGAGCGCCTGGCACTCAACAGCATCCTGCGAATTGGCGAGGCCATTGCCGAAGAGCTGATCGAGTTCTTCGGTGAACCCCGCAACATCGAGGCGCTCGATACGCTCGCTGCCAAACTCACCATCGAGGATGCGGCACAGCCGGCCGTCGCCGATAGTCCGGTCGCCGGCAAGATCGTGGTTTTCACAGGCACGTTGCAAACCATGAGCCGCCCGGAGGCGAAAGCGCAAGCCGAACGTTTGGGTGCTCGGGTTACCGATACGGTGTCCAAAAAAACCGATTTCGTGGTGATCGGCGCGGACGCAGGCTCCAAGGCCCGCCGCGCCGCCGAGTTGGGCGTGCGCACCTTGACCGAGGAAGAATGGTCAGCACTCATACGCGCGCCGTAGGGCGGAAAAGCGAAGCGCCTTCCGCCATAACCACGCCCACCACACGTTCGTCTTTGACGATTTGCGCCGATTCGGAGAGTTGGGTTGTGGCGGAAGGCGCTTCGCTTTTCCGCCCTACGATTTTTTTACGGCCACCCATTCACCAGATTAGCCGCATTCACCGACCCGATTCCGGTCGCAAAATCCCACCCCGTCCCGGTGCCATAAGCGAGCCCATACGTGCTGTCGCTGGTAGAAAGCACGCCGTTGCGCCCGCTGGGGAGGTAGCAATTATGGGTGCCGGTGCAATTCACATCCATGTCGCCGAGCGTCGTGTCATAGAAGATGCAGGTGCTGGCTGCGGACTTGCCTTTGGTCGAATTGCAGGTCGTGCTGCCGGCGGTGCCGTATTCGGTCTTGGCAAGCTTGTAATAGATCGGGTTCGGGTTGCCCTGGCGCGCGGCCTGTTTCTGGTTCACCAGCGCCTGGATGCCGGCCATGATCGGCGAGGCGAAGGAAGTGCCGCCGGCGCCTGACCAGTTGCTGGGCGCGCCCGTGCAGGAAGCGCCGCCGTCGGCGATATCAGAGTCGCAGAACACGTAGTAATGGCCCCACACGCCGTTGGCGGCGAACAGCGACACGTCGGGGATGTCGCGCACATTGTCGGAAGGGTTGCCGACCAGCGATTGCCAGGAGGGTTTGGCGTAGCCTTTGCAAGTGCCGCCGACCACGCCCTGGACCGAGGGTGTTCCGGTGGCGCAACCGCTCGGGCCGCCGCTGCCGCTGGCGGTTGACAGATACTCGGACTCGCCGCTGCTGCTGTTGCAGAATCCGGACGAGCCATAGCTGGTGCTGTAGCCGGACGCCTTCGCAATCAGCACGCTGGCGCAGGAATCGTTCCAGGGGATTTCCGGAATGTAGCTGAGTGCCGATGAGTAGGTTGTAGCGTTCTTGCTGCTCCAGTACGTGCTCGAGGTTCCGGCATAGGTGTCGCCGAAATCCGTGCCGCCCACAGCCACGTTGTAAGGCGTGCTGGCAAAGCCGCTGACGCCGATGCCATGGGTTGCTTTGGTGGCATCCGCATCGCAGCTCGCCGCCCCCTCGTCGCCGGCCGAGACGAACACGGAGACGCCTTCGGCCGCCGCCTGCTCATAGACGCTGTTGAACGCGGCGTTGCCGGACGCGCCATTCTCCGCCTCGCACTCGCCGTAGCTGATGCTCACGACCGCGGGCGGGCTGCTGCTGTTGACCAGGTTCTGCAACGCAATCAGCCCGCCGAAATTCACCGACGTATCGGCGCAGGAAGCCAGTTCGATCGTCGCACTCGGTGCCGCGGCACTGGCCCATTCCGCATCTAGCGTCGCTTCGGACTCGTCACCGGCGACCACGCCGGGGTTGCTGCACGCATTGCCGGCGGCCGTCGGGTGCACTTGCGTGAATGTGCCGCCCGTGTAGCTGGAGAGGCCGAACGCGGCGCGGAAGCTGGTCCAGTCCGCGGTCTTATAGACATTCGTGTCTTCGATGACGACGATCGTCTGGCCCTGGCCGGAAATGCCGGCCTTGAACAAGGGATTGAGGTTATAGATCGTCGCGAGGTCGCCAGGCACCACCGCCTGATACGTCGAACCGCCGCTGCTGAACGTGTAGGCCGGGCGAGGTTTGCTGTTGGCGTGCGGCCGGAAATCGTTGAGCGAAACGATACCGTGAATGATTCCCGCGAGTGCCGCTGGAATTTGCGGATCGCTCATGTTGGCGATATGCGAAGCACCATTGACGCTCAGATTGTGTATTTCGGAACCAAAACTTTCGCGCACCTGGCGGGCGGTGCCGGAAAAATCGATGACCATCAGGCTGGTGTGCACGGCGTTCACCGTAAAACCGTGGCTTTGCAGCCACCCGGTCACCTGCGCGATATCCTCCGCGGACGGCCCGTAATCGGCGCCGAGCTGCGCCGCAGTCAGCCAGTGGTGATAATTGGCCGAGCCCGGATCAGACAATTGTTCGAGCAACTGCCGCAGCGCCGCCTCGCTCGACGCCGGGCGGCGGAGCAGCAACTGCATGTGCTCCAGCGCCATATCGTCGGCAACCCGGCCGCGGTCATTCCGAAATACCGCCTCGGGGCGCGTGTTGCCGGAGAGCTTGACGGTGGTCCGCTCATCGATCGGCTGCGTCACCAGGCGATCCTTCGCGTGGGCCGCCGACACGACGATGGCACTTACCAGCAATGCTGAACGCAGCCTCATGACACCGGGCCTCCGTTTGGTGATTTCGGGCACGGCATAACGATTCGGTACAAAAATAACAAGGAAGAAAGCACTTCTTTTTTGAAAAAAAGAAGCAAAAAAACTTTTATCCATTTAGTGGTTAAGTTTTAGATTCTCGCCGGCGTAGGTGACCGCGATCGTCAGATCGTCGCTCGGATGGACGTAAAGGGTCGCGTGGTAGTCGGTGACCGCGGCGCTGAGCTTCTTCAGGCCGGGAACCTTGGGGAACAGCGTGCCGGTCTGGCCGGTGCCGCCGCCGACCTCGAGCTCCGCCTTGCCGGGAACCAGCGGCAGCAGCACGCCGCCATCCACGCCATAGCCGCCGCGGCTGGAGACGCCGGTCTCCACATAGGCATGCACATTCCGCTTGAACTCGTCGAACGAATAGGCCGCCGGCGGGGCCGTGGGCGCCACCGTCACCGTGCCCGCCGGCCCGCTCTGCGCAGGCGCCACGGCAAAGTTGAACGGATCGCCGGCCGAGGCGGCGAACATCGGCACCGACATGTCGGTCGGCGCCGACGGCGCAGGCGCCGCAGCGCACACAAGGGCACACAAAGGCAAAGCCACGAGCAGGCGCACAACCGTACTCCTCTAACCAGGACAAGCTCCTTAGCGCACCGGACCCCGAGGCGGCAAGTTCAAGCAATATCGCTTGAGGTTGACGCCAGCCGAGCGATAGGCTTGCTTGTTCTTGCAGAGACCTGGAGCGTGATCGACACGTACGGTCAGGTCAACCTCAAATGATCACGCTCTAGGTGCCCAGGCGCCCGGCCAGATCAAGAAAATCCGCCACCACCATGTCGCAGCCCGGTGCCAGGCGCCAGTCGGTGGCCACGCGGGCCGGGCCATGCTCCTCCGGGCGGGGGACGAAACACGTGCGCAGGCCGCAGGCACGGGCCGCCGCCAGGTCGCTCTCGTGGGCAGCAACCAGACACACCTGGGCCGGACGCAGAGCCAATATCTCCACCGTGCGCAGATAGGCCGCCGGCATCGGCTTATAGGCCTGAACCACCTCAGCCCCCAAAATCGCGTCCCATGGCAGGCCGGCGCGCTTGGAAAGATCGATCATCAAGCGGACGTTGGCGTTCGACAGCGGCGCAATCACGAACCCCGTCCTGAGGCGCGCCAGGCCGGACACCACGTCCGGCCAGGGGTCCAGCCGGTGCCAGCACAGGTTCAGCGCGTCGAGCGCATCGTCCGGAACCGCGGCCGGATCGATGCCGAACTCGGGCAGGATCGCCGCCAAATTCTCGCGGTGCAGCACATCAAGGGGTGTGAACGGGCGGCGGCCGGACCGCACCTCCTCCATGGCGGGCGAATAGCGCCCACGCCACGCATCGGCGAAAGCCCCGGGGTCAACGCCGCCGCCGCCGAACCGCGCCAGAAACCCCGCCGCCTCCCGCGCCACACCGCGGCGCCAATCCACTACGGTACCAAAGACGTCGAACACCAACGCATGTATATCAGACATCAGCATGCCCCCGGCGCCTCCCTTATTTTTAATCTACCTGCAGCATCACGAACTTGTGTTACCCATTCATCCACGCCCGTATAGGTTGTATGTTGAAATATTTTGCACTTTCAGCGTTTCATGGCGCTCGATTTCAGCCACGCGCATCGGAGCAGGGCGACCCGAATGTCTCCGCCACAGGCTACCTTGCCCTATATACCCAACGCCACCGGGGCGCTCGCCGCGGGTGGCTTGCCGAGGGGTCCGCTGACCGGCTGGCGCGGCGGGCTCGCTATGCCTGAACCGGTCCGCGCCGCGGACGACGCCAGCCTCGACAATGCCTGGATAGCGCGCGCCCGTGCCGGCACGCTGTACGACCATGGCAAGATCGGGCTGACCGCAACCCTCGTCTCCTGCGTCCTTCTGGTCATCATGGTTGCCAAGCCCGGGTCCGCGCGCGGGTTGGCCATGTGGCTGACCTGCATGCTCGGCGTTCTGGCGCTGCGGGCTGCCGATATTCTGCTCTGGCACCCGAAACGGGCGGCGGTCGCCGGTGCCTGGGAAGGACGCACGGAAATCGCCCGGTTTGGCGCCGGGAGCGTAGCCGGCGCCTTGCTCTGGGCCGCCTTCCCGCCGCTGTTCTTTCCCGGCATGGACGGCATGGACCGCACCGCGGCGACGGTGGTATTCGCGGCGATTGCCGGCGGCGGACCAGGCATGCTGGCGCCGTGCCTGCCGCTCGCGATCTTCTACACCGCCGCCCTGGTGCTGCCGGCCTCGATCACCTTCCTGCTGATGCCGGGGCGCGCGTGCCTGGTGCTGGGCACGATCGGGCTTGCCAGCTTTCCCGCGCTCGCGTTCACCGCCCGCACCTGGCACAAATCCATGCTGCGACACGCCAGACTGAGCCTTGCGAACGAGCTGCTGGCAGCCGAAACCCAGCGCCAGCGCTGCGAGACGGAGAGCATCAACCGCGACCTCACCGCAGCCCAGGCGGCGCTACACGACATCAACGCCTCGCTGGAACAGCGGATCGCGGACCGAACTGCCGAGCTTGCCCGCGAGGTCGGCGAGCGGGAACGCTACGCGCAGGCGCTGGCCCGCCTCGCCTCCGTCGATGCGCTGACCGAACTGGCCAACCGCTCCGTCTTCATGGAGCAGTTGGCCGTCCTGCTGACCGAGGCCGAGGCCGCCGGCAGCGGCGTCGCGGTGCTGTTCATCGATCTGGATAAATTCAAGCAGGTCAACGACGTGCGCGGCCACGAGACCGGCGACCACGTGCTGCGGGCCGCAGCCCGCCTGCTGCGCCAGCACGCCGGACCGCATGGCCTGGTCGCCCGCTGGGGCGGCGACGAGTTCGTGGTGGCCGTCGCGCACGACACCATCTCTCCCGCCGGCGTGTCGGATCCGGCGTTGGCACTCGCCTGGAAACTGCGCCGCGCCCTGTCCATGCCGATCCACGCCGGCACCGACATGCTGCGCATCGACGCGACCGTCGGCATCGCGCTCTACCCGCAGGATGCGCGCACCCATGACGAGCTGATCCGTGCCGCCGACATCGCGATGTACGACGGCAAAAGGGAGGGCGGCGGCCGGGTGAAATTGTTCGATGCTGCGCTCGCAGCCGAAGTGGCGGAGCGCCACATGCTGGAACAGGCGCTGCGCGACGCCATCGATAACAAGGATCTCTCCCTGGTGTTCCAGCCCATCGTCTGCGCGCAGACCGGGCGTTGCGAGGCGCTGGAGGCGCTGTTGCGCTGGGCGCACCCGGTGCTGGGGCCGATCAGCCCTTCGGTGTTCATCCCCGTGGCGGAGCAGTCCGGCCAGATCGGCGCCATCGGCCGCTGGGTGCTCGGCGAAGCCTGCCGCGCGGCGGCCGCCTGGCCGGGCGATGCGCCGCCGGTGACGGTGAATGTGTCGGTCGAACAGGTGCTCTCCGGCACGCTGCTGGCGGATGTGAATGCGGCTCTGGCCACAAGCGGCCTGCCGGTGCACCGGCTGCATCTGGAAATCACCGAAAGCCTGTTCGTCACCGACCAGAAGCGCGTCACCGCGGTGATCTCGGCGCTGCGCCGCGCCGGTGTGCGTATCCTGATGGACGATTTCGGCGCCGGCTACTCCTCGCTGGCCTGCCTGAGCAGCCTGCCGCTGGACATTATCAAGATCGACAAGAGCTTTGTGCAAACGTCGAACCAGGACGGCAGCGCCTTCATCCAGGCGATCCTGCTGATCGCGCGCTCGCTGCGGCTGCGCGTGGTGGCCGAGGGGATCGAAACGGAGGCGCAGCGCAACTCGCTGCATGCGATGGGCGTGGACATGCTGCAAGGCTACCTGTTTGCTCGCCCGATGCCCGAGACGGCGATCGCCGCATGGCTATCAGGCGAGCCGCACCCGGCCGCTGCGTCGGTCTGGCCTGACGTGTAGCATGCGGTGAACCGGCGCAGGGAGCGGTGCGACGGGTTTCCGAACATGATATCAGCCAGAAAAGAGCGGCATGCGGGGTCGCCGCGTCGGCTTGAGGGAGCAGTGCTGCTCCGGCCCGGCCCCGGTCGCCGCATTCCGCTTCGCTTCATGCGGGCTATGCAGCTCCGGTCAAGCTCAAACGATCGCGCTCTAAAACTGCGCATGCAGCCGCGCCCCCAAAATGCTCACCGGACCCCGGTCTCGGTTATAGCCGGGGTTGTTCACGAACTGATAGTCTGCCGTTACCTCTATGCCCTTACGCACGCCGAAACTGTAAAACGTCTCAACGATCTGCTCCGGCCCCGCGTTCGTCAGCTTGCCGTCGCCCACCAGCACGCCGAGGTCGCCCATTTCCAGAAAATCCTTGTGCGCCTTGCTGATATTATTGACCACACCGGCAAACCCCACCGTGTCCTCCGCCCGCCCCCAGCGTGCCCCTGCCAACGACAGACCAGCCGACAAAGATCGGTCGATATCGGTAAAATCATAAGCCTCGGTGCGACCGTCGGACATGCTGGCGCGCAGGAAGGCGCCGAGGTCGGCGGTGATCGGCTGCTCCACATTCAGCACCAAGCCGAATTTGTTACGTAAATGCCGCGCCACCTCCGCGGTCACGATATCGCCGCCGGGATTGGCCGCGTAATAGGCTTCCAATTGCGGAAAAGTGCCGAGTTTGGCACGGGTCTGGAATCCGGTCAGCCGCACCGCACCCGACTGTCCGAGCAGCGTGTAGCGTGCCTCAAATTCGGTCACCAGTTGGAATTGCTGCCCGAGCGGAAACGCCAGAAATTTGGAGTTCGGCGTCACCGATCCATCGAAAATGCCGCCCCGCCACGTCCACCACGCCTGATACCATTCGGCCGCAGCACCATAGGTAAACCCCCAGGCATCAGCGGCGTAATCGAACGCCCCGCCGTCGATTACCGCCCAGTTCAAAAAATCGTTGCGGGCATCATGCGCATATCGGTTGGTGTCGAACACGTCGGTCACGCCGAATTTGCCGAACCACAGCACGATACGGTCGGCGGTTTGCGACCCGCCCAACTGATTGAGGTCCGGATCCACCGCGGCCACCGCACCGCCGCGCGAAAAACTTTGTCGGAGGAATAGCCGCGGCACCCGCAGATACGGCTCGGCCGCGCCGACCTTGTATGCCTCGGCACTCGCAAACCCGGCAATGCCCACCGTGTTGCTCAGCCCGAACCCCTGGTCCAGTTCCGGATTGACCCAGATTTCCCCCCCCGCCCAGGGGCGGAACCCGGCGTAGAGCGTCACATCCCAGGTCTCGTCGCCGCGGCTGCCGGGGTCGAGACTGTTCGCCCCACGGTAGGCGGAGGCGAAGGCCGGGTGATATTGCTCGGTCACCGTGGTCTGGCCGTGGACCGCCCACGCCTCCTCATCAGCCTGTGCCGGCTCGGACGACTGGGCGGCGGCAGGCGCCGCATAGGCGACAAGCGTCAGACACAGGGCGGCTGTTATTATATAGCAATGCATACTTTCTGTACCCTTGGCTACAGTCTGGTGCCTCCATAGCGCAAGCCGGCGGCGGAAGAAAGTCGCTCTTTTTTTTGAAAAAAGGGAGGTCTGCCTGTCGCAAGCTGGTATAAGTCACCATGGAACTCATTGCCCCGCACGACCGCCTGCTCATTCTGGATTTCGGCAGCCAGCTCACCCAGCTTATCGCCCGCCGCCTGCGCGAATGCGGTATCTATTGTGAAATCTTTGCCCATAACGCCTCGCCGGAGCTTGTGCTGGCCTTCGCGCCCCGCGGCCTGATTTTTTCCGGTGGCCCCGCGAGCGTGACCGACCCGGACGCGCCGCGCGCCGACCCGGCGCTTTACGCGCTGGGTCTGCCGATTCTGGGCATCTGCTACGGCCAGCAAGTGATGGTCCAGCAACTTGGCGGCACCGTGCAGGGCAGCGATTTCCGGGAATTCGGCCGCGCCACGGTGCATGTCACTGCCGGTTGCGCTCTGTTCCGCAACACCTGGCAGCCTGGCACGCACGAAACCGTGTGGATGAGCCACGGCGACCGCGTGAGCGAACTCCCGCCCGGGTTTGCGCCCGTCGCCGCCAGCGAAGGCGCCCCCTTCGCTGCCATCGCCGACGAGGCGCGGCATTTTTACGGCACGCAATTCCATGTTGAGGTGGTGCACACGCCGCACGGGGCGCAGTTGCTGGAGAACTTCGCCAAACACGTGTGCGGCTGCGCCGGCGACTGGAGCATGGGGGCCTTCCGCACGGCCGCGATTGCGCGCATCCGCGCCCAGGTCGGCAGCGCGCGCGTCATTTGCGGGCTTTCGGGGGGCGTCGATTCGTCGGTGGCGGCGGCATTGATCCACGAAGCCATCGGCGACCAGCTCACCTGCATTTTCGTCGATCACGGCCTGCTGCGCGCCGGCGAGGCGGCACAGGTCGTCGATGTGTTTGCAAATCGTTTCAACGTCCCCCTCGTGCACCGCGACGCCGGCGGCATGTTTCTCGCCGCGCTCGCTGGCGTTACCGATCCGGAGGAAAAGCGCCGGGCCATCGGCCGCCTCTTTATCGACGTGTTCGAGGAAGAAGCCGCGAAAATCGGCGGCGCGGATTTCCTCGCCCAGGGCACGCTCTATCCGGACGTGATCGAAAGCGTCTCGGTCACCGGCGGCCCATCGGTCACCATCAAATCCCACCACAACGTCGGCGGCCTGCCCGCCCGCATGCGCCTCAAACTCGTCGAACCTTTGCGCGACTTGTTCAAGGACGAGGTGCGCGTGCTCGGCCGCGAACTCGGCCTGCCGGAAGACGTGGTCGGGCGCCACCCGTTCCCCGGTCCGGGTCTTGCCATTCGCATTCCCGGCGAAGTGACGTTCGAAAAACTGGAGATTTTGCGCCGCGCCGACGCGATCTATCTGGAGGAGATACGCGCCGCCGGCCTCTACGACGCAATCTGGCAAGCCTTCGCGGTGTTGCTGCCTGTACGCACCGTGGGCGTGATGGGCGATTACCGCACCTATGACCAGGTGTGCGGCTTACGCGCGGTCACCAGCACAGACGGCATGACCGCGGATGTCTATCCGTTCGACATGGGCTTCCTGACGCGGGTCGGCGGGCGTATCGTCAATGAAGTGCGGGGCATCAACCGCGTGGTGTTCGATGTGACAAGCAAGCCGCCAGGCACGATTGAGTGGGAATGATTCCAGGCCTGCCCGAGGTATCCGGCGGCAGCCTGTAAAATGCTCTCATACACTGATACTAAATACGACATTTGCTACTTGAGCCCCGGGTCTTGCATTTTGGGTTGGTCCCGCTCGGCCCAAGTGGTGGGCTGCAAAGCAGCCCACCCTACGACAGGCCTTCACTTTCAATGACGGGCGGCACTAGAGCCGCGTATGAGGCGCTTCAACATATGCGTGGAAGCTGCTCGCCTGAGAGCCAGTCAACAATGCGGCCGCCGCCGAACGAGGTCGTCATCTGAACGAAGCAGTCTTCGTCGGCGACGACTTCGCCGATGAGAGCGGCGGAGTTGCCGAGAGGATGGCGGCGCATGGCGGCGAGCAGGGTGGCGGAGGCTTCGGGTGCCACGATGGCGATCAGTTTGCCCTCGTTGGCAACGTAGAGCGGATCGAGGCCAAGAAGCTCGCAGGCACCGCTCACTTCGGGGCGCACGGGAATGGCTTGCTCGTCGAGCATGAAGCCTACGCCTGCCGCCTGCGCGATTTCGTTCAGCGCAGATGCCAGGCCGCCGCGGGTGGGATCGCGCATGGCGTGCAGTGCATCGCCGGCGGCGCGGACCATCACGGCGACAAGACCGTGCAAGGCTGCGCTGTCCGACACAAGCTCCGTCTCGAAGCCGAGATTGGCGCGCTTGGACATGATGGCGACGCCGTGATCGCCGAGGCTGCCGGAAAGAATAACGTGGTCGCCCGGTGACGCAAGGCTGGCGGAGAGCAGGAGGCCATCCGGCACGAGGCCGATGCCGGTGGTGGTGATGAAAACGCCGTCGCCATGGCCGCGTTCGACGACCTTCGTGTCACCGGTGACGATGGTGACGCCGCATTGCCGCGCGGCGCCGGCCATGCTGTGCGCGATGCGCTGCAGATCCGCGAGCGGAAAACCTTCCTCGATGATGAAACCGGCGGCGAGATGAAGCGGGACGGCGCCGGCCATCGCGATGTCATTGATCGTGCCATGCACGGCGAGCGAACCGATATCGCCGCCCGGAAAAAACAGCGGGGAAATCACGTAGCCGTCGGTGGACATGACCACGCGGCCGGCGGGGAGGTCGAACGCAGCCTGGTCGTCGGCGCGGGCGAGCGAAGGATTGTCGAACGCGTTGATAAAAATTTGCTGGATCAGTTGGGCGGAGGCGCGGCCGCCGGCGCCATGCGACATGTCCACCAGGCCATGGCGCGTATCGATGCGCCGGGTGCGCAGCCGCGCCGTGTTCATGCGGATAAAGGCAAGGGGCAGGAAGCAGTTCTTTTTTGAAAAAAAGAACCAAAAAACTTTTGCGACATCAGGCCGAGCCTCTCAGGAAAGGCCGCAGCCAAAATTGGCAAAAGTTTTTTGCTTCTTTTTTCCAAAAAAGAAGGCCTTCTTACCTTCTTAAACCTCATTGGCACCGACCAGGGTAGTCACCAAGCAGGCTGGCACCGAGCAGGCCGGGCCATGGCCGGCGGCGCGGTCGCGAAAGCGGCCATAGGTCCAGTGCGCGGCGCAGGCACCCTCCGCCGAAACCATGCAGGAGCCCATTGGCGTATCAGGGGAGCAGACGGTGCCAAACAGTTTGCAGTCGGCGGGTTTTTTCAGGCCGCGCAGAATGGTGGCGCACTCGCAGGCCGGGTTGTCGGCGGCGCGGACCGTGGTGATGCCGAAACGGTGCTCGGCGTCCAGATCCGCGTAATCGTTGTTCAGACGCAAAGCGCTGAGCGGGACTTCGCCGAGGCCACGCCACTCAAAAGTTTCGCGTAGCTCAAACACTTTTGCCATTTCCCGCTGCGCAATGCGATTGCCGTCGGTGGTGACAAGGCGGATATACTGGTTTTCGACACAGTGCCGGCTTTCATTCACCTGGCGCACCAGCATCAGGATGGCGTGCATGACGTCGAGCGGTTCGAAGCCGGCGACCACGACCGGTTTGCTGAATTCCTCAGCTAGGTTCAGATAGGCGCGGGTTCCGGTGACAGTGCTGACATGCGCGGGGCCAATAAAACCATCTACCCGGATCCGGGCGCCGTCCTTCTGTGCCGGGGCCGTCAGAATCGCGCGCATGGCCGGCGGGGTCAGCACGTGATTGCAGAACACCGAGAAATTGCGCAGGCCTTTGCGATGGGCGGCGCTGACGGCGAGGGCCGTCGGCGGCGTGGTGGTTTCGAACCCGATTGCCAGGAACACGATGTCCCGATGCGGTTCGGCCTCGGCGATGCGTAGCGCGTCCAGCGGGGAATAGATCATGCGGATATCGGCGCCGGCGGCGCTGGCGCGGAGCAAGGTGGCGCCGCCGGAGGCCGGAACGCGCATGAGGTCCGCGTAGGTGCACAGCGTGATGCCGGGGCACATGGCAAGCTTGATCGCGTCGTCGATGCGGCCGGCGGGCAGCACGCACACGGGGCAGCCTGGGCCGTGCACCATCTCCACGTTGCCGGGAAGCAAATCCTCCAGTCCGTAGCGGGAAATCGCGTGCGTGTGGCCGCCGCAGAATTCCATGAACTGGTAGTGGCGGCCGGGCGCCGCATCGCGCGCAATCCGCGCGGCAATCCCCCGCGCGAGCGCGCCATCGCGATACTCGTCGATGTGCTTCATGCGTGCGCCACGGCCGCTTCCAGCGCACCCATGGCGCCGGCCTCCCGCATCATGGCGAGCGTGAGTGCGGCCTCCTCCGGGTCGAGCCTGGCCAGCGCGTAGCCGACATGGATGAGCAGGTAATCGCCCGCGCGCACATCGTCGAGCAGGGCAATGGACACGGTTTTGGAGACGCCGTTCAGGGTGACGCGCGCCATGTCGTCCGCGAGAAGCTGTTCGACCAGAATGGGAATGGCTAGGCACATGCGAGGTTTCCCCATTTCAGCGCGTGATCGGCTGCAAGGTGCGCGCGCCCCATGGCGGCCTGGCCCAGGCAGAGGCCGCCATCATTGGCGGGCAGCGCGCGGGGCAGACAGGGCGTGAGATGGCGGGCACGCAGGGCGGCGGCCAGGCCCTCGGCGAGGATGCGGTTGGCGAGGCAGCCGCCGCCCAGCACCACGGCGCCATGCGGCGATTGTCCGGCATTTTGCCCGATCCACGCGGCAAGCCCGGCAATCAGCGTGCCGTGAAACAGGCTGGCGCCGTCCTGCTGCGTGCGCCCCGGCGCCAGCAAGGCGCTCAACAGAGGGGTAAAATCCAGGATGTTGGCACGGATGGCGTAGCCGTGGGCCTGAATGGAAGGCGTGCGAACCAGGGCCTCGAGTTCCATGGCAGCCTGGCCCTCGTAGGTCTGGTGCGTGCATATCCCCAGCAGGGCGGCGCCCGCGTCGAACAGGCGGCCCATGCTGGTGGTGTGCGCCGTTCCCGTCCCGGCGGCGAGGAAGGCGGCCAGGGACGCGGCGCCGGCGATGTCGGGGAAGCGCGCGGCCGCTTCAGTGCCGCGGCCGAGCATGGAGAGGATGCCCACGCCCATGCGCCAAGGCTGCCGTGCCGCGCGTTCTCCGCCCGGTATGGGCATCGGCGTGAGGTGGCCCAGGCGCCGCCACCGCGATCCGTTCAGGGCGATCAGCTCACCACCCCATGCATTGCCGTCGGCGCCGAAACCATGGCCGTCCAGCGCCAGCCCGAGGACGGGGCCATGCAGGTGATGTTCGGCGGCCACCGAAGCGAGATGGGCGGCGTGGTGCTGAACGCGCAGGATCGGGGCGATGCCGGCTTCGGCAAAGCGGGTGGACGCATAATCGGGATGCAGGTCGCATACCGTCAGTGCGGGGGCCGCGCCGAGCATGGACAGCATACGCTGCGCCGTTTCGTGATAGAAACGCAACGTGGCGGCGGAGCCGAGATCGCCGACATGCTGGGAAACAAAGGCTTCCCGGCCGCGGGTGATGCAGAGCGAGGCCTTCAGCTGGCCGCCGACGCCGAGCACGGTTGGGCCGTCCTCTCCGAGATCGATGGGCTCAGGCACGAAGCCGCGCGCGCGCCGGATGAAAAACGGTTTTTCGTCGATCACCGACAGCACGGAATCATCGGTTCGGGTGACGATGGCGCGGTCATGTGTCACGATCAGGTCGGCGGTCGCGGCGAGCGTGCGGTGTGCCGCGTCGTTGTCGATGATCAGCGGGTCGCCCGGCGCATTGGCGCTGGTGGCGACCAGGGCCAAGGGCAGGGAAGAATCGTGGCCGCGTTTGGCGGCTTCCAGGCGCAGGGCCCGGAACAGCAGGTGATGCGCGGGGGCTGTGGGCAGCGCGAGCCCGACGCGGCTAAGCCCCGGCGCGATGGATGGCGCGAGCCCCTGCCGCTTTGCCACCATCACGATCGGCCCGGCACGGTGGCCCAGAAGGGCCAGTTCCCCGGCGCCTGGGGCACCGATGATGCCGGCCATTTGCGCGGTCTCGATCATGACCGCCAGCGGTTTTCGCGGACGTGCCTTGCGCCGGCGCAGGGTTTGCACCGGCGCCTCGTTGGTTGCGTCGCAGAGCAGGTGAAAGCCGCCCGCGCCCTTCAGGGCGACGATCCCGCCATCCAGCAAAACGGCCGCGATCTGCCCGATGCCATGGCTCAGGCGTGGTCCGCACGCCGGACAGGCAATGGCCTGGGCGTGGAAGCGCCGGCTTGCGGGATTGGCGTACTCGGCCCGGCAGGCCCGGCAGGGCGCGAAGGCAGCCATGCTGGTGTTCGCCCGGTCATACGGCATGCGGTTGGTCATGCTGAAGCGCGGGCCGCAATCGGTGCAGGTGGTGAAGGGGTAGAGGTAGAAACGGCTGGCTGGATCAAGCATGTCGGCGAGGCAGGCGGCGCAGGTGACGGCATCCGCAGGCGCCTGCGCCAGGCTGTCGGTACGCGCCGCACTAGCAGTCGGCGCCGCGCTTTCACAAATGGCAAAGCCATGCTCGCCCGTGAGCGGCAGCCTGGTGATCTCGACGGCGTCTATGCGGGCGAGCGGCGGCGGCGCGCGCTGCAGCGTGGTCACGAATGCATCGATGTCCGCGCCTTCGATTTCGGCGAGCACGCCCTGCGCATCGTTCAACACGAACCCGGACAATTTGTGGCGCGCGGCCAGACCGAAGACAAATGGCCGGAAACCGACGCCCTGCACGGCGCCGCGGACGCGTATGCGGACG
>Ga0116231_10007806_pt1 | contig 19260 bp, 14 predicted proteins | sample S1TSphgellanicum_2_FD_89695 | JGI IMG/M metagenome (GOLD analysis project Ga0116231, IMG submission 89695) | Host-associated microbial communities from peat moss isolated from Minnesota, USA - S1T2_Fd - Sphagnum magellanicum MG | ecosystem: Host-associated > Plants > Peat moss > Unclassified...
AAATAATTGTAACCTTTTTTTTAAAAATTTCACCACAAAAAAAAAAAATTTTAAAACAATAAAAAAAAAACCCAATTTAAATTTTTAAAAAAAAAAAAAAAAAAAAAAACCTAAATATTTTGAATCTACAAAAATTGTTCGCATGAAGTTACATGTGCATATAATAAAAAAAAATTGACTTACTTACATCAATGAACTTGAAGGGATTTGAACCACAATCCCAAAAGGATCTTGCCCATTGTAGTTAGGCTTTACTTGTGCCCAAACCCCCATTCATGTTCATGAACATAAGACAAACAAACACTTAATGAATGTCATAGTTGGTGAATGCCCACAATGTTGCCACCATTGACAACCAATGGAAGTTAACTTTGATCCAATGCCACAACAAAGGTCAAATTAGTGCACCTGCACAATCTTGAAATGTTGCCATTTGAGGTTGATTAAGTTTATTCATTCCCTAGTACACTATTGATATTCAACCAATATTGTGAACATGCATTAGGTTAGACCATACATTAGTTGTAACTTATAATACCTCCACTTGACATGTAAATTGACATCAAAATTAATCTTGAACCCAATAGCATTAATGGTGTTCATTCTAGTCACAAATGGATGTGTAGAATAGAAATGTGTCTACTAAGTATAAATTCTAAGATACATCTAAACAACAAGGTCCAAGTGAGTTGTTCAACAATTTTGTAACTTTGTTTTCATGAAGTTAAGTATGAGTTTATGTGTTATGCATTTATTTTACACTCTACTCAACACAATCATCATACTATGCTTGATGAACTTGAACCACTTAGAAAGATGGTGGTTTAGAATTTTATTGGATCCGAACGTTTTCCACAAGTTCATAATTGGATTGTAGTCAAGGTGAGGTGCCATGGGAACTTGGCATTGGTTTTTCATTATTTATTTGAAAAATGAAAACAAAATCGATCAAGAAGAACATAGTATATGACACATGATTAGGCAAATGTATTAAAATTCCCCAAGGACTTGGGGTGCTTAAAATGTGGTTGAAAGATTACCATGTGTTTGGGAAATGTGATCTTTGCCTCAAAAGTAAGTTAATATTAAGGGTAGATTATTTTAGTAGCATAGTGAACCCATCCTTAGGTGGTACCACTAGAAACCATTTCATTGAAATTCAAGAAAAAGGTGGGCATAATTTTATTATTATTTTATTGATTTAACTTATTATTAACTTGCACAACATGGGCTTTGTGTTTATTTCCACTTATGTATGTATTGTGGAAAATTGCTAGAGGCCTACATGGGCTACACTAGTAAGAGATTTGTGTTCTTAAAATGTTCTTGACATGTATTTTTAAGATTCATGACCAATTATCATTAAGTGTCAAGTTGCACCATTCTAAAAAAATACTTTTGGTTCATTGATTATAGTCACTATGGCATGGAGCAAAATTTTGATTGAAACATAAAAAATTAAGAATTACTACAAATTTGTAAACTTAAACGCAATGGCCATTAAAAAAACTTTAGTCCTAACCTTCAAAATTGCTAAAAACATTATGGTTGTTTCAATCCATTATTTATTTTTAAAAATAAAAAAAGAGGACTTTTTGAAACAATCCTAAAAATTAAAAGATTAAAAAAAGTTTTAAAACATGTTCCTTTGATGTTCTTGAACAAAGGAACATACTCCAAGTGTTACTTTCCTGAAACTTTTTTCTTGACCACTCATTTGGAATGTTAAAATTATTTTATATAAATCCAACTGAAGTTTCAAATCTACATGACTTGAATAATCTTTTGATGTAAAATTTAAAATGAATTTTTTTCCTTAAATGAGTCCTATGTTGTCCTAAAGTTGGGTGAATATCAAATTTTTGGGGTGGGACATTCTAGTGGTACTACCAATGAAAAGTTTGCCAAGCATTTAACAACTCTTGTGCTAAAAATCACTTTTCCAACTTTGTTATTAGCCATATAACAACTTGAACACATTTTTGTTTCATAGAATTTACAATAGTAGCCCAAACCTCCTTTCTTACAAGGCCCACAACATTAGTTGTTGAATTAGTGGTACAAAACATATAGTTTGCCTATGTGTAGAAAATTTAACATATTCAATTAAAGTTTTATTTTCTTTCCATTAAGTGAAAATCAAAACATGGACATTTTTTTTCCAACAAGATTAATGAAAATTGAGAAATGTTTGGATGAAAACCTCTTGTTAGGCTTGCCATACATGGTAAATAAATTTACTTCAACCAACTTGACAATAGAAATGAAATCACACACGAAAGTTTTCCCACCCTTGTGCAAATTTCAATAACCTTTACATTGATTCCAATAAGGGCAAAACACAAGCAAGACTTGTAATGTTTCCACATCACATAAATGTTCATAGTTAACTTTAGCAATTTCAATGGCAACATTATCTTGAATTATTGTCACAAAAAATGTTTTGTACTCACTCAAGATAAATTTCAATGGTGATAAAATTGAAGTCCACCAAGTCTTGATATTTTCAAAACTTGTTTTTGCATTTTAGCAATTTAACAAACTTATTAATCTTGAGATGGTGCTTAGAGCAATGAGAAAAATAGTTATACATAGAGACAAGTAGGAATTTCATTTTGGTTACCAAACTCAAACCATTCAAAGTTCAAACAACCATGTTTACAATGTGTCATGTTGCACACCATTTACAAATGGAACATGTTTTTGCATTAGTTAAATGGTGATACCAAATTTTACACCTTCATAAACAATAGTTCTTTGTTTACACTAAAACACACTAGTTTATTGGTCATATATGTTTCATTCAAGCCTCCAAATTCAACAAGATTTCATAATATCAAATATGTTAGATTGTTAAAAGTTGCTCCAACTTTTACCCTTTGCATATTAAGCAAAATTGGGGCATTCTTCTAGTCCTCTACAACATACACATGCATAGACTGACGCACCCCCAAGCTCTTTCATAGACTCAAATGTGAGCTTGAAATGAAAACAATGAAAGAATAAGGAGTTGGGGCACACTCCTTAGCTTGCAACACTTTGGGGGTAAAAGGGCGTGTTGGAGCTCCAAGATGGGACTAGGATGAATGACAAGCAATTAATCATTCACACAAACCTGCACAAAACCAAACAACAAGTTGGTTAGTGCATAGTTGGAGCACTTTTGGTGCTAGGACAAACCACGGGCAAACTCGGACTCATAAGACTCATCATGGCCTAGACTTCGGGAAAGCCACCACCTTCCCCTTTATAGTATACTATGTGCCTCTCCACAAGGCCCACATCCAAATGACACTCTTGGGAGCATGAGATGTGACCCCTAGGTTTCCTTTTTAGCCCGCAACCTTGCAAGCCCTTACCTTGGTTGCAAGCCCAAGGCTAGGGTTGCAACATAGACAACCAACTTTGGTTACCAATGGTGATGACTTCATATATGAATGATGTTTTGTGCAATCTAACTTTGATGGTTTATACAACTACATTGTGTATCACCTTTGTCATGGTTCAACTTGTAGAATCAAACCAACATTTGTGAAAGCAATTGTTTATCTTTAAAAATTGGGGGAAAATTTTAAAACTTTCGAAATCTATCATGGGGCAACCTTGTTAGAGTAGATTGTAAACTACAACAAATTACAAACATTTCTTTTTCTTCTCAACCTTGCTTTGATTTGCAATTTTGAATAACAATTGTGTCACAACTTATAAAGTAAAATAACAAATGCATGCAATTTCTCATTTTTAAATGTTGGTTAGTAGGACATGAATAATATTGCTCATCAATTCCATGTCTAGCCATAGAACATTCCTTCAACCCTAAATGGTTGATTAAAAAAATCTAGTTTTGGCATAATGGTTTTTCTTTCCCTTCAATTTGTGAACACACATTACATTTGACCATTTGCATTTTCCCATGTTCTACACAAATAGGCTGTTGACCATGAAAACTTTATGACCAAATGCTTTTGATAAACCTTATAATTTACTTCCCATTCAACCTTGGTCTTATTCTTTTTGGGGTTCATTAATTATAAGTTTTGTAGGACCTTCATAGAGGACTTTAGGTGTGACTCCTTCAAACATTTTACCTTTTTCTTTAAAGATGCATAGGCTATGCATGGAGGAGGTGCTTTAATCACATGTGGCAAATTGGCAAATGACATACTAAATGTGAAAAATATTTGTAGTATATTTAAAAATAAGGTTGTTACAATTAAAATCATTTAATTTGGAAAAAAAGAAAGAAAATTTTGAAATTTGCAAGGGGTTTCAAGGCTACCATAACCAAGAAAAGAGACAAAAATCAAGTTGAAAAAGAAATACTCAAAAGATGCACATAGAATTCCATTTTTCAAAAGACACACATAGAAAATTGTTTGATTCAAAAAACACACATAAGTGTGCATGTCTTAGAAAACAACTTATAGATGTGTTGTTCAAAAACCAAGCATAGGATTGCAACTTAGACAACATACAACTCAAGGTGTAAACTTATTGGGTTCTACATGTGATTATGGGTGCAAAAACAAAATACATGTGTGTGGTTCAAGGTGTAAAGAAACAAGAGCTGTATGTAACTTTCAAATCATTGACTACAATGCATGTTACAATTAATGTTCAAGTTTAAAAGAAATGCAAGTTGCAATGAACTTTCAAGTTCGAGCTAAATGAGTTTTTATCTTTTTTAGTTCTATATTTAAAAGGTGTAAGTTGCAATAGATTTTGAAGTTGGAACTATACATGGCAATATATTTACACATCTTACAAAAGGCATTGAGGAAGGAAAAACAAATATGAAAAAGTTTGACAACAAAAATCAAAGAAGAAAAAATAATTGGATGAACCTCTATTTGTGCCAATCTCTTCCTTTCATTGCATTTTTCGCCACTCTTGGTTGCTAACTTTCAAAATGCATGCTAGTACAAAGCACCATTGAAAACAAACGAGGAAAGATCGTACAAAAATCCAAATGGGGAATACAACATTGAGAACAAATAGATGAAATCTAAAAAATGTACCAATTTGAATCTAAAATCTTAAGTTTGAGATTTATTCTTCCACTCTTAAATTTCAACATTTCATAAAAATTGAACACAAACAACTTAATGTGATTCACCCAATCCTACTCCAAATCCCCATGGGGAGGTCATTTCCATTTTATTACATATGGCATGCAAAAAAATATAGGGTGAAACTTATTGAAGAAAAGTAAAAATTATAACTTATTTAAATATAAATGGAATGTTGATAATTGATTTTGAAAATATGTTTTAAATGTACCTAAAATATGTTTAAAATATGCCATTATTTCATAGCATATTAAAAAATGTCCTTTTGCTTTAGTGCTTCCTAAAATATACAAGGGGTGACCTCCCCAAGCAAATCTCACTCCACATTGAATCCATATAACCATATTGGAACTAATGTTTTATTCATAGTTCATTCAATTGATGACAATTTTTTATTCAATTTTTGTTTTCCTACAGGTGATGGCAACAAGTTAATGCATAATCGATTTGCAATGGAAAGCTCGTAGGGAGGCGGTTGTTGGCAATCAAACAATTAGGTAAGTTTGTAGAGACAACACATAATTTGAAACATTGGCAAGATGGCTATTGTCCCCTTCAAAATTGTAATTTTGATAGATTTGAGGTAGATTTGATGGTCAAAATTCCTTTGATTGATTTGCATGGTCACCTTTTATTTTTTACACAATGTGAAAATTTACCCAAAAAAATTTGATTCCAAGTTATAACTCTAATAAAACACAATGTATTTGTAGCACATACAAATCAAATGAAGTTGTTGAGGATTTAGCTCCTCTTGGACCAACTGGGGACTTTTCCTTTCAATTAGGTTAATCCATTTTGGCCCTTGGCAATTTTGTAAAACCTTTTGTATGAATCATCTTTAAAAGTTAAATGCATTCACATAAAAAATCATTGGTCAAAAAATGTAAGTTCTTTTTACAAGATGAAAAAGAACAATTATCATTTCACAATATCATTAGGACTTTAATTTCATTTGAGAAATGACTTTTTTGTGGCAAATTTTCATTGAAAGCTAAAATGCTTGAATACACTCAATATGTAGAATTGTGCATATGAATAATCCATTGAAGTTCATTTTTGGACTATATGAGTTCCCCTTCTATTCAAAATTAGGCAACAGACTAATTTAAGTATAATCTCCATCCAACATTATATTCCAACTCTTCCACCTTGAAAATTAATTGGATACAAAATTAAATTAAATAAAAAATATATTTATGAATATTCCAAGTTTTGGATATGTCCTCACTTTTATTTTCTTAAATGGTCTTTGTTAAATTGGGGTTTGTCCTAATTCCACATCCAAATGTGAAACAAATTAACTAAAAAGTTAAAAATTCCGTTTAAAATTATTAAATAATTAATCAAAGTCCTGTAGGGTATGATAAAAAAAAGGATTATTGTCATGATGTTGGTAGAAAAACTCCCAAAAATATTTATTAACATGGGTTTCATGTTGTTGTACATTACTAATGATGATCGATTGATGAAAACAATTGATTTAGTGAAATTTAAATTCCATTCAAATGAAAATATTCAATGACATTACATGCAACATGAATTGAATTGAATTGAATTGAATTCCAATTCAACTAAATTCAATTCAATAATTGAATCTTAATTCAATTCAATTGAATTCTAATTCAACTAAATTCAATTGAAAATAAATGAGATGCAAATTGGTGGAAAAGATATTAAAATTTTGATTGGGAATATGGTGTTAAAAAAAAACACTTTACAAAACACATTGCTGAAAATTGGACACTAGTCTGTTTTTTAGGTGAGGAGGACATTCTAGCGCGGAACGGAACAGGCAGGAATGGAATTCCATTCAACCGGTAAACTGGAGGGTCGAGAACCGGGGCTACCTGGACCGACCGGTCGGCGGCGGGAGAAAGGCCCGCCAGGCAGCCAAACTGGCGCCCGCCCACACAGTGAAACGCACAAGCTCGAAATTCTTATTCTTCTTCGTCTTTTGTTGCCGTTATCTTGTCTTAGATTCTGTCTCTTGCGATTCCGAGAGCTGCCCATCTCGTAATTTGCGCCTCTTTACTTGCCATAGTAAGCTGATTTTGCATTTTCTGAGTGGGGGAAGGTGTCGGGTGAGGAAGGAATTCGTACTTGGGGTGCTTGTGGTAGTTGCCTTTTTGTTGTTACTGTATGTAAATGAGCTTGCCAGGGTTTGGAAGCGGAATTGTATGAGCTGTTTTGAGTTTTTCTTTTCTCTTTTTCCTTTTTTTCTTCTGGCTTTTGTTGTGTAGTGTGTTTGCGAGCATTCGCTTACTCTGGTTTCTGGTTTTGGAGTGTCTTGCCATCATATTGTTGTGGCTTGAGGTGCTGAGTTTGGGTTTTGAAGGAAAGTTGGGGTGCGGGGGAAATGAGCTAGGGTTTGTGGGTTGTAATGTTAGCAGAGAGTTTTCTTTCCTTTGGTGTGATTCTTGTTGAGCTTCATGAGTGATTTCTTGTTACAAAAGGCACCGATCTCATCAAGCTCGGAATATACAACCCAACTTCCGCACCATTTCGAACGCACGCCCTGCATTTGGAATCCTTCACGATTAGGTTTCCGAGCGGGTGGGAAGCAAGTTTTGAGTCGCCTTTTACATCTGTCGCTCAAGAAAGACGGCAGGAGTTCCAAAATCTTGATACCCTGTTTGGTTTTGTATCGAGCAAGTTTCTCGACGGATATGCTTCAACATTTTTGTGTTGTAGTTTGATTTCGAGAAGGCCATATGTGGAGGCAGCTCTGCAAATTGGGATTTTCTGATAGACAAGTGTGGTGGGGTTGATAGTCAAGAAACAGCGTAGAGTAGTACCGCCCATCAACTGGTGTCAACAATGAGTGCGGTGAACGTGACCAATGTGACAGTGCTGGACAACCCATCTATGTTTCTCAATCCCTTTCAATTTGAGATTTCATACGAGTGCCTTGTTCCTCTGAAAGATGGTAAGCGCAGCATCAATCTTCCTTTCTCAAAATTGCACTTTGTGAAGGGTGTCAGTTTTCCTGCCTATGCTTGTCTGCTTGTGACCGATATAGTGATGTTTCCCCGGTCCTTACAATGTGCTGTTTTGTTGTTTCAATTCAGAAGCTTTTTTTGGTTAGCTTGCTACTTGAATCAGAGCAAAAGCCTAATTGCAGTAGGATACGTTATGGATCTAGACTGTGTTCAAATTGGGTGGGTGGTGGCAATGATTCATTTTGCAGATTTGGAGTGGAAGCTGATCTATGTTGGATCTGCTGAGGATGAAAAATATGATCAAGTTTTGGAGAGTGTCCTTGTTGGTCCTGTCAATATTGGTAACTACAGGTTTGTGTTTCAGGTACTTATTCTGTCTCATGTGTCTCACAGTATTCATGTGTAGATTCAGTCAGTGCAAGCATTTGTCTGCATCGGAGAGAACTGATTTGTCATAGCAAAAACTGGTCATATGCAGACTGAGTTATGCAAGGTTGATTGCAATGCAAATCTAGTTTTAGAACAATCCTGCATTTGAAATGGATTGAAGCATTGTTAGGCACAGATACTTGGTTTTTGGGGATGTTGTTCAGGTATATTTTGTGAGAAGCTTTGTGGTATCAAAGTTCCCAGCAGTCTCAGGGTATCCATTCCAAGGTTATGTTTGGTGCTTCTAGCAATGTTCAACGAGAATAGTGAAACAGGTTCTGATGTTGGAGTGGTGGAATTGGATTGCAGGCAGAGCCACCAGAGCTTGGAAAGATTCCAGAAGAAGACATAATAGGGGTGACAGTGCTGTTGTTGACATGCTCATATGTAGGGCAGGAGTTCATCCGGGTTGGTTACTATGTGAGCAATGAGTATGTTGATGAGCACTTGCGAGAGGAGCCACCTGCCAAGGTCCTCATAAATAGAGTACAGCGTAACATTCTGGCTGACAAGCCTCGTGTCACAAAATTCCCCATTGTCTTTAACTCCCCTCCCCCTCCTCCCAATCCGATCCCCGATGGCAATGAGGCTGTAAGACCCATGGATGTGGATGCAGACATGGATATAGATGTGACTTAGTAGCCATTCCCATATGGGAAGTTTTCTGCAGGTAGATTGCACAATTTGATACCCACAGACCATTGTGGAATCACCATCCTTTGGAGCTTCCACTGACCTTGGTTTTAACTTAACAGTGCTTTGTACATTCAGACCACAGGAGCCTGATTGTTTCCCATGTTGGTAGACCCAGATTCTGTTTGTATGTGGAAAAAGACCTTATTTTGCCCAGATGTGGCTGTTGTAGTCAGTGTACACTAAGCCCGTGCTCTATTTGAACAAAATAGTTTGTAAGGTAAATGCAAGGTAAGTGGCATTGGGCAAAATAGTTTGCTGGGCAGTTTAAATTGATGCTGTAGGGTAGCTTTTTTTGGGTCATCAGTGTTTTGGAACTTCAGCTCTGAAAATGAGCATGTAGAGGACGCTTGCACATACCACGTAGGAAATAATTAGAGTTTTTTTTGTGTGGTGGAACACCATAGTCTATGGTAATGATAACAGCAGCCTTGGCAAAATAGTTTTACGGTAGCGGTCAATGCAAACATCTGCTGTGTTGGGTTGTTTGGCTGGAAATGTCAGGGATTTCTATAAAAGTACAATGCGCGCCACCAGACCACTAAATCGTATCATCAGGGTGGGTCTGGGTCTGTGTGAGCTTTACCAATCAACACACATGGAAAAATGCAAGAGCTTGAACCATGTTTCCAAGGATGTGAACTTGGCTATGAAGGGAATACATGAAAATGTGAGGAATCATGTCATCAGGGGGGTCCTGGGTCTGTGTGAGACTTCACCAATTCAATGCCCATGGACAAATGCAAGAGCTTGAACCATGAATGCACTGATGTGAATGTGGCTATGAAAGCAATACATGAAAATGTGAGACTATTCCTGAGCTATGACTTGCTATTTTTGAGCAATGACTTACCTCATTATTATGCCACCTTGTTGGACATAACAGCATCTCCACCCCTCAAGGGTGAAGACTTTTTTTTTATTAAATCTTGCACCAGGATAGTGCAAATCTTGTTGCTCTCTTTGAAAAATGCCCCAAAATGTTGTGTCCAATTTAACTTTTTGAAACACATTTGTCTTGTTGGGAATTTGACCGGTGGCAATTATTGGTCCAGATGTTAAAGGGTAAATGATTTTTCACTGTTTGAAACAACTTTTTATTATGTTTGTGGGTGGCAACATTGAGCATTAAACATCAACTTATTTTAACCTAAAGATGTAGTTCATCAATGTGGGGTGAAGATGCACTAAAATAGTTGTCGTCATTTGGATAATTGTTGTTTTGGTGAGTCATTAGCATCCTCCAATTCACCAAATTAACTGAAACTGGGATATTAATTATGAAATCCATGGAATAAAATCCTAATAGCAAATCCCAATATAATTGTAGCAATAAAACATCACCATAATGGCAAAGTCCATGCACATTTGCCATGCTAAATTAGATCACATCAACCAAAGAAATAACAAAAGCATTGTAAGTCCTCCTATTTACAATTCCCACCAAAACCAAGCATCACAAATTCAATTTTGAAGTGTGGAATTCACTTTTCCAACAAGCCATTTAACATTCTTTGCAAGAGCTAAATATGTCCAAGTTGTCAAAGTACATAGAAAATCAGCTCCTAGAGTTCATTGAGGATTTATTTCCTAGAGCAAAAAGTCTAACAATAAAAAATGAGTAAATAGAGGTGAAAGTAGAAGACCAATTTCTTGAATGTTAAATCCCATTCATAGACAAGGTATACAAGGAAAGGTTAGCAATATTTATACTATCAATGGATAGCTAAGCATGTAGTTTCACAACCATCACATAGTGCAAATACATAGTATTTAGCATGTACTAGTTAGTTTTAGCTTAAGATCTACACCAACAACTTGCACAACAACAATTGACGAGAATCTAATTTGGGAAGACTTTGCACACTTCTTAAAACTAATAAAAAATGTTGGCAAACATAAGAACATGCATTTGAAACATATCCCAATTTGATTGAATGTTTGTGGTCTTGGTTTAGTTTTAAGAATGACAAAGGAATATTATTGGTGGGGCACTGATGCCTCCCCCTTGTTCTTTGGAGGTTAAAACTAGGAGGATAAAAAAAATGATTATCAATGTACCCTGTAGACACAAAAAAAAACTTACTGAATTAGCCAACACAAGTCATAGAAAATAACATCCCATTTGATGGGGGATGTTGAACGGGTGAACATGAGCATCGAATGAGTTTTCATGAGTAGGAAGAAATATTTTCAATAAATTTTGTCCATGTCAAAGACTATACTTTTGACATATTTTACTGATGTGAAGGAATATTCATTGACATAATTGAATATTTTTCCATGTTAGGAGCGCATCTTTGTGGCCAAGCCACGTGGCATTCAATGGCCTTAGACATCCTATAGAAGGGGTCCATGTTTGATTTCTAATGGGGATTTATGAAAAGATTTGCAAATAGATTTTGTGGTTGTTGAAACAAATTTAGATGTTTTGACTTGAAGAATCATTTTGCATATGTAAATGTTTTAAGGTCGCTAGTCCCATGCAAATGAACCAATACACATCAAACAAATTTTAGGATAATAATAAATACACAAATAGATTAGACACCTACAAATATGTCACTAGACACATATATTTGTAACTATGGATTATTTTGGGGAACCAATGTAGTTTTTTATGTGAACTTGAAATAAATAATCAAAGAAACCCAATTTAAAGTGTGTTCATTTCCAACATGTCACCATATCCATATCCACAACATTTTTATCAAACACTACTATACTTGGACTTGTATCCTTCTATAGATAGAAGAGAGTTGAAAATTGTAGATGTAGAATACTAAGAAGAGGTAGGATATCATGCATCTTTTAATCACTTGCATGAATATAAGATATATGGGACGATGATCAAAGTGTTTATACCAAAGTTTTTGAATAACTTGCAACAACCACCTTGAAAAAATCCATGGCCAACACACCCAACGAACCAAAATTTCAAAACACAATTTCATCGACAATGTGACTATCTATTCAAATTACATGCGAAAAAAAAAAAAAAGTGAGTCAATCTTACAACATAAATGGCCAAGGAACGATTTCGACACAAAAGATGATGCATAATGAGTTACCTGCACTTGTTTATAGTCGAGAGATGGATTAGCTAATGTGGCAAATAATGTGAAGAGGAGGAGTTGAAGTCCCCAACATACCCAAAAGACGGAATGATTGAAACAGATGATTGAAACGGATGACAAAGAGGAAACCGTGCCTATTAACAAAGAATGAAAAGGAGACAAAATGATAGACACCAATGAAGAAAAACAAACCAAGCTATAGGCTACAACAAGATCAAAAGTAGGTTCCAATGACATGAACACAACACCTTTGAAGATTAGTTATGTGGAATACATTTGGAGTAAAATCCAATGATGCCATTGAAATTCATGGCAAGTGGAATTTAAAAACCAAGTAGACAATAAAGTCGATTTGAAAATCAATGAACAATTTTGAATGACCTAGACTTGGAAATTTGAATTTGAATGAGCTCAATTGATTAAGCTTTGATTAGATTGAGGACATTTAAAGTTGAAAACGTTTTGTATATTGTTAGTAGACATTGGTACATTTTGTGATCATTGTCAAGAAATTAAAATGTTGAATTTGGGTGTAAAGTGAATTTGGATCCAAGAAATGAAAATTTGAGTTTAGTAAACAAAAGTGCAAAGGTTTAATTCAAAACATAAAGGAAAAAAACAAGAAGTAACAATACATTCAAAAAAGCTAAAGGCAACAAACCATTAGAGTCAATGAAAAAAAACCTAGGAAAGGAACAACATAATTGAAATCAAAATATCCACCCATCCATATTGGAACAATAGTCCACCATAGGGTAGATTAACAAGGTGAAACAAGCCTTTTGCAACCATTAGAATTGGTAGCCTTGAGCTTAGCCAATTCTACCTTGGCTGAATGGCCATGGCATATCATGGCATTAGTGTGAAACATGATGGAGATGTTATAGAAAAAATTTAGGGACATCATTGGAATGGGAAAACCTTTGCAATGATATATCATTTGTAGTTTGGAAGAATATACATCATAATCATCTTATGTAGAAGCTTATAACATGCCAACCATTCTTTTATGTTTTTTAATGTGAATATAACTGACATCACCATGGACCACATATGTGAGTGATCTTCAATGTGCTTCCACTCTATGTTTGGATGCAAGTATTAAACCAATTCTGGTTAGAGAAAATAAAAGTCTATGTCTTTTCACAATGAATTCACCATGTTAAATGCATTATAATAATTATTGACGTTGGACATCCATTAAAAGGTTAATAGAAGTCAATGAAGGAAGTAAATAAAAGAAAATATCTTTCTATGACTTTGGCTGAATAAATGAATCAAAACATGATAAAATTTGAATTATGGATGAAATATGTCTTTATTTGGCCAAATTTGAAACACAAAATAAAAGTTTACACATTAAATAGAAGGGAAATTCTTGAATGCACATGACATGTCAATTAAACATCCATGCAAAAGACATAGATTTTTGTTTCAGGAATGAAGAATTTAAAATGTTTTTATGTTGGATAATGGATCATGTACAATCAAATCATTATTAATATCATCGAATGTGTGGTCTTCATAAATGATGGATCTATTTATTATTTCCCTTGGTGCCAATGATAATGGACAAATGATAATCCACAACTATTGAACATATTTAATATTGGAATTTGATTAGATTAAAGAAAACCTATTGAAAAATATATCAAAAGGGAGAGTGCAAGGGATTATTTTCCCAACCAATGGGAAGTTAAATGCCATTTGCAAAATGTTATTGTGTGAATTATGAAACATTTCTTATTTAATAATTGATTGTTTGAACTTGGACCATAACTTGGGTAAAACTCATCTTTTACTTGTTTATTTGTGGAAAGGGTTTGGTGGGTCTCATATGTCTATAAATTTTTTATTTTTTTTTTTTATGTTCAATTTTGTGATGTAGCCTAAGTGGTGCTAATCCATAACAAGATTCTATAAAAAATCAATTTTATTGATAAAAAAAAAAAATTATGATGGAAAAAAAATAAAGAACTTACAAGATCAAAAGTTTCAAAGGTTTATGTTTTAAAATTTACTTTCCTTCAAAACCAATCATTGCTATATTACAAAGGGCTTGAAAATGGAGAAAATGAAAGATTGTTTTTATAAACTTTTTCATTTATAATTCTAGTGATGAGAGATTTGAGGAGTTGATAAATGGGAGATTTTTCATAATCTTTCATATGGTTGTCCTTCAACAATTCTAGTGACATTTCCCATCATATCTAGACTTTCCAAAACAATTCCAAAGATGATTCTAGTTAGAATTTGGTAGTTGAAACAATTTTGATAGTCTCATAAGTGAGGTTTCCTATTGTGGTGGTGGGGGAGTGTACGAGTGAACAAAAATTAATGTTTTGTGTCATCATGTGAACTAAAATTTGTTTTGTGAAATTAGTGAGATTTATGTTTGCATAAAAGAAAAAGAATGTGTGCATTTAATAACATATAGATATTAATGGTGACAAATTTGAGACATGATGTGATGACACACATTGTTAATCTTGAGTGGGGAAGGAATGTTTGTGTATTATTTTCTTCCATTGTGGTGGACAATCTTTTAGCACATTGTTAGTAATAGATTTGAGATAATAACAATTATTGTTGTTGATTCTATCAAATTGATCATTAACGACAATGTAATCCATCACACACTATTGTTTTCTTCTTATTTTTCATCTTCTTCCTTGTCAACTTTTAAAAACTCTAGCTTAAGTTTGTTTTTTGTATATAACAAACCCTTATGCACCCACATGTGGATGGTATTCAAGTTCACAAATCTTCTTGTTTTGCAAAGGTTCAATTTTTTAGGGGTTTTTGTTGTGATTTTTGTTGTTGTTGTTGTTTCCACATTTCTAATAGTTCTTAAACAACAATAAAGGGAAGGGGGAAGGAGGAGAAGTTGTTAAAAGAAAAAGTTTGTATCTTGATGATGTTTCATAAAATAAGAAGTTATAAACAACAAAATTGGTATTTAAGTGATGACTTTTGGGTTATATATTTGAAGCAAAAAAAATTGTGTATTGGTTGAATTTTTTATTGTATATCAAGGTTGTTGGTCATTACATTCCTCTTCTTGGAATGTCGTACACAAGTAAGTTTTCTATTTGCATGTTTCTAGGATTTGCAAACCCCATTGCTTGTTTTCTAGTTTGTTGTTAAGGTTTTTTGCAATAGTTTTTGGATCTATGGGTTAAGGGTTTGAAAAAAAAAGGTTATAAAGTGTTGGGGTGAGGGGGAAAAGCAAGAAAACACTTGATAGTGGATATTTATAATCCCTCACCTTTTGCAACATTGGTGCTACTACTACTATTGCACTTGTGAGATATAATTGCATTACAAAGCTTTGAGCTTTAAGAAATATTTTGCATTTTTTGAAACATCATTTGTGTTATTGTTTCCAAGATGAAAAAATCCATTGTTAGAAATTAAATTGATATCTTTCAAGGTGTCAAGTGTCTTTTGTTACAACTTTTTATCGGTTTGTGGTTCCATGAATTAACATTTTCCTTTAGAGTTTGAGATACGTGTGTGATGGCTGGGGGGGGGGGATAAAGTTGAAAAAAAGTTATGTTACTTCTATTAATATAATGTAACATGAAGATAACATTTAAAGAACATGTAAATATCAATCAAGTGAAATTTTGTTCTTCAATTTTTTGTAGTAGAAATCAATTTGCAAAAAGAGGAAAATTCATCGAGTACACTTGCATATCTTTTTTTTGCTTACTTGCCTTTTTTAAAACCCAAATTGTGAGTTTTTAAAGGAATTTATGTTATGATGATGACCTGAATAAAAAACTTCAAAATAACCTATTGAGATATTTTAATGTGTATGCATGAGAGGAAGGAGCCTATAAAAGTCACAAATGTTTGATGTTAGACAAGTATTGAAACAACTTGGAAAAGGAAGAATATAACCTCTATACAACACAACCATTTACACATATTCTCCTATGCCACCTTAGTGGGTATGTTTAATCCATGTATCATGTAATTCAAGGCTCAATATAAGTAAGTTTAATGCTTTGGTTGGTTTTGTGTTCTAACTTCTTTAGGTACGTAGATTCTAATGAAAAGTAATTTCCTTTCTATAACTTTTTGATTTGTTGCTTTTGTACATTAATGTTGTTGTGCACATGCTTCCTCTTCATTTTCATTTTTTAAAAAATAATGATCATTGGTGGGAATTTCTTCAAATTATTGCAATTGAGATTAACAGCATAAACGTTAAGCAAAACATAGAATACCAAATCTAACCTTGGATTGTTAGGGCTATAGAAATGGTTAGAAATTTTAAATAATGGATTTTTACATTTGGTTTGACAAATGTGAACATCCATGGAAATACCCAAGACTTCTAAAACCTTGAAAACACAACACTAAGGGTACATGTTTGTTCACATACCTGCATCCATTTTTGCTTTTCAAACTATCACGTAATGTTCAAGGCCAAGGATTTGAAGGTGATGTTTGTAATTTAAGATAATGTGTCTATCCAAATATAAGCTTTAGAGATATATGTTAAAGATGTTAACAAATATTAAAATATCTCTATCAAAACTAGTTAGCCATATTAACAAAGTATATAGTTTCCCATTGCAAATTTGAATTATAATTTTGCAAAAGCTATGGATTTAGTAGGTTTATATTTGTGTTGATTTAGACAAATGAACTATTGAAGAGAATAAAACAATCATGAATATTCAACTTCTATAACTTGCTTAACAACATAGGACACCCAACTCTTCATTGAATGCAACCATCTTTTTCGTGTGCCACACGGCCCCTTTGATGCAACTACTAGTATACCAACAATAAGTTTCATTTTATGATCAAAAGTGAATCTTGCATGCTAATTTATAATGGTTCTCAAGCATTAGATTCTCAAAGTGTGAATATTAAACCATATTGGTCATGATAATTATGATTACATCCTAGCTGAAATGTTTCTTCGTTTCATGCCCATAATGTATTTATCAACTTTAGTTTAAAATAAAAAAAGATAGATAATCATGTTTAGAACTTGGTATCACACTTGTGTGAGGAAACTTTATTTAAATACTTATGTGAGGGATCTTAGAATTCTTCTTTAATTTTATAAGAAGGATAATTGCTACCATTGCAAGCAATTGGACTTCAATTATGAAATCTCAAGAAGTCTAAGTTCATTGCAATAGAGTCTAAAATCTACCATCCATTTAGTAGTCCATTCCTCCACCAAGAGGTTAATGACTTGACATATACTATATAGGTTGTTCATGCCATTAGCTAAAAAATGAATGTTCTTTCTCACAAGGGTTTGATGCCTCTCGAGGAAAAGGCTATTCAAATTGAAGGATTTGATCATATTAGAGTTGCTTTAATCATGGAGGTCAAAAAGTCTATACTAAAAACTTGAAACTTTTGAATTTGAAGACTAAGTAAATTCAATTCATTAGTTGAGTAAAAATCATGGATCTTGGACCCTAACCAATCATCTTACATTTCATTTTGAGAACCTGTGTTTTGAAAATGTTTAGTTTATGTTTGTAAGGCAAAGCAAGGTTCCTCAACTATGAGCTATTTTAGAAGATATGTATTGCAAAATCCCAAGGCACAAAAGGTAGTATTTTAAACTAAGGTTGATGATGATTGGTTATTGAATGAAGATGTTAATTTTTTGATTTGATAATGTTATAGATTTTCATGTAATTAAAGTCTTGCTATGAACTTGATAGTTGATGGTTTTGTTCCTTGCATATTACAATGTTGGTCAAAGTCTATGAGTATTAAGAGCATTTTAATAATGTTTAGTATGTGCCTTGAAAAAGTATTTTTTACATCCAAGTTTAATTATTAATTATTTCCCAACCCCACCCATAAAACTAAAATTGAAACTACAAATAAATGAAAAATCATAAAAAAGAAAGAGATGTCAAAACTTTACAAAATGATTATAATAATAACATTGGGGGGAGGGATTTAAAATCTTTATATACGACTACAACAATTGCAAGGTGGGGACGATAATTAATTCTTGTGATCTCATTCTATCACAAGAGAGAAGACCCCATTCTCAAAAATTTGTGAGCCTAACAAAGACTTATTTCAAATATAGACCTTTTATCTTAACTTTGGATAACTTGGCCCTTGGCGCGCAGGATTATATGTCCCAACACAAAGATGTACATATCCCCATATGCAATTGATTTAACATAAGTGTTAGCAAATGAATTCAAAAACACTACCACCTCACCTCATCTGAGGTAGGTAGCAAAGTAGTGAGCACTTAATTGGTTTTCTTCAGTTCAATTGGTTTTCATTAAGGTAATTTAGACAAATTTTTCTCACAATTTTGACTATTGTAGTACCTTTACCATTTCGACAACAAATTGCTGAATAATTAAATAAATTTGAAATGTTAATTCAGCACCTGATTTTTTTTAATTCTGAAATTTTCAGTAGGTAATGATTACAAGAAATAATAAACAACATTTTGTAAATGTTAAGGAGCAATCTAGCGTGTTTAGATTGCTTTAATTTTAAATCACTATCATAGAAGGTTTGTGATTCAAATCATGACAATTGAACTGTTAAGTTTATTAAAACTAGTGGGTACCCGTTAATTGTTTCAACCAATTAATTAATTCAACCCTGTTTTTTTCTCATAAGTTTGGCAACAATACTTTCTCCTTTCTCATCAGGATTCATAAATTTGAACACATTTGATTTGTGGTCAGGTGGGTGTGAGTTGAATTTGACCATCTCTGTTTTCTTCACCAACTTCTCCTCCTCCTCCTCCTCCTCTGCAATCGCAACAACATGATGATTTTTTTTCAATCTTCAATACTGTTGAAATGTCCAAAAACAGGATGGATCACAACAGCAAAATCAAACCCACAAGTTGACAAAAGCAAGAATCAAAAGAGAAAAAACTGCAGTTTCTTTAGAAGGGTTTATACACCATTTGCTTGGTCCTTCTTCAACTTGGTGTGCTCCTGTTTTTTCAAACCATCAAGCTTTTTCTTCCTCCATTCCTCTAGCCCTGCATGACCGACACGACGAACCACCCCGGAAAGAGAT
>Ga0116231_10007807_pt1 | contig 19259 bp, 14 predicted proteins | sample S1TSphgellanicum_2_FD_89695 | JGI IMG/M metagenome (GOLD analysis project Ga0116231, IMG submission 89695) | Host-associated microbial communities from peat moss isolated from Minnesota, USA - S1T2_Fd - Sphagnum magellanicum MG | ecosystem: Host-associated > Plants > Peat moss > Unclassified...
GTGCCAAAGGTGGTATCCCCCGGGTATCACTTTACCAAATCCTTGCATTCTTAACATGTACCAAATACCTGGAAACTTTGTCTGCCTATGCCAGAGTAAAAACCAGTGTTTTGTGTGTAAATGGTTTGGACTTATGTTCTATGTAAGTGTAAAGCCCGTAATGAAATTTATTTACACTCTGTGTGAGTGTCGAATATTGATTTAGATTCGTGTAAGTGTAAATGTAGAACATGAAACATGTAAATGTAAATTTATGTAAATTTATTTTAAACTGTGTAAAATAGTGTAAGTGTAAAAAATCAATACAATTATATGGTTTTACATGGCTATGTAAAACAATGTAAATATTTTTTAGGGAAGGGAGAGTTTCATAATGTTTTTGGTGATAGGCCAATCAAATGGCCCATTGTAAAAGAAAAAGGCATCAAAACATGCACTCACAATTAATTGATATGGATTTGCAAAAAGATATGATCATTAAAGGTGTATAATAAATATATAATAATTTTTTTGGTAAAATAATATATATATAGCATCAGAACACTGAGTTTGATCATAAACAGGCTGAGGTTAAAAGAAAACCTTTAAATAAATAAACATTCAAGAGTGCGGGGAGGGGCGGGAGGGCCACTCAAAAAACCATCAATTTCTGTGATAAACTGAGTTTCACCTAATATTTCATTTTTCCTGAGCGCCTCCGCTGTTGTACATATATTTTCATTGCTCCTACTTGTACAACTACTATATTTACTTTAGAACCTTATGCATTAAATGCTGAGTTTCAGCAGTTCATACCCAGATTTAATAAAATTTCTTCACTTTATGCATACACTGAAAGAGGGGTTTGAGGGTGAAAGGAAACCCAAAGACAAGATAACTTTATGAATAATTTTAATATATACACTTACATTTACATGCCCCAAAATATTTATATGGGATTGTACGTGTATTTGACAAATACTTACACTGGCCTCGTGTAAGTGTAAAAAAAATTATATACATGTCAACAGTGTAAATGTAAAAAGTTTGGCCATGTAAGTGTAAATCATTTACACTTAGATGAGATTTACATGCTCTTTATATGGCTATTGACATGTAACACAACATTGGTAAAAACTTCCAAAGCAATTTGTAGGCTGGACAAGCACGTACAACACAAAAGAGAGATCTTGCAAGGCATTTCATTTTTTAGAATGCCCCATGCCATTTTTTTACTTTTCCCTGTCATGCTGGACAAGAGTTTTTTTTAAATCAACAAAAATCCATCAATTTTTACACTATGCAACACCCTCAAGCGGAGACATTTCTGAAATAATGGGCCACGCAGGCTGGAACCCTACTTGTGAAGCACCCCCTGGATTTTACTTTTGTATTTTCGGGCCCCTTACCCGCCCGAAGAAACCTGTTTTCATCAAGCTGGATCTTCTGCCACGGAAGGTACCAGCCATGCCTGTCACTATTCCAGCACTGCTTTATGTAGGAAAAGGGCCTGTACTCAGGCCCTTCTCCTATACTAAAGGTACCAGCAGTATCTCTCTAAGTGTTAAACCGGCACTCCCTTTTGAGAACCTGCTGTGACTGGGATCTTCTGACCAGCGAAAGGTACCAGCCAGCCTGTCACTATCCTAGCGCTGCTTTAAGCAGGAAAAGGGCCTGTACTCCCCTTCTCCTATACTAAAAGGCCGGCACTCAGGTCCTTCTCCTATACTAAAGGTACCAGCAATATCTGTTTAAGTGTTAAACCGGCACTCCCTTTTCAGAACCTGCAGTGAGAATTTCAAAAGAGACCTGCTTTCCAGTGAACATTGTGTTAAGAGTCTCTACCAGGCACCACTGCGCCACATGTGGCACTCCCTTTTCAGAACCCAGTCCGAGAATTCAAAGCCACCTACTGTCCAGTGTACCTAGTGTTAATGGGTATCTATCGGGTACCACTCTACCACAACTCACATGCACATACCCTTATGAGAACCTAGTCGGAGAATTTGAAAGATACGATCCAGTCTACCTGGTGATAGGGGTATTTTCCAGGTACTATTGTACCACATCTCACATGCACCACCCCTTTTTGAGAACCTGGTCTGAGGATTGAAGGATATCGTTTGGTGTAGTGCTACAGGGTATCTACCGGGTACCATTGAAAGATGCCATCCAGTGTAGTGTTACAGGGTATCTTCTGGGTGTCCCTGTATCTTCCGGGTAACACTGTACAAAACCTTGTAAACAAAAAAGAAGGGGAAGTATAATCTACAATCCAATTTGGTCTCCATGTTGCTATGCACTACCAATGACAATTTTCTTTCTGATTATGTTGCCTTATGATTATCAATAATTCATCATTATTTATGTCAATGTCAAATTTAATTTCAATTAATATAAATATCATGGACATGAAAAGGCTTTGTACTTTTGGGTGACAGGAATGACTGAAGCATGTTCATCCAGAGTCAATCACTTGGGAGGCATTTGTGAGGGTCAAGTGGCACCCCATGTTGGACTTCAAATTATGGATGAAAAGCTTGTGAGGGATGGAGGAAGGAGGAACGTTGAATCCTTTGGAAAAAATATGTAGAATTGATTGTTTAGAGAAGGAAGGGTGCTAACCTGTGGCCTTCATGTAATGGAAAGATACCGGGGACTTCTTGAAGAAACAACACCAATGTTGAGCAGAGGTGGGTGGCTGGATACAAGGGATGTTGGGTGGATGGCTGGTGATGGACAATTATGGCTTCTTGGCCACCACAAACCTTGTGATAGTCACTCACAAAGTATCAAACCATCACCTTCTTCATCACGAACGGAAGGGACGAGCTGCCATGACTACCCACTGACTTCAGCAGCTCCCGAAGTAGTAGGTATAGACGAGGATATATTAAGTAACCAAAAGTTTGTCCAAAAAATTATACAAAATTTCAATCCTGAGTTTCACATTTCCAGAAACAACAGGGAGACTCAGTCATGATATTGGCTAGCATTAAAGAGACATAGTCTTCAGACTCTGAAAACTTTTTTGAGGCATTGCCCAACCCTAAACAAATCTTATCTTCCATGAACAAGATTTCTGTCAGAAGCCTAAACCCATCATAGTTGTGCAATTCTTTTAGGCAAATTTTGGAGGATATGGCAAAAGAATATTCACATGTTCATGAGATTGGAGTTCAAGAGAAGGTCCAAAGTAACGACCCCTTAGCTGTTCCATCAACTGTTGCAATATGATTAATGAATGCATTCAAGAACCTTTTTGTCCTGGTTCATAAACCCATGCAACAATTTGTTTACCTTTACAGGATTTTGAGATTACTTCTGGTGTCATGAATTTATGTGTCTGCTGTACATGATGCAGGTACTATCTACCATCGTCAGAAGATGACAAAGACGCAGGTCAAGGTCATGAAGAACATAGGTAGTTTAAATGTTTGGCACATTGAATACATTGACAACATGGATTATTCATATTTGAATATTGTGAAAATAGGTGAAAAATGTCAAATAATCATCTTAAACATATCCATTCACCATTGTTTATGTACTCATATTGCATCCATATTTCCACACATTATATATTTATTTGTGATGAATACATTTTCCATTCATTTTCAAATTAGGAAACCGAGTGCACACCATTCATCCAAATAAACACAATAATCACCTGGACATAACTTCCGTCCATACAAATTACTATCATTGATCAATTCTACCCTTATCAACACAAGAATGTCCTCAAAAGTCAATAGGGACTACACTAAATCATCAAATGTACACATATTGGCACCTCAAGGATTTAAACAAAGCCCCCCCAAAAACCCTAAAACTATGTACTATTAGATTCATTTGAATATATAGCATCTGTGCTTTGTGCAAAGGACAACTGATCATAACCAAGTTATCTACCAAGGCACAAGGCCAATATGAATGTTGTCATATTGCAATAAGTTTGTTATAGGGAGATGATGGGCCAACTGTGAACCTTAGAATGATGCAGGAATCTGCACTTGTTTACTTATTTGTGTAACTTGCAATTCAAAAACAATTGAAGCTTCTACAGTTGCAAAATCCATCCATAAAAGTGTTAATCGTGGAAACAATTTAAGTTATATGTCAATACTACAAAATTTATCCACACATATGTATTACAGCTGCAATTTTAGTTTACATGTAAAACATTTTGTCATTTCTATCCCAGATTCCAAAGAAGCAAAAAACAAAACACTCAATTCAATCAAATATCATAATTCAAAAGACTATCTCTCTTTGGCCAAATTCCATGAGCACAATGATTCTAAAAGATAGAAGAGCCATGGTGAAAGACAGGTATACATAGGTAGGGATAATCTATATGCATTGGGAAACACTAAGTGGGATTGCATGCATTAGACTGTGATAACAATAAACAGCAACATTGTTAATGAGACTCCAGATGGAAAACGTGTACATGTCAAGTAGCAACACACAATCCACAAGCTAGAAGACATTGCCTAAAGAAAATCCTGTTTTGTCATCAAATTCTACCACCCAGAACATACAATTGCATCTCTAGACATATGATATATCTAGTGAAGTGAAAAAGCACATCAAGGATGCAAGCACATGTACACTTTCTTACTGTATACCCACTTGACAGCAGGTATACTACTATATACAGCTGCTCCCAAACACAAGATCTATCCCCCACAAGGTAGGCATACAGCTCAGGGGTTGCAATCAGCATGGGCAATGACAGGATTCTAGCATTCCATCCAAGAGGGATGTGTTGTACCGTCATTCTCTAGACCTGTAGTTGATGTTGCAAATAAAGATACCTCATGCTGAAGTACAGAGTTGTGAAGTCCAAGGCCTTCTTATGCAACCACTGGGCCCCTCTTGATCACTACTAATGCAAGCACCAGAATTGTGAGCACCATGCAGGCCTTGAATGTCTTGTCCAGTGGATCACTGTCTTGCTCTCCAAACAATTTACGGTCAACAAACCCAAAAACACTGTTGACAAGGTCAACCAGTGTGTCCATCACCTGCCACACAACATTCTGAACACAATGCAGGGCCACCAGAAATGGATTGACTCTTTCTTGCTCATGGTTAAATCCAGAGGCTTGTCCATCCTCTGCTTCCACCCAAAACACCAAGGAGTGAGGAACATGAAACCATCAATCACACTATCATCCCAAATGATCAATCAGGACATATATATACAAGAATACCAAGCCACTAATAACAACCTTCCCAGCTCAAGAAAATGGATATGCGTACAGACTAAATAATACAATGCTCTGACTTTATAACTGTGCATTTCATAAACCGTCCAAGTGAACTAGTTCAGCTTTCACACTTAAAGTAAGTCAATTATGGAAGACTGAGAAACATTTCACACTCTGAGAAACTTAATTAAGACCAACAGACTACAAAGTTATACCATGCACCAAATTATATTTTTCTTTGACATTAACAGTACAATTGAGTCATGGACACTAATGCACTAATGATAGGCTCCCAACAGTGGTAGTTCCATCTTGCCCTCCGGCCAAATTCACAATCGGAAAATACAAAAAGTGGGCAGGCAGGAAAAGAGAATAACACCATTAAGTTGTGGCGGGTTCATGTCACGAGATTGCATAAGCTCTTGGACCTTCTCATTATTCACAAACGCTTTCCAAATGGCTGGGTCTCTAGCCAGTGATACAACTGCTGCCTGCATCCCAAACATTGACAGAGTTCAAGTCTAGCCTACCACATGTCCTCCCTCTATAAAAGCAGGGCAAACACCAATGCAAAGGAAAAGGTAGGTCTGATCTTCTTTGCAAACTAGCTCTAGCATCACACCTAAATAACATCAAAATTACTAATAAGCTCCAGCAAAACCCCTTCACCAACTTTCAAGCTTACAGATTAGCACCTGAACATTAGGATCACGCTGGAGCAGATCCACACACCAAGTAACCACATTGTTACCCCCTTGGTTTGTTACAGCTTGCATCTGGTCTGCAGAAGGGCTTCCTTTTTGGACCACAGTACTAGTCAATTCTTGCACATTATAGCACCTCTCATTAGAAGCCAACATGCTGACAGACTCCACCTCTGAGATTGGCCCCTCGTTGATGTTTGGGCCCAAGGTTCTGGAAGAAGGTGATCTCAATTCAGAACTAGGCACAAATTGACAACAATAGATTCAGCAACTACACTTAATGACATGTGTGTCTATAAATCTTCTGGATTCACCAACTTCACTCACCAGCCATTAAGAGAAAGAGCCATTACTCTGTGAACATGTCTGTATAATTCACCAAACAAAGCCAAGAGCATACAAATTGCAAATAACCTCACATGCTAAGTATCCACAGCTCACAACAAAAAAACCACTATTGTGCAGCAGCATGCTTAGCTGCTTCACACAGCAGCACACAGTTGTCATTATGCCACCACCCCCACCATAGCAGTGGCTGCAATTCAACTATTGGTATGTAATACCACCTAGACAGCCTTAAGTACACTGAGAGACCAGGGATTAAATGTTCTCATGGCATGTATGGGAGCATACAGATTCTAGTGCATAATAGGTTTCATTTGTTTATTCCCTCCATCATGGAACTCTGAGGCCAGGTCTAGCACCTTGCACCAAGAGTCCCCTCTAGCCTCCCTCAAGCAGATCCCAAAGACAATGGGCAACACTCCCAGCACTCCATTATCAGCGATTGTGGCCAGAACAATAAATATTCCTCTGCTGGGTTCCGGATCACCTTAAGACCTTTGGACATGCTCCTAAAACCAATGTGTACCCCTCTGTGAAAATGTAATGACATCATCCTTACAAACAAACCAGTACAAGCAAAACAACAAACCATTACCAGCAAACAACCCACTGAATGTTCTCCCAGACACAACGCCCATGCAAGAAACACTGATGAACAACTTACGGATATACAAAACCAAAGGACAATATAGTGCAACTGAAAGACAACAACCACTCAAGAAAGTCAATCAAGAGAGAGAGTTACTTCTTGATGAAATTTGTTTGCAGTTCTCGTGTAGCCTCCTCAGCTTCCTCTTGAGATGGCACCCCTCCCAGCTTAGATAAGAGTTCGCCACCCTTTGCAATATCCTCCTGACAAAAATCATACTCATCATCCATATAGAAAGGGCCCGAACTTGGACGGGACAGAGAAGATTTACTTCGTTTGGTGGCAGCAGAACTGTCCACATGTGCAGAAACTGGTCCTGACACAGCAGCCACAGCTGCTGCTGCCGAACCTGCACCCCAACCCAAAATGTGAATCTCAAACAGACAAAACACCAAACCCTAGTTGAAAACCTAGACCTTCAAACTCTTGGAGAGGTTTGCCAGCAATTCTGCAACCCTAAATTCAGCTATGATGGTTTGAGGGTAACTAGCAGGCTTTACTACCAAGATTCCTTGTTGTGTTAAACAGCTATGTGCAATCAAAGTGGGAAAACCGTAAGGCGATGGGCCATACCTGCAACCTTGGATAAACTGCGCAACATGGTGACGTTCTGCCTCTGCTGGATTGATGACCTCGGGAAAACCTCTAGAAATCTGCATTTGGAACCCGCCCTCTTCGATCATCTATGATCTAGCATCACTGTCACTTCATTTCAAACGAAGAATTGTGATTCACAAAAAATCACTCAAACTAAAAACACCCTCCCGGAAGGAAATCGCAATTTAGGTCACACTTTTAGGGTTGCAAGGTATCATAGATACCCGACAAGCATTTCGCAATTCTCTTCTGCAATTCCTCTAAGATCGTCCCAAGTTGTGAAAGAAGAAACATTCGCAAAACACGCAGACATTGTCGAGCAGAAAGAGCATCCACAAAGGAAAAAAACATTTAAGACAAATTAACAAAACAATAGAGAAAACCTACAAACAGCAGGGACAAAGAAAAAACACAAGAAAAAAGCGCATCGGAAACTACCTCGACTCAACGGGACGGGGAGTGCAACCTTCTTCTTCTGAAGCGCGTCTGGCTTGTCAGAGAGATTCCCGAGGGCTGCTGAATTGTGAAGACAACGTCGTGTCTGCGCACGCGCGTGTGCAAAGCGTTGAGTGGAGCGGCGGATGCTGGCTATGGCTGGAGGGCATTACGAGTTCCGTAACGTCACAGGAACTGGACCGTTCTAGGGCGTAACTGTGTATGTCTTCACCGCCCTTTGACACTCCCAACTGGCTTTGTTTGGAATAAACTAGTTCTCAGAAACCTATGGAACCCTAGTACACACTTAACTGCTAGTTCACTTAATATAAGTAAGAAAAAAAATTCAGACAACCAAATCCAGCAATCCCATTGGCCATAACAATTGGAGGGGGATGACCCAATGTCACCATGTTTTTTAAGGAAGAAAATTTTGAATTGCCATATTTAGACCATAGCTTCTAACATTTCATCAAAACAATAGTTAGGTTACCAAAAAAAATTTACTTTTTTCTCAAACATGTAGCCAAATTTGGTTAAGTCCTCTTGTGATGGCTGCAAGTCGACTTACCTCACAAAATTGAAAAAAAAATCTAATTAATTAATTAAATTTTTAAAAATAAAAATCCATTGTCCCCCAACCTATGGCTTTACCCACTTTTAAGCTTAAGGTGAAGGTTATCATAATCATGAGTAAAAAGTATAAACATCCATAGATCATGAGGTGCAAGAGAGGGAGGGTTGGTAAGCATACTCCATAGTGAGAGGGATCATGTCCCTACTAAAGAGAAGAGCTCTAAACACACCCAACAATAGACCTTTAGTGTTAACTACTATTATAACTAGTTGATATTAGAAACATGACATGTAATTCAACTAACTTACCTTTAATGATGATGGTAGCTAAATTTCGAGCTTTGTATTCAAATTTACAATCTAGTTAGGGTTTGAAAAATACCTAATTACTTATGTTGATTCACATAAAATCATCGTGAATAATTACTTGTAAGTCTTTTTGAACATTCTTGTCTTTCATTTTCACTAGCAATCCTTGTAACTCCTATGCTTAATTGTTCATTTGAATTGTTTTTAGCATTGGCTTTTGCTTCATTTTCACACTATGCTCCATTTTTCTAAAATATCAAAACATGGGTTATTGCAACTTACATTGCTCAATTGACTTAATTAACAAATTTCAATCACAAATACAACATACATATCAATCGTCCTTGTTGGGGACATTTATATTATAGTAAGAAAATGATTGTGTATTTTTCATGTATCTATAACATATATACATGCATTGTACAATAATTTTGTAATAAAAATAACATGATACAATTGTAATGTTAATTGAAATTTGTTATTAACTTGATTACTACCAATATCCTAGATTGTTAATTAGAAGAAATGGAATAACTATCTACATGAAAAAAATTAGAGCAAACCAAATAATTTTACCAAACTTTCAATCCAAGGATATTCTAGAGCTAAGACAATTATATCAACAATAAAAATTCCTTCCAACAAATTGATTAATCTTATGTATTTACTCAATAGCTATAGTGAAAATTTTATGTTTATTGACATAGAACAATTCTCCATAAAAAATTTAAAAAACAGAAAAAAAAACACCAAAAACACAAATCCAAATGGGTCCAACCACACTATTAGAAGCCACATGTGCCCCCTTAGACCATTGTTTTATTTTTAGAATATTCTTATTATCTTTTTAATACATCTTTCAAAAAATATTAATTTTTAAAAATTTAATGTTATTATTTTAAGGTGTATGTTTTTTTAAGTCCCAAAAAATGTCATTAAAAAATATTCTCAAATTATGTTTTTAGTGTCAAAATTGTTTTTAAGTTATTTTTATGCATCTTTTAAATAGTTGTTACAAGAGATTAAAAATCTTTTTACGTATTTTTCACTCATTAGATTGATTCCAAATTTTTATGATATGTACATAATTTATTCAAAATAAAACTTTACAAAAATATATTATATTATATTAATTTATTTATTTTACAATCCAAACTTCAAAAAAATAAATAATGGTTATAATTGGTTTTGGTACATGTTAGTACGACTATACCCAAATGTAAATGGAGATTTAAAAATCCTTCGTGCATGGGTCAATAGGCTTGTAAATTCATACATGATGAAATTAATATTGCAAAACACTTCCACATCCAACAAGTTGTGGCCATTAAAAATGAAAGCATTTATGCCATATGTCTCATTACTTAATGTCAAATTGTCATTTTAATCTAATACATGCCAGAATAAATATCACATATTATATATTGAAATGGATGAAACCACAAAGTTTACCTCACATGTGTCATGAGTCATTATTTTTTGTGTGAGAAAAACCACATTTTCTTATACATGATGAATAATTTGAAATTCTAATTTGGAGGGATCTTATGTTTTGAGATATTTAATAATAGATTATGATAGAAAGCCTATTTTTATAATTGGTGTTGGTGGACATCACTTCTAAAGCTTGACTAATGGACCAACATTACATTTTTCATTTATGCATCAAAATCCTTTTGCAAAATATATAAGGCCCTTATAGATAATGATTGCATTGTTATTTAGAAGTGTATAATTAATTTAATTTAATTTCAATGTTTTCATAAAACTTATTCAACTTGTGCTTATCACTTTACATTGTTTTGCACTACTAGTGATGATTAACTATTAGATTTTTACAAGTGAGACAAAAAAAATGGTGTAAAGTAAAAAAAATCTTTTTATTTTTTTAGTTTTACCAACTTAAACACAAATTTCATCAATTAATTTTTTTAGGTCACAATGTTGTTGTGGTCAAAAAATACTTTTCAATTTGGAACTCTTATGGATGTTTATATTTAATAGCTTATGGCCTTGTGAAACCAAAGCATGACCATGTCTTTTGCAAAAGTTTCTTAGTCATATTGATTGTATATAACATTTGTAAACAATCATGATCTTTGTATTAGGAATACCTTGAGTGGATAGCTGATTTGGCAATTGTTCACCTAATAGTTTTTTTAATACAATATTCTTGTTATGCATTTTTGATTGAATTTTCAAAAATTAAAAACATTGGAAGTATAATTTTTAAACGTTAGGCAAGTACATAAATTGATTAAAAAATGGTGTTGGTGGTATCAAGTTAAGGAGATTTGTCAACATATAAGTAAAAAAGGATGATTGAACTCATTTATAATTGTGTATTTATGACTAACAATAGTAGGCAACAATGGAGCCTACTTGTGATTAATGACAAGGATTTCAAGAAGAACACATGTTAGAATGGATGAAATGAAGGTTGATTTGGGAAGGGAGAAGCTAGATGGAGGATCATGGGGAGAAAGGCTACAATGAAATTGAAGCCGGATGAAGGGATTTTAAGGAAGCAATTGTATACACAAGGGTTTTCTTTCCTCTTGGGTGGATGGTTTTTCAAGGACAGTGGGAAAACCAAGGTGGAACTAGTTTTCTTGGGCTTGTTGCATTATATGAGTGTCGAGAGAAATTTTTTCTTTCTTTATCTTTTATGCCAATCTTTGGTTGAGGAAGTAAAACTTCTTTGTAATATAAAATGAAGCATTTGATGATTCTTTCTCTTGTTTAAGATATATTAAGACTTGAGTGTTTTAATCTCCAAGGCAATTTTTGTATCATTTGACACCCTTTAAAGATTTTTAAGAAAATTATTCACTTCTATTTTTTTTGTTTTTCTAAATTTTGCACTTCAATTTTGAATTAATTTATACCTAACTAACTATCCATCTATAGTAATAATGAATCACCAATACACACAAGTATCTTAAATAATAAGATCTTTATTGCATTAAGAGTCAAAACATGATTGGGGTATCCCATTTGGAATAGAAGGATTCCTAGGACTTTTAAACATACATTTTTCTCCACAAAACCTAAAACTTAGATTTTTTTTCTTTTTTATGTCAAATAAAATAAAATATCTTAAAATCTTATACATATGTCAAAATATTTTTCACTTATGAAAATAAGAATATTTATTAACGAATGTGGGCCATGTTCTATCAATGACCCATAATTATGAGAATTTTCACTTTTTATATCTTTTACATTGTAATTAATAAGGCATTTGTTCATCATCACACTTGAATGTTTTATACACATTAACACCTAAAAACATCCCCACTAGTGCTCAATATGTGAACTTGCTAAAATATTTCTCACATCCAAATTTAGTTATTTACTTTTCGGCAACCCCGCCCATAAAACTGAATTGAGGACTACAAATAACAAACTGCATGGACCATTCATTATGATTGGCCAATAAAAAATAGGGAGCAACAATTAGATCATATTTTTCACATTCTTTTTTACCAAGAGTGCAACTTTGCTACGCTTTTCACCAACCTCAACAAACTAAACAAATATGTAGGAGAAAAACCATTCCTAAGCCATATTGGCATATGCTGTTTTTTTTTCATCCAATTTTAATGTGTAGGGTCATATACTAAACATCAATGGGGATGATCTAAGGTGTTGTGATAAAAAAATTGATCAAAAGAAAATTGTGTACACATTCTCAATGAATTTTTGAACATTTTTCATTCAATTAGACAAAGTCTTAAATTTTTCCTAAGACTTGTTAGGAACCCCTTATATTTGTTCAAATTAGAAATGATTTACACAAAATAGTACCTTATTATTGTATGCATTTTTGTTTTTCAATATGAATGTGCCACTAAATTTTTAAAACTTGTTTAATCGGAAGGGTCTACTAGATATTTTGTGAAACATTATTTTTTAATACCGCAACCATGTTTGAACCCTTGGAAAATGCACTTCATTCTTCTTTAAATTGTACAACAACATTCCCATGTGCCAATAAACATTAAAGTGGTAAATGTCTGGTTGACATTTGTTTGCTACCACTTTGATGAAAAGGTTCAACATTAACTTGTGCAAGGTCTGTCACTCCTAGTTTTTTGAATAATGTAGTTTAGACTTTTGTTGTAACGAACCAATACAAAACCAATGGCTTTCATGGGTGCATCTTGTGTAAATCACCCTTGCAATATGAATATCATCATCACTTTCATCATTTTATTGTGCTTTGAGGATAACAACGCAGTGATCTGATTGATTTAATGTATGATACAATTTGGAAGAATAAATCAATATGTATAATGCAATGGACATTGTTACAAAAATGTGTTCCAAGACCAACAAAACTAAAGTTTCATGCTTGACGTAGCCATGCAAAGATGTCATTCTCTTGCAAGAATCAAGGTTGGTGTAATATGTTATACAATAAGTAAATGTCAGCCAATGTATGCAAATGTTTATATCCATAATACGGCTTGTGTATACAAGTGATTAACCTAGACATTGAAGTTGATTAACATTTTGTTCATGTAGTTCCTCCTTATGCAACCCTATACTATAAACATTTTTCATGACTTGTTCTCATGATAATTGTGTGTGTTCCGTTCTATCCCCAAACCATGGAAACATATTCCACAACATGTGTGACATGTACAAGAATGTAGTTCAGCAAATATTTCTTTTATTTCTATAATTTTTAATTTGTGTTCCTTGAAAATCATGTGGGTACATGAGGGTCAAAACCTTGGGTGAGGGTTGGGCAAGTGCATTCCCTTTCACAATAATTAAACATTTGACCATTTTCAAAGGAACAAAATAACCAATGTTGGGTAGTTTTCACTATTCCTAAAAACCAATAGTTCCAATTCTTAGAATGAATTATAAAAAATATCTTGATTCTTTAAAAAAATTAAAAAATTGGTAGGTTTTCAAAAATCTTTAAAACGTAACCACTAGTTGTCATTTCAAGAGGACTTGATCTTGAGACCTTCAAGGTAGGAATTATGCTTGGAACCACTAGGTTATACCCCATATGTGAGAATAAACTTCTGATTTTTTATAATAACCACAAATGTGCCAATGCCTTTAAAACTAAAAACATTGCCACATTTTAATTTTAAATAAAAAATATTATGTAATTCTTTACATTGCTATAGTTGTAGCCTAATGGTAAATGAACTTCAAATGATTTTGAGAAGGTTTTGGGTTTGAATTTTCACTCGACAAGGTCTATGCCTATTTTTTGAACCTACTAGAATTTTTAGCCTCTAGTAAGGTGCAAACCAAATTTAGTGATTCACCATGTAGTTTGCCTTGGGTATCAAAATTGGGGCCAAATGATACCTTGGGTGGTTTTTGGGGAGCCAATTCTCACTTAAATTAAAACAAAAGGACCAGCCTTATTTATGAGAACCATTCAACATTGAAAATATCTTCATAAAATGAAAAACTATTGTGTCACATTTAATGGGAAAATTAAAAAATTGTACCTTAAATATTATTTAATTTCAACCCATAATTGTTTGCAAAGTGGCCATGAATTTTTAGCTTTTGGACTATGGTTGGATGATTTTTGGAAAATGGCAAAACAAAATTTTGATGACCACAAGTAGCAATTTATAATTTTTTTATATTTCATTAATTATAATTGAACATGTTAAATAATTAATTTTTAAAAATTAAATGATCATGTTCGTAGTTACTTGTTCATTTGCATTGAACAAGATTATTTATTTACCAATTGACTTTAATATTTGTTGCATATATAACACATTAAGTTGCAATACATGGATCATATAACATGCAATCATAATAATGTTTAAAGAAATTTATTTAAATTCTGATACCACATACCTGTATAAGTTGTAAATTAATTGTTAAATATTACATGCTGAAAAAATGTAAAATAGAAATATACCCTTCATGTTTTGATATTTACATTTATTCATAATCCCACCTCTCCATGCGTGCACATTTTGGCACATGGGCACTTTGAAAAGAATAATCAATGTTGGAATAATGATGCAATGGGACTAATCAATTATATTTATTTGGCTAGTTTTAATGAATTTTTTCATAACTATTGATAGTTAATTTGATATAAGTTACTTAATTAGCAATTTAATTATCTAGAACTAAAGTTATTTTTTAATGATTTTTTTAATGAAAATCATAAATAACTAAAATATAACATGAAGAAGACAAATGACCTAAATATAGACAAAAATCATGTTGTTAGTTATGTGTCATATGTTACCATGTCGATGCTTACACTTATAATTATCAACAACCATTAACCACATAATAACAAACCTTCATAATGGCACAACACATGCAACTATGAAACACATATAGAAAAAAAATGTATTTTGTTATACATTTTAGTGGAGTGCTTGTGCACTGTTTAGAAGGGCTTGGATTCATGATGCAAGGTTGGAAGAGGGTTATCTTTTGAAACATAAAAAATCAGACTCCAAAGCACACAACGTGGATAATGCCCTTGCAAACATGGATAAACATAACATCATTTAAAATCTTATTCACACAAATTGGGTTCCTTAAAAATTCAAGACTAAAAACTATTTGCCTAATGGTTTTTCCTAATCCAAGTTGATTAATCCAAAATCAAATTCACTTTAGCAAGCCAATTAAAACTCAAGGAACAAATAAGGTTTTAACCCTAAATTATAATCTATATGCAATTTGGAATACATCAATAGATAGAAACATTATATTGACAACCAATTATTCAAAACATATTTGAGCATGGAACACAAAATTTAAGAATTTTTGAAGTGTTCCCAAGTTTCACCTAATAATAGATTACACAAAGAAATTTTTCCCATTTGTGTTCATTATGTTGAAGGTTCATAGTTTAGTTGTAAAGGAATTTCTATTGGGTGGGATGAAATAAGAAAAAAACAAACAAACAAATAATGTTACTATGTTTTGACAATTGAAACAACCTTTGGCTTCCAAATGTGTGTTGCATCATGTTCCACACTTTGCCATTACACCGTTGCTACCAAAAAATTGTCATGGTTGAATATTCAATAATAAGCAACTATTTAAGTACAATAAGCTCATCTTTTCCTTTATTTAGCTTTTAAAAACTATAATAGGCTAGGTGGTTTGCCTACTAGTTCACTCAAAGAATAGAATTTATTACAAACAAGGTAATGGTCTTAGGGACCACATAAGCAATTTTGATCAACCCAATAAGGGGGAGCATAAAATAACATTTGTCAGATTATTTGTGATAATTGGATAATCGATGCCGATTATTTACCCAACTTGATTTTTTATTCCCTTTTGTTTTTATAACATGGGGTCAATGTTATCAATGTTTTGTTTTGGCCATGTATAGACATTATTAATTGCAATAAGTATTTACAACTGAAGATAAACATTACAAAGATTGGATCACAATTCACATTAAAAAAAAATTTTCATATATAATATTGGAAATCAATATGGTCAAGCTGAAAATTGAAAATGGATTACATTAGAATATTTAATGTCCTATTTACATTCCAATTTGTAACCATCCCTTTTCAACAAAACTTTTAGTATATTTTACTTTGGCTAGATTTAAATTAACATTTCATAAGTTTGCTATTTTTGGGGTTCAGGAAAAAAATACAACTGAATCAAATATGTCAACCAAAGTAAAGTATGAACACAAAGATTAAGCCCATAAGTCTGTGAAGGCAAACTAAAAGGTACATATGACTTGGTCTCTACGTATCACTCACACCACATGTAGAATGGTCTTTTCAAAATCTAATGTTGAGATTAATAAGTTCAATAATCACTATTTCAGTGACATTTTGTAACAAATTTTTTTTCCTGGATGTTTAGATGTGCAAAAACTGGAAAATAGTTTAATACTAAAAAAAATGAAGTCGGCATCAATATATGTTTCATTACGGGCCCACATGTCAGAATATTTCAACAAATTGAATACCGTAGTACCTAGGCTGGTTAGACGCTAATTATTCATTTTTTGGATTTGCTGAAAAGTCTGAAAAATATGGACCTGCCATGCCAAAAATCTGAAAGAAAACTCTCAAGCACACTAGCTTCATTATTTAGTATAGTGCCTAATTGTAAAATATTATTATTTTTACTGCCAAAAGGAAATGACAAAAAAATAATAAATAAATTATATATATATATATATATATATATAATGAGGCACTTTGCTGCTGAACCAGCCCAGGTACTAGAGGTAGTACACTTCTCAACAATAATGCTTTCAGCTACATAAGTTTTTGATGTCCATTTCCCTTGAGCTGTTTTAACCTATTTTTGCTTTTAAACTGTGTTTTAGCTGCATCAACCCTTTTGTGGTTGATTCAGCCAAAAACTAGCCTGTGTCATGCAATCTAAATGTGATTTGAAAGAAAAAGTTGTCTTGAATCTAGATGGGATCTCCATTCTACAATCGGAAAATTCATGCTCCTTGCTCATTAGGATGCGAGTTTACAAGGGAAAAGCGAAACCCAATTTCATCATCATCATCATCATCACTGTCATATGGGTAGTTTTGACAAAGACCAAAAATAATTTTAGATTTGCACTTGCTAAAACTTGATGCTGAATTTTGATCACATTCCAAATTGATGAAAGTGATGAGGGAGAGAGGGTGGGAGGGAGGAAGGGACAACATGATGTAGGGCTAGCTAGATAGGGCAGACATTAGCAGTGGAAGTTCATGATGGTTTTGCTAACATTCAATTTTTGCTTATCACAGACCTCACAACAACAAACCACATGGTAGAGAATGATGAGAAATTGTGTGCCTGCTCAAGTTGCCATAATAGCCTCATATCCTTAGCACTCATAATCACAAGGACTGGGATTTCCAGGTTCCCTAACCGACACTAACAGACCACTCTACAACCAATTGAGTGCAATCATCATCATCATCATCATCATGAAGAGCTGAGTCCAAGTGTTGGTGCATGTGTGTGGCATCAGTCCTATGGTGGGAAGGGGTTAGAAGGGATCAGAAATGCTTTTCCCCACCTGTGCACAGAGACCTTTAGGTATGCAGTTTTGATGGTGGCAAAAAACACCTAATGGAGTTTGGAGTTGGAATGAGGATGCAGCACATTCAGCTTATTGTCATATGCACATAAGAACCAGTAATAACATTCTGCAAGTGATTTGGCCATGATTCATGATTTCAACTTGTCTCCTTCATGTTCTAGAAAGGCATTAAAAAATCACGAACCAAAAAACTTGCCAACTGGAACAGTCATGTTTGTTATACACTCAGCTGTGTTGCCTACAATGCCCACCTGATTCAAAGCAACTTAGTCATCTTTCACCTCCAAGGATCTGCTGAGATTTTGCCATTGTGATATGGTTCATTGGTGTGTTTTGGGGTTGAATAAGTCTGTAATCTTCATGTCCAGTGCCATGGCAATGGTACTTATATCCTAATGGCTTCTCCTTAAAGACATGGATCACTTGCATGATAACAACAATTGTCTCTTAAGAAACACAAGTCAAGGTCATTTCTGCTGTAAATGCATAAAGCTTCATACACACAAAAGCACCGGTACGAAGTAGAAGTGGAAATAGAGGAGACAAAGGATGTAAGTCCCAAACATGAGTCCCAGTTGAAATTGCTAAAAGAATTTTCACAACACGCATTACAACTGGGTTTGATGAACATGCTCCACATAGGAAATAGAGAATATGCCAATGCTTTTTTCTACACAATTTCTTTTTCATTTTCAATGAGTCAAAAGAGGTTTTGGATGTTTGTTCTTCTTTGGAGTTTATATAAGCTTGTGGAATTGAGAAGCATGGCATTTTTCAGGCCAGATAACCAGGAGATAGATAAAAAGCATCCACATCAATTGACCCTTTTTCAACTAAGACAGACCTGTGGAACAGAAACTTCCAGTAAATCGAAAAAGTGATGATTTGCACCAGTTGCACAAAAGTAAAAACTTCACATGCATACACACATAAGCTAAGTCATACCACTTGTCATATCACCTGACATATCCAAACACCAACCTTTTCTCATATATACAGCCCATCATCATCCGATTGTTGTCTGATTGTCCCCAGAGATGATGCAAACATGCACAAAGGAAATGCTTATGGGGGGAAGATTACATTGCACATCTAACGCATGAATTCATAGATAGCAGTGGACTGAATGATTTGAGTTTTCAATTTCTGTATTCACTCTCAATGCCAGTCCTTTTCAAGTAGGATCTTTTTTCCTTCCCATCAAATGTCAATCACAGATCTGCTGCCATTGCTCAAGACATACTGGACAGAAGCTGTTCTTCAAGACATTGAAGGAAAAAAAAAGATTGAGCACCAACATTGTGCATAAGAGAGGAGGATGTCAATCACAGATCTGCTGCCCTTGCTCAAGATGCACTGGACAGAAGCTGTTCTTCAAGACATTGAAGGCAAAAAAAA
>Ga0116231_10007808_pt1 | contig 19258 bp, 14 predicted proteins | sample S1TSphgellanicum_2_FD_89695 | JGI IMG/M metagenome (GOLD analysis project Ga0116231, IMG submission 89695) | Host-associated microbial communities from peat moss isolated from Minnesota, USA - S1T2_Fd - Sphagnum magellanicum MG | ecosystem: Host-associated > Plants > Peat moss > Unclassified...
TCGCGACGATGTACGCAGGATCGACCGTGAGCAGGCGATGCGTATCTTGTTGGCATTGCATCAATTCGCGGAAACGGGCGTCGGAGACATTAAGAAATTGAAAGGGCATTCTGGAGAGCTGCGATTACGAGTCGGCGACTATCGCGTCCGTTTCACGGAGGAAGGCCACGAAACACTGCGTATACATTCCGTGACGCATAGGCGTGAGTCTTACCGGTAAGGCATTTGGTGCTGGGCGATGGATGTTTGTTGCCCTAGTGCATGGCGATGTCGCCGCCGCCGGGTCTGTTCTTGCTGAGCAGGGAGGCGAAAAAGATCATGCCGATGGCCATCCACATGAGCATCTTGTACACGTCCTGGTAGCCCAACATTCCTGCTTGCAGTTGCAGCATGTTGTAGATGCTGCCATTCGCCATGCCGGCGCCCTGCGGGCCGCCGAAGTTCTGTCCGAGCAGGCCCAAACCCATTCGCGAAGATTTCGGTGTGTCGTTAGGTGAAATGCAGGAGGGAAGGGCGGCCGCACTTCCGGTGAGGCCAATGCCATCCATTGCCGCAGGGGTTTTTGATCTGAAGGATTCGGACGAGAGCAAGTGGTACCGGATGATCTATCTGGCCCGGATTGAGAACACGATCTACGTGCTGCACTGTTTTACCAAGAGCTCTGCCAAGACGGATAAACGCGATCTGAAGCAGGCGGAAATTCGATGGAAGCAGGTGCAACAACGCCTGAGAGAGGAACGAAAGGATGAAAAGCAGCGACAGTAGGGAAAATAGCGTCCCTCATGTAACGAAGGGCAGCGTCCTGGACGACCTGGGATTCAGCCCCTCTGAAGCTCTTGAAATCAAGGTCAAGGCCGAGATTTATCGAGAGCTGGTGCAATTTATTCGTGAACAGGGGATCTCGGCGCGGGAGCTTGCTGTCGTTCTGGGGATGCATCAGCCGGATGTCAGCAACCTCTTGAGTGGAAAGGTCGCAAAATTCAGCGTCGGCAAGCTGATCCAATGCGCTGGAAAGTTACAGCTTGGAGCTCAGATCAAGATCACGAAGCCGAAAACCCGCAGAAGTACTCCGTTGCCAGTTTCGAGAAAACCGACGCGCGTTCCTTTGACGGCGAGTGAGCCAAAGGATTCCCGCAAAGCAAAGGCGAGTGCATAACCGGCACTCGCCTTTCGGTTCGATGCGGTCCCACTGCGCCTCAGTGCATGGCAATATCTCCCCCGCCGCCGGGTTTGTTCTTGCTCAGCAGGAAGGCGAAGACGATCATGCCGATGGCCATCCACATGAGCATCTTGTAAACGTCCTGGTAGCCCAGCATTCCTGCTTGCAATTGCAGCATGTTGTAGATGCTGCTATTGGCCATGCCCGCGCCCTGAGGGCCGCCGAAGTCCTGGCCAAGGACGCCCTTAAGGCCGTTTCGATAGAGCTGAAAGGGCACGTAGAGCGAGCTCATACCTTCCTGCAAGCGTGCCTCGTGCCACAGTTCGCGATTGGTGACCAGCGCTCCGGTGACGGCGATGAATATACTGCCGCCGATGTTGCGGACGAAGTTGATGAGTCCGGCGACATTGTTGCTCTGCTCCTTCGGCGTGCCGACGTAGGCTGCGGTCGTGATGGGAATGAAGCAGAACGGGATGGGCGCGAGCTGGATGACGCGCAGCCAACTCGCGTTGCCGAAACTCATGTCCAGGCTGAGATGGGTGGTGGTGAACCAGAACGAGAACGCAAAAAAGGCGAAGCCCACAGCCGCGATATTGCGCGCCGGGAATTTGCCCGTCGCCCAGCCGGCAAACGGCATCACGACCAGCAGCGATATGCCTCCCGCGGTGAGCGCCAGGCCGGCATTGGTCGCCGTATAGCCGAGAAGCTGCTGCAGGAACTGCGGCTGCAAGACGGTGCTGGCGTTGAGCACTCCGCCAACCAGCATCATCAGGAAGCAGCAGATGGAGAAGTTCTTGAATTTGAAGAGGCGCAGGTTAATCAGCGGGTCTTTCTTTTTAAGCTCCCAGACGATCAGCCCGACGATGCCCACGACGAACATGGCGGCAAAGAAGCGGATGAAATTCGAGGAGAACCAGTCGTTCTCCTCGCCCTTGTCGAGGGTAATTTGCAGCCCGCCCATGGCCAGCGTGAGGAAGGCAAGGCCCATGTAGTCCATGTTCCACAGATGCTTGCGGTCTGGCTTGATCCACGGAGGGTCATCGACCAGGCGCGTTACCAGGAAGTAGGCCAGAATGCCCACAGGGAGATTGATGTAGAAGATCCAGCGCCAGGAGTAGCTGTCGGTGATCCAGCCGCCCAGCGACGGGCCGATCGATGGCGCGAGAACTGCGACCAGTCCATAGAGCGCGAAGGCCTGTCCGCGTTTGCGTTCGTCGAACGAGTCGGCCATGATGGCTTGGGCCATGGGCTGCAGGCCGCCGCCCCCGGCGCCTTGCAGGACGCGGCAGAGGAGCAGAATGGGCAGCGACGGAGCAATGCCGCAGAGGAAGCTGGCCACGGTGAAGATGGTGATGCAGAGCAGAAAGAAGTTCTTGCGGCCGATCACGTTCGAGGCCCAGCCGCCGAGCGGGAGCACGATAGCGTTGGCAACGAGGTAGCTGGTCAGCACCCAGGTGCCTTCGTTGGTGCTGGCGCCGAGATCGCCGGAGATATGCGGCAGGGCTACGTTGGCGATCGAGGTGTCGAGCACTTCCATGAAGGCGGCCAGGGCCACGGTCATGGCGATCAGCCAGGGGTTGACGCGCGGTTTCCAGTTCGCGTGGTCGTTCGCTGAGACACTTGGGTTCTGGACGGTTTTGGACTGCGGCGCCGGTTGGTGCGGGCGGCTCTTTCCCGGCGAGTCGGGAATCGAATCGCCGCCAGTCAGAACCCCGGTGGAACTTGCCATGCATTCCCCCTTGCATCCGGTTGTTTCGGGTGGAGCGTCAAATCTGGGCCGGGTTGGAATTCGTGGGTGAAACTGTCCTTTAACCAGATGGCGAAAAGGCCACCCGGGATGCACGAATGCCGAGTTTTCGAGGAATTCACCGTGTGATGGAGCGGTTCCGCATGCAGAACCAGACGAGCAACTGCAGCAGGAAAGCGCCGGAGCAGTCGGTGATCACGTCGATGAACGTGCCGGTGCGATTGGGCAGGAACGTCTGGTGGAACTCATCGCAGCAGGCGATGCAGAACGTTCCCAGCATGGCCATGCCGTGCACGGCGATCTGGCGACGGGTTGGATCGTTGGCGCGCCAGGTCATCCAAAACGCGCGAAACCAGGCCACGGACTGGATGCCGTATCCGGTGAAGTGGCCGCCTTTGCGAATGAGGATATGCAGGCGCCACCACTCGGGTTGGGTGAAGTGGCGCTGGAAGAGGAATTCGCAAAAGTGCTGCAGCGGTCCGGAGGTGCGATCGGCTCCGAAGGTGGCCGTGGATTCGACGGCGATGACGCCGATGCACAGAATGACCGGACCCCAGGCGCTGGCCCAATGGCCGAAGCCGCCCCGTGTGCGGATGTCGCTGCCGGCGGCAGGGGGTGGGGCCACGCTACTGGGCATTTGGGTTACTCCACATGGTAGTTGGGGGCCTCGCGGGTGATGATGACGTCGTGGACATGGCTCTCGCGCAGGCCGGCTCCGGTAATGCGGACGAATTTCGCGTTTTCCTGGAGTTCGGCGATGGTCCCGCAGCCCAGGTAGCCCATGCCGGAGCGCAGGCCGCCAACCAACTGGAGCACCATGCCTTCGAGCGGTCCGCGATAGGGAACGCGGCCTTCAATCCCCTCGGGGACGAATTTGGCGAGGCGGTTCTGGCTGGAGCGCTCGCGCTGGACGACGTTTTCGACGCTTTCTGCCGAGGAGCCGGCGTCATCGCTGGCTTGGAAGTAGCGCTCCGAGGAGCCAAGGGCCATGGCGGTGAGCGAGCCCATGCCGCGGTAGGACTTGAAGCTGCGTCCCTGGTAGAGGATGGTTTCGCCGGGGCTTTCGTCCACGCCGGCAAAGAGCGAGCCGATCATGACCGAACTGGCGCCGGCGGCGATGGCTTTGGTCACTTCACCGGAATACTTGATGCCGCCATCGGCGATGACGGGAATGCCGCGGTCGCGGGCGGCGCGGTAGGCTTCGGCGACGGCGGTGATCTGCGGCATGCCGGCGCCGGTGACCATGCGCGTGGTGCAGATCGAGCCGGGGCCGAAGCCGACTTTGATGGCGTCCGCGCCGGCGTCGATGAGCGCCAGGGCTCCGTCGTAGGTGGCGACGTTGCCGGCCAGGAGGCCGACGTTGGGGAAGGCTTTCTTCACTTCGCTCACTGCTTCGAGCACCCTCGACGAGTGGCCGTGCGCCGAGTCGATGGCCAGCACGTCGGCACGGGCGCGGACCAGTTCCGCGGCGCGCTCCAGAAAGTCGCCCGTAGCACCAATCGCTCCGCCCACCCGCAGGCGGCCTTTCGAGTCTTTCGAAGCATTGGGGTATTTCAGCTTTTTCTGAATGTCCTTGACGGTAATCAGGCCCTTGAGCTGGTACTGGTCATCGACGACGAGCAGTTTTTCCACGCGGTGCTTGTGCAGGATCAGCTCGGCTTCTTCGAGCGTGGTGCCGACCGGGACGGTGATCAGGTCGGTTTTGGTCATAACGTCGCCGATGGGGACGTCGGTGCGGGTTTCAAAACGGAGGTCGCGATTGGTGAGGATGCCGACCAGGCGCTTGCCGCGGGTGACGGGCACACCGGAGATTTTGTAGCGGCGCATTACTTCAAGCGCGGCGGCGATGGGCTGGTCCGGCTCGATGGTGACCGGATCGACAATCATCCCGCTCTCTGACCGCTTCACCTTGTCGATTTCGCCGGCCTGATCCTGAATCGAAAGATTGCGATGCACAATGCCGATGCCGCCCTGCTGGGCCATGGCGATGGCCATGCGCGATTCGGTCACCGTATCCATGGCGGCCGAGATCAGCGGAGTATTCAGCGTAATGTGCTTGGTGAGCTGGGTCTGGGTGCTTACCTGGGTCGGAACAACGTCGGAGTGTGCCGGGACCAGCAGCACGTCGTCAAAGGTCAAAGCTTCGGGTAACGGATGGGTCAACATAAGGATCAGATGCTCCCGGCATCTCTTGAGCTTCAAGGGTGCTCTGCGCTCGGCCGACTGAGGAGCTTCCGACTATTGTAGCGGAGTGGTCAAGGGATCGTATGAATTGGCAGGGAAACGGGAGCTAAGCGGCTGGCGGTTTGGCAAGCCGCATTTCGATGTCGAGGATGCGGTCTTCGAGGGTGCTCACGCGGCGCTTCAGTGAGATTTCCGTCTGATCCTGCTCCTGGAAGCGGGTTTTTACGGTTTCCGTGTACCCATAAAATGCCTTCAGCATCGCAGTCTGGCTGTCATGGATCGCTTCGAGCAGCTCGTCTCTGAGCGAGTTGATGTCGCCCTTCAGCTCACTTCTCAGGGAGTTGATGTCGCCCTTCAGCTCACTTCTCAGGGAGTTGATGTCGCCCTTCAGCTCGCTTCTCAGGGAGTTGATATCCCCCTTCAGCTCGCTTCTGAGTTCCTCTTTGACTTCCAGCAGGTCGCCCTTTGTCGCGGGTGCGGATCGCTCGTCGCTCATGGCCTCGTCTCCAGTTCGCTGCTTGCAATATCAAAATAGTAGCGCAATCTCATGTGAGAAACGAGCGAATCGTGTTGGCAAGAAGCCCGTTCCCGGAACGGGCGCATTTCCCCGATTTTACCTCCCGGTTTCAAACCGCTTGAAAAAGCTGGTGTCGAGATAATGCGGAGTGCTGGGGTCGTCGGCTACCCTGCGCGCCAGGTCGGCGAGGAAGCTGTTGAACTGCGCGGCGGCCGCAAAATCCACCGGCTGCGTCAGGTCGTCGTCCGTCGAGTGGTAGCGGAGCGCGAGCCAGCCCCGCCATGCCTTGTACTCGGGCGAGCCGGCCGTCCAGCCGAATTTGAAGGCCAAGGCCGGTACGCCCGCCTGCACAAAGCTGTACTGGTCGGTGCGGATGAAGGAGTTGCGGTCCGGCTCCGGGTCGACGGCGATCTCGATACCGTGTTCGGCGCCGACGGCGCGTGCCTGGTCGGCCAGAGTGGATTGTTCCAGGCCCTGAACGTGCAGTTTCTTGAGGGGAAAGATGGGCATGAACATGTCGAGGTTCAGATCGGCGGTGATCGCGCTTTCGGGCACTGTCGGGTGGCTGGCGTAGTAGCGGGAGCCGAGCAGGCCTTTTTCCTCCGCCGTAAAGACGAGAAAGAGCATGGAGCGTTTCGGCCTGGTCTTGGCTTGCGAGAATTTCTTGGCAACTTCGAGGACAGTAGCCACGCCCGAAGCGTCGTCCATCGCGCCCGCATAGATGGTCTTGCCGTGGATCGGCTCGCCCACGCCCAGATGGTCCAGGTGGGCCGAAACCAGCACATACTCCTTCTTGAGTTTGGGGTCGGAACCTTCCAGTTTGGCGGCGATATTCGGCGATTCGACGTGGGTCACTTCGGTAGCCACGGTAGCGGTGAAATTCTTGCCGAGGGCGAAGCGTGGCAGCGGCTTTTGCGCGTCGGCGAGGGCGAGCAGTTCGGCGAAGGTATGGCCGGTGCCGGCGAAGAGTTTTTCCGCCTCCGCTGGATTGAATGTGGCCGTGAACAGCTCGTCATGGTCGTTGGCCAGCGCCGGATTCCGCTTGGCAATCTCCGCTTCGTCGGGCGTCGGCGCCAGGCGCATTCCGGGCTGCGAAGCGGAACTCGCCACGCGCGCCCATCCGAAGTCCATCGACTTGGGAGTCGGAATCGAGATCGCGCCCACGGCGCCGGCCTCGCGGATCGCTTTGATAAATGGCGTGGTCCGCGCAAAGGACTTGAGCGGGCCCGGGAGATCGGCCGGTCCCCCATTGATGTAGACCACGATCTTGCCTTTGAGCGCGGCCATCGGGAGGTCGGCCGAGTCGAAGTCGTCGTATTTGGCTTCCGGCAGATGCAGGCCGTAGCCGATGAAGACCAGCGGGGCTTCGATGGATTTCGGCTGCTGGGCGCGTGTGCCCAGGGTGGCGTCCTCGCCCAGCGCAAGCGGCGTCGGCTTGCTGTCGGTGACCAGGGCGATTGAGGACTTCTCCGCCAGGACGCGCTGCACGTCGAAATGGACCGGTTGATACCAGCTTCCGGCTGCGCCGGCCGGTTTCAGGCCATCGGCTTTGAACTGGTCCACAACGTAGGCTGCGGCTTTCAGGTATTCCGCACTGCCGGTCTGGCGGCCTTGCATGGCGTCGCTGGCCAGATATTGCACGTGGGCCCACCACAGTTTGCCCGCGGCCTCATCGGAGTTGGCGGCTGTGCCATCCGCATTTGGCGCGGCGGTCTGTGAAAGGCCAAGAGCGACGATAGAAAGAAGCGAAAATCCGGCAACTGCGCTTGTGAGACGTTTCAGAGGCATGGGCAGGCTCCAGAGCAGCAGGATACACGGAACTCGTGCTCCGTTCTGGAATCAAAACGAATCCAATGCATTGAATTTCTCGCAGTTTGGACGTATTCTGATAAAGCAGACGAATTTGTCCGTACCGCTGTGGGTAGACCGGGGGTCGGAGAGAGGAGTGGGCTTCCAGCCCACTTTTTCTTTGGGGCAAAATTGGTCGGGAATTGGGTTGGTTTTTCGGGTTTTTAGAGTAGTTTTGCGGGAGTTGGGCGAGCAGACTGGGCAAGCAGGCGGGAACAAGCTGGGGCAGATGGCGGCAAAGCTGGACGAAATTCGAAATGCGGCGGACCGGGTCGCGGGATCTCTGGGGCTGGATGTGGTGGACGTGGAGTTCACCGGCTCGGCGAAGAATCGCACCTTATGCGTGTATCTCGAAAAGAACGCAGCCGGACGAACTCAGCAAGCGGCTGCGGCGGCGGCGCAGCGCGCGGCGATTGCATCTAATCCTGACGTTGAAGTCGAAATGGATATGGCTCTGGCGGTTCCGGAGCGATTTATTTCAGGCGAGTTGAATCCCGAGCATCTCTCCTGGCTTACGCACGAAGATTGCGCCGCTTTCAGCCGGGATTTTGGACTGTTGCTGGATGTCGAAGACCTGGTTCCCGACGGCGAGTACGTTTTGGAAGCCAGCTCTCCGGGACTGGATCGCAAGCTGACTCGGGCTACAGATTTTAAGAGGTTTGCGGATTCTCTGGTGAAGATCCAGACCCTCGAACCGATTGCCAACAATCGCCACTGGCAGGGGCGGTTGACGGCGGTAACGGCAGACGCGGTGACGTTAGATCTGGCCGCGACGAAGCAGAACAGCAAGGCCCGCAAGACCGGCGTGAGTTCGGTGGAGATCGCCCTCGCGAATATTGAGAAGGCGCATTTGATTCCGGAGTTCTAGTGACAGGGAATTGGGAGTAGCCGGAAGAGATCGTTCCTTGTCAAATACCGAGACAGAACACTGAGTAAATTCAGGCAGTTGAAAAGACAGGAAAGCACACCATATGTCCAGCGCGTTGTACCAGAGCATTGAGTTGTTGAGCCGCGAAAAGAGCATCGACCCGGGGATCGTCGTATCCGCGGTGGAGGAGGCGATCGCCCTCGCCACCCGCAAGTATTACAAGACGCAGGAAAACATGCGCGGCGAGCTGGATAAGGAAACCGGCGAAATCAAGGTGTACGCGTACAAGACGGTGATGGGCGACGATGTCGAGATCGAAGACCCGGTCAACCAGATCACGCTCGACGAGGCCCACGAGATGGCCGCCGGCGCGGAACTGGAGCCGGGCTCTGAGATCCGCCTCTACAAGGACACGCGTCCGCTGGGGCGCATCGCCGCGCAGTTGGCCAAGCAGGTCATCTTTCAGAAAGTCCGCGAGGCGGAGCGAGACACCGTATTCAACGAGTACGCGCACCGGGAGAAGGAAGTGCTCTCGGCCGCCGTCAAGCGCATTGAAGGCCAGGACATCATCATCGACCTGGGCAAGGCTGAGGCGCGGATGCCGAAGCGCGAGCAGTCGCGTCTCGAGCAGTTCTCGGTGGGCGAGCGCATCCGCGTGGTGCTGCTCAAGGTGGATCGCGCGGCCAAGGGGCCTCAGGTGGTGGTGAGCCGCGCGGCTCCAGAGCTGGTTTCGAACCTGTTTCAGTCGGAAGTGCCGGAGATTTACGACAATACGGTCGTCATTCGCGCCATTGCCCGCGAAGCCGGCGAGCGCACCAAGATCGCCGTCATGAGCCGCGACAAGGACGTCGACCCGGTCGGCGCCTGCGTGGGCATGAAGGGCATGCGCGTGCAATCGATCATCCGCGAGCTGCGCGGCGAAAAGATCGACATCATCGAGTACAACGAGGAGATCACCACCTTTGCCGAGAAAGCGTTGCAGCCAGCCAAGGTGAGCCGCGTTTCGATTGTCGATTTGCAGGATAAGCAGTTGGAAGTGATTGTCGACGATACGCAGCTCTCCCTCGCCATCGGCAAGAAGGGCCAGAATGTGCGTCTTGCGGCGAAATTGCTGGGCTGGAAGATCGACATCAAGAGCGAGGAAGAGAAGCGCCAGGAAGTGGAGCAGCAGATGAGCGGCTTCTCCAGCGGTCCTGCAACTCCGATCGAGGCGGTCTCAGAGCTGGGCGAGACGATCATTCAGAAGCTGGTGGCGGCGGGTATCACGACGGTGGAAAGCCTGGCGGACATGACGCCGGAGCAGTTGGAAGAGATCCCCGGTATTGGCGAAAAGACGCTGGAGCGCATCAGCGTTGCGGTTCGGCATTACTTTGGTCATTATGAGGAGGGCGAAGTGAATCCCAACGCAGCGGCTGAAACGTCTGGCGATGAGGTGGTCGAACCTGGTACTCCGGACGAGCCGGTGGAAGAAGCGACCACGGAGCTGGCGCCGGAGTCGAAGCAGGACGACGCCGCGACCGAAACCATGGAAGTGGAAAATGCGGCCGATCCGGAACGTCCGCACCCGGTGGAAACCGAGGATACTGTCGCGGTGGAAGAGCCGAAGCAGGTTTCTCCGGAGGCAGTCCTCGAAGATACGCAAAAGACGGAAGAAGCGTCAATCGACCAAGCGAACGATTTAGGCGAGGAGCGGGGCGATGCGTAAGTTGCGCCGCTCCGTAAACATGGATTCACGGTTTCAGAGGATAATAGCAACAGGCGAAGTTTTAGCTTGCCGCGAGGTTGCTATGACCAGTTAACCGACATAGGGCAGGACAACGAAAAGAGGCGGATTGAGTAAGGTTCGAATTAACGATCTGGCGCGTGAGCTGGAAGTCAAGAGTAAACAGATTCTCGACGCACTGGAAGCTATGAATCTGGCGGAAGGCAAGACTCACTCGAGTTCGATTGAGGAGGGTGAGGCTGTGCGCGTCCGTGGTTATTTTGAGCGAGGGTCGCGTCCTACGCCCTCGGCGAGTGCGCGCGTCGAGCAGAACAATCGCCCGAATATCGATCTGTCGAGCGTTTCGAAGCCTGGCGACGCGATGAAGGCGATTTTGGCGCGCAAACAGGAGGCGGAACGCGCGGCGCAATACCCGCAGCGTCCGGGATTGGGTGCGGGATCGGGTGCGGCGTCTGCCCCGCCCGCCGTCGTGGTGCGTCCACCGGCGGCAGCTGCCAGTTCGGCTCCGGCGAGTGGCCAAGGGATCGGTCGTCCCGCCGCGCCGCCACGCCTCCGCGCTATGTTGCGCCTCCTCCGGTTGCCGCTCGGCCCGAGCCTCGCCGGATTGTGCCCCAGCCTCGCCAAGCTCCGCCTATTGTTTACCCTCCGCCGACCCCGGCCGCTTCGACGCCGGCGATTGCCACGCGTCCCCCTGCGGGACCGGTGATTGCCCGCCCTGGGACCAGCCCGCTCACCGGAGCTTCGGTCGTGCGTCCGGCCGTGGCAGTTGCGCCTCCGGCGGTTGCTGTGGTGGTCAAACCGCCTGCGGTTGCTGCCACAACTGTGGCCCCGCCGCCTGTCGTGGTTACTCCTCCGGCCGTGGTGGTCGCGCCGCCTGCCAAGCCTGCTGTTTCGGAACCTGAAGTTCAGGTTGCGCCCGTTGTCGCCGAGCCGGTCAAGATTCCCGCTCCGCAAGCCGCCGTGGCCGTAGCCGAAGCTGCTCCCGTCGCGGAAACGCCTGCGCCGGTACATTCCGCGGCCAGCAACGGCGCGGTTGCGCCTGCTGCCGTGGTTGCGCCTCCTCTCGCTCACGTTCCAGAGCCCGCCCCTGAGTCGCCAGTCCCGGAGCCGGTCGTTGCTGCCGCTCCCGCCGCTCCCGTGGTACAGCCGCGTAAGGTGGTCATGCCGCAGACCGGGCCGCGTCCCGTGTACAAGGCTCCGCCTCCGCCGCCTCCTTCCGCTGCACCGGTAGCCGGTCCCAATGCGGGAATCCAACGCGGGCGTCCGATCTTCGATCGCGGCGGGCAGGGCGGTCCGAGCGGTCCCGGCGGCCGTCCCGGCTTTACCCCGCGGCCTCAGGGCGGATATCCGAATCAATTTCAGGGAAATCCTCAGGGCGGCTTCCAGAATCAGGGCGCGCCCGGGCAGTTCCCCGGCGGACCGCGTCCCAAGCATCCGACGCGTCCCGGCTTCACCGGCTCGGGTCCCATGGCTCCGGGCGGTCCCGGCGCACGCCCCGGCTTTGGCGCACGTCCGGGCTTCGGACCCCGTCCGGGCGGTCCTGGTGGATTCGGCGCTCCCGGTGGTGCTCCGCCGGCGGGCGAAGCACCCCGCGCGCCGCGTCCTACCGGCCCATCGCGTGGCCGTGGTCGCCAACAGTATCCGAAGACCAAAGAAGGCCCGATGAAGGGCTTTACGCCGCCGCCGCGTTTTGGCGGAGCGTACATGGGTTCGAACGAAATGCCGCCGGTTACGAGGGAAATCACCGTAACCGAGGGAATTTCGGTCAAGGATCTGGCCGAGAAGCTGGAAATTCGCGCCAAGGATCTGGTGGGCACGCTGCTGATGCGCGGCGTCTTCGTCACCGTCAACCAGTCTCTTGATGCTGAAATGGTGAAGGACGTCGCCGCCCGCTTCGGCGCCGGCGCCACCGTCATCAGTTACGAAGATGAAATCGCCAACCAGGCCATCGAAGAGATCCTGGAAAGCGACAACATCGACGAGCTGGAAGTTCCGCGTTCGCCTGTGGTCACTGTCATGGGCCACGTCGATCACGGTAAGACCTCGCTGCTGGACGCGATCCGCGAAACCGACGTGGCCTCTGGCGAAGCCGGCGGCATCACCCAGCACATTGGCGCCTACAAGGTGAAGTTCACCAAGGAAGGTTCCCCGGCCTCGGGCCGTGAGATCGTCTTCCTCGATACCCCGGGCCACGAAGCGTTTACCCGCATGCGTGCCCGCGGCGCCAAGGTCACCGACCTTGCCGTCATCGTGGTTGCGGCCGACGATGGCCCGATGCCTCAGACGATCGAGGCCATCGATCACGCGAAGGCGGCCGGCGTGCCGATCCTGGTCGCCATCAACAAGATCGACCGGCCTGACGCCGATCCGGCCAAGGTGCAGAAGCAGCTTGCCGATCGCGGCCTCGTCCCCGACGAGTGGGGCGGCGATACCTTCTACGTCAACGTCTCGGCCAAGAAGAAAATCGGCCTCGACGATTTGCTGGAGATGATCTGCCTGGTCACCGACGACAAGGTGCTCAAAGCCACCCCCGGCCGCAAGGCAGTGGGTACGGTGCTCGAAGCCAAGCTGGATCGCGGCCGCGGCACGGTGGCTACCGTCCTGGTTCAGAACGGAACGCTGCATGTGAACGAGAGCTTTATCGTCGGCAACACCTTCGGCAAGGTTCGCGCCATGTTCGACGACCGCGGACGCGCCATCGTCGAAGCCGGCCCGTCGACCCCGGTCGAAGTGCTGGGCCTCGAAGGCATGCCGGACTCCGGCGATACCTTCCTGGTCGTCGCCGATCGCGACAAGGCCAAGGGCATTGCGCAGTACCGCAAGATGAAGGAGCGCGAGGCTCAGCTTGCCAAGAGCAGCCGCGTCTCGCTCGAGGGACTTGCGGAGCAGATTCGCCTGGCGGGCGTCAAAGACCTGCCGCTCATCATCAAGGGCGACGTTACCGGCTCGGTCGAGGTCATTGCCGACTCGCTGGTTCGGATGTCGACCGAGAAGGTGCGCATCAAGGTCATTCACTCCGGCGTGGGCGCGATTACCGAAAGTGACATCCTGCTCGCTTCGGCCTCGAACGCGATCATTATCGGCTTCAACGTCCGGCCCGAGCGCAAGTCGCAGGAACTGGCCCAGCAGGAAAACGTGGAAATCCGCCTGCACTCGATCATTTACGAGTTGCAGGATGAGATCCGCAAAGCCATGCTTGGCCTGCTCGATCCAACATTCAAGGAAAGCTCCCTGGGCCGCGCGGAAGTCATCAACGTCATCCGCATTCCCAAGGTGGGCACCGTGGCCGGCTGCCGCGTTACCGACGGAGTTCTGCGCCGCGATGCGGAAATTCGCCTGATGCGCGGAACGGAACAGGTCTTCAAGGGCAAGATCGCCTCGCTTCGCCGCTTCAAGGACGATGTGAAGGAAGTCACTAACGGCATGGAGTGCGGCGTCGGTCTGGCCGGCTTCAGCGATCTGAAGGAAGGCGATGTGATCGAAGCCTTCACCACGGAGCGCATGGCAAGCGATCTCGGCCAGTTGGCAACCACGGTGGCTGCGGCTGCCAAGGAAGCCAAGGAAGCCGAGGCGCGTGAAGCCGCCAAAGAAGCGGTCGTCAACTAACCCCGAACTGGAACCAACGCAAAGGCCAGCTTCTCATGCAACGAGAAGCTGGCCTTTCAGTTTCCATCGGAATGTTCCACGGATCATGGCGATATTTTGAGCTAAGATTCGAGCTACGGAATACAGCATAGAACCGGCCGGATTTGCTTCCCGTGGCCAAGGCGATTGAGTACGCCGAGAAGCACGACTACCCCGCAGTGCTGTCTTATTGCGGACCTGCCGCTGTGGTGCGCAAGATGATTCGCGAACTGGCAAATGGATACCAATTCGAGGATGATCTGGAAGTAAAGGTGCTTGGCCCCGGACGCGAACGGGTGCGTGCAGCTTACTCGAAGGAGCAGGGGTTCGTAGTAGAAAAGCGCGGGGACAGGTGGGTTGTTGCTTCGTTTTCTCCGGAATGAAATCCTTCGCAAGGTATAGCTATTGATTGTGGCTATAATTGCGCGATTCTCTTGGCAGGGTCGTCAGGACGGCAGAAGCCAAGAATCGCCTTCCTTAACTGATTCGCGCCGTCGAATGATTGCCTGCAAGCGACTCGGCTGCGCGCAGCGCCAATCCTCGCGCGACTGAGGTGAATTCATTCCCCGTGCGCACCCGATCTGCGCCGAAACGGCGCTCGAAGATGCTGCGCACTGCGGGGACAAACGAGGTTCCGCCGGTGAGGAAGACGCGATCGACTTCGCCGAAGCCGACGCCTGATGTTACGAAGAGGTTGTCGACGCAGTTCTCGACGGCTGCCAACTCCTCGGCGATCCAGCTTTCGAATTCGGCGCGAGTTACGGGCATGCGCAGATCCAGCGTACCGTCGTTGAAGCGGAATTCGGCGTTTTCGGCGCGGGATAGCTCGTATTTCAATCGCTGCACGGCTTGATGCAATTGGAATCCGAGGTCTTCCTCGACCAGGGTCATCAGGGCTTCGATCTTGTCCGGCTCGATCGCCCTGGCCCGGGCGCTTTTGAGGATTTCCGTCACGTTCCGGGTGCGCAGAAACGAGAGATAGTGCCAGCGTTCCAGGTTGGCGTAAATCCAGGCTGGGACGGCGGGGAGCATTTTGCTGGCTGGGTGCAACAGCGTCCCTGCGCCGAGCGCCGGCGAAACCAGCTTGCGGACGATGCGCGCGTCGAAGGCGTCTCCGGCGAGGCCCAGGCCGCTGTTGCCGAGCAGATCGGTGGCTTGGCGGCCGCGCTTGCGGACGCGTGGGCCGACGCGGAGCAGGGAAAAGTCGCTGGTGCCGCCGCCAAAGTCGCCGATGAGGATGAGTTCGTCATGATCCAGAGTCGCCTCATAGGCGTACGCCGCGGCCACCGGTTCCATGGCGAACTCGATGCGTTCGAAGCCGGCTATCTCGAAGGCGCGTTGAAGTCGGCCCATAGCGAATGCCTCGTCTTCAGCCGATTCTGCTCCGACAAACCGTACCGGGCGACCGACCATGGCGTAGCGGATTTCGCCTCCGAACTGGCGCTCGGCGTTCAGGCGGAGGTCGGTGAGGATGCGTGAGATCAGGTCTTCAAAGCTGAAGTGGCGGCCCAGGATCTCTGTGCCGGTGAGGTTGCTGCTGCTCAGGTAGCTCTTCAGGGATTGGATGAGACGGCCTTTTTTGTCGGCGTCGAGGTATTGCTCGATCGCGGATGGGCCGGTCCAACTTCCGATGCGGAAATGGCCGGCCTGACGCACGCGTTCGAGATAAAGCACGGAGCGGAAGGACTCGGTTTCGCCTCCACGCCTCGGAAAGCGCACCAGGTCGACGACTCCGTTCGGCAGGGCCAACGCTACGGAGCTGTTGGTGGTGCCGAAGTCGATGCCGATGGCGGGGGGTATGGGGGGATTGGCCGATTGCCGCATCTCCTCATTATTTCGCAGCCGGGTGGCCTCAGTCGTCGTCCTTATCGATCGTTGGCCGGCGCAACTGGTCTTTCGAGTTCTCTAACTGCCGCTGGATCACCGGAGAATCGTCCATATCCTTGAGTTCCGCCGCTTCCTGCCTGGTTTTTGGCCGCGCGATTTTTGCCTTGGCAGGATCGAAGACCCGCGAATCACTGGGCACCACGGTGAATGGCTCGGTGTGCGGTGTGGCCGTGAAAATATCGCTCAGTTCGCCGGCCAGCGCGTCCTCCAGGTTCAGCGAGCCGACGCCCAGCAACTCGTCGATGGTCCGCGTGATGCTGCCCATGCTGCTGTGGACGTGGCTTACCGCACCGGGCGTCACCCAGGGGCTGGCCACCAGCAGAACGCTGCGATGCGCATCCACATGGTCTACGCCGCCCTGCGCGTCGTCTTCGGTCACAAACAGCGCGGAATCCTTCCAGATGCCGGTTTGCGAGAGGTAAGCGACAATCTTGCCCAGCGCCAGGTCGTTGTCGGCGACGTAGCTGGCGCGGTAGGGGTAGCCGTCGGCAGGGCGGGGATCGGCTGTGTGGTCGTTGCACAGCCGGATCACAATCAGTCCCGGCACATTGCCCTGCGCGAGCCGGCGGCTGAAGTCGCGCTGAAACTCTTCAAAGCGGAACTGATCGGGAATGCCCAGGTTGAAGGTGGGGAAATGGCGGTCGCTGTGCTCGAAGACTGGCTTCGGCAGAGGCGAGTTCAGGAAGAGTCGCTGGCCCTCGGGGGCCGCGCCGTCCATCTCGCCGTTGCCTTCGATCTCCAACCCTTCGCCGTAATTGAGAATGCCCTGGCCGGAGTTGGCAATGTGCTCCCAGAGAGAGCCGAATTGAGGCTCATCCTCCGGCATGGGCGCGTCGGCCCCGCCAAAATTGGCTCGCCTTCCCGGCTGCGTCGCGCCAGGGTCGCCATCGCGCCGGCCGCCATATCCGCTCGACCACGCGGGGTTGAAAAAGGGCGTCGGATTGATGCCCATCACCCAGCGGTGTCCGTCTGCGGAAACATCCGAGTCCACGTAAAAGTTGTCGCTGATGGCGTACCGTGCCGCCAGGGCATGCAGGTCGGGGGTCACTTTGAGGTGATCGGCAATGGCCTCGGTAGCCGGCTTGGCTCCGCCCCGAGAGAATTTGCCGCGCTCTTCCGCCCAGCCGTCCAGACCGTAGCGCGCCAGGCTGGGGTCGCCGTTCGCCGTCGTGATGTCGCCCAGAATCTCGTCATAGGTCCGGTTTTCGCGGATGACGAGGAAGCAGTGCTTCAGGTGCGGCAGCGGCGGGCGCTTGGCCAGATCGAAGGTGTTGTTAGCCACCACGGCGGAGGTCAAGTCCTTGGCCTCAGGCAGCGAATCGAGCGCAATGGCCGAGATGCTGCCGTACTCCAGGGAACCGACGTAGCTTGGCGCTTTTTCGCTGTGCCGCGCGCCGCCATTCGGACCCGCGCCCTTGCCCTTGGTGTTGACCACATAGAGGGTCTTTCCGTCCGAGGAAAGGCTCACGGCGGACGGATTCCAGCCTGCGGGGATATGCTCGACCACCTGCATGTGGGCCGTGTCGAGTACGGCAACGGCATCGATGCCGGATTCGGCGACGTAGAGCTGGCCATTCCGCAGCGCCAGCCCGCTCGGCATCACGCCCCGTAGCGGACGTCCCTGGGCATCCTGGAATTTGCTTCCTGTGAACGGCGTCAGCGGCGTCTCGGCAATCAACTTCGCGCCGTCCGTCGAGACTTTCGCCACCGAATCCTCATGCGCCAGGGACACGTAAACAGCATCCTCGCCGGCGGTTACGGAGGTAGGAGCCGCGCCGCCCACGGTTCCGTTGGAGGCTTCCTCGATGCGCGCGCCCAGTCGCAACTCTGCGATTTTCGCCGGATGCGTGGAATCCTGTATGTCGTAAGTCCAAAGAGAGCTGCCGCGCGCCGAGTTTTCATCTCCCAGCCCTGGAATCTTGTGTCCTTCGACGACGGCGCCTTCGCGCGCTTCCCGGCTGGGATAGCCGAAGGGCGGAAATTTGAGCCCGGTGCCGACCGGATCTTGCCGGCTCACGCCCGGAATCAACGAATATTCAAACAAGCCGGTATTGGTGACATACAGCCGCTTGCCGTCCGGCGAGAGCGCTTCGCCGAAAGGATACGCGCCGGTCGCGACGGACGCAACGACCTGCCGCCTGGCTGCATCGATCAGCACAAGCCGCCAGTTGGCCTGGTCCAGCGCGTACAGCGTGGCGCCGTCGGCGGAAACCAGCACGGTAGCCGCAAAACTCCGTGAAAACTCGGTGGCACCGAGTTTCCCGTCGAGCGGAATCGACCCAATCTGACGCCAGTCCGCCGTGGAATAGAGCGCAATCTTGCCGCTGTTGCCGGTGGCGACGTAGAGCGTCCGGCCGTCGGGAGCGTACGCCAGTCCAGCGTGCGTCTCAATGGCCGGATCGTTGTTTTCGCCATCCGGCATCTTGCGCACAGTGGGAGCGGGAGAGTCGGGGTTGTCAATGACGTTCAATGCGAACGGAAACCCGATCGACGGCACCGCAGCCTGCGAACCGTCCGCTTTGAGCGCAATGGCGAAGGGGTAGGGAGCCAGCGGAATCCAGTTCCCAGCAGGGCGGATTTGGCGTCCGTTGGGCAGGATGGCTTGAATGCCGGTTTGGCCGGCTACGGGAAAGCCGGAAATAGCGGCGCAGACGAAGGCAAGTTGCATGATGCGGAAACGAAGAAGCATGCTCTATAGAATGCACCGCTTCCGTGAATGCTGAAAGAAATTCTGCCAGACCGTCGCCCCCGGCGCGGGCATCTACAATGGGGCGAGCGGCATAAGGCGGAGGAGACGGCAAAATGATCATCGGTGTTCCCAAAGAGATTAAGGATCATGAAGCGCGGGTAGGTGTAACGCCGGCGGGCGCAAAGGCGCTGGTCGAGGCCGGCCATGTGGTGCTGGTGGAAACGCATGCCGGGGCCCAATCGGGCTTTCCCGACCACGAGTACCAGGACGCCGGCGCGGAGATTGTCGGCGAGGCAGGCCACGTCTGGGCCAATGCCGAAATGGTGGTCAAGGTCAAGGAGCCGGTCGAGAAGGAATATGTCTTTTTTCGCAACGGCCTGGTTCTCTTCACGTACCTGCATCTGGCTCCGCTGCCGGGGCTGACCGATGCGCTGCTGAACTCCAAAGTGATTGGCATCGCCTATGAGACGGTGCGCGACCGAGCCAACACGCTGCCGCTGCTCACCCCGATGAGCGAAGTCGCCGGACGGATGAGCGTGCAGGTAGGCGCTTCGTATCTTGAAAAGGAAAAAGGCGGGCGTGGGATACTGCTGGGCGGGGTTCCGGGTGTTCCGCCGGCCAATGTTTGCATCATCGGCGGCGGCATCGTCGGAACCAACGCGGCCAAGATCGCTGTCGGCATGGGCGCGCATGTCACCATTGTCGACCTGAGCCTGAACCGGCTGCGCGAACTGGACGATCTTTTCCTCGGCCGCCTGCATACGCTGGCCTCAAACAGCTACAACGTCGCGAAGGCGACGCGTGAGGCGGATCTGGTGATCGGCGGTGTGCTGATTCCGGGCGCGACGGCTCCCAAGATCGTGACCAAAGCGATGGTCGGCAAGATGAAAAAGGGCGCTGTGATTGTGGATGTGGCGATCGACCAGGGCGGTTGTGTGGAGACGGCGCGGCCCACGTCGCACTCTGACCCCAGCTATGTCGTGGACGGCGTGGTGCATTATTGCGTCACCAA
>Ga0116231_10007809_pt1 | contig 19258 bp, 18 predicted proteins | sample S1TSphgellanicum_2_FD_89695 | JGI IMG/M metagenome (GOLD analysis project Ga0116231, IMG submission 89695) | Host-associated microbial communities from peat moss isolated from Minnesota, USA - S1T2_Fd - Sphagnum magellanicum MG | ecosystem: Host-associated > Plants > Peat moss > Unclassified...
AAAAAAAAACATGTGGGGGGCGGGGAGAAAATAAAGTTCCCCAAAAAAAAAACTGGGAAGGGGGCAGGGAGAAAATAAAGTTTTTAAAACAAAACTGAGATCAGGGCTGAGAAAGGGCAAACCAAAAAAGTGAACCTGGGACCTCAAGTAGGCACTTATTTTGGGGGATGGCCCTTCCTACTCTAGGGGGGCGTTATCCTACACTGAACTAGTACCAAACCAAAAAGATCTGCAGGAGCCTGGTTTTGGGTGGGGACTAAAAACCCAGCAGGATCCATGAAGCTCTCTGTACTCGTGAAGAAAGAATAATAGTTTGAGGCATGGAAGAGGCAATCTCTACAAGGCAAGGCTAATAAGTTAGTGTAGTGACTTGTGTAACTTTATGGAACAAAGTTCATGTGCTGGTGAAAAGAGTTGTCTGGAAGCCATATATGTATATACAAGACAGATGGATGAAATGATGCTTCACGATGTCCTTTACTATATGTAATATACACATGAGTATGTATGTCCATAACAGGGAGCCAACATAACAGGGAGCAACTATAACGGAAATCCAAACCCACCACCATCAAATTCCTAACAGAGTAGGTAGTAGGGCTGGGCCACAATCATTAAAAAAAAGGAAGCACCTCTTGTCTAAGGGAAAGACAAGAGTTGTCCCACATGTGGATTAACATCATATTTCCTAAAAGGAAAAAGATTTATCCCCCTTATGTAAAAACCTGGCTATTCCTCATCAGTGAGACATTTAAGATTTTTTCACATTCTAAGAGCAACTCCACCAGTGTTCTGCATGTGACCTTGCAAATTAAAATCAGATGAAAAAAAAACTCAAAACATTCCAGTTTGGTTGGATGAGAAAAATGGTTTTGGCCCCCAACATTTTGTGCATAGTTTGCTGAGGCTGGTAACAGGCACAACAAAGTCTAACACCAGCCAAAGAAGAACTTGTAATAAATATGTTTTGACTGCTGCTCCCTGTTTCCAATTGGTTGATCATAATGATTCGTCCAAATGGTTTTGTTATTATTGTAGCCTCAGGTCAGTTTCCACATTGACAAAATGAATAATGTTTTTTTTTTTTTCAAAAAATGAATTCGTTTTTAAAATTTGAAATTATATATATTTTCCATTATCTATTATGATATTATGATATGAGTAGTGAAATTATTCAGAGTGTAGCTTGTGATAATTATGATGACTTTCAACATGTCAACTTCATATTTTCTCAAATTTTCATTTCACTATTTGGAGGATTATTTAATGATGAAACTGACCTTAGGGTAAGGTAGTAAGTAGTCTTCCACCTATTTGCAGTCTCAGTTTTACTCTAATGAGTTGGGGTTTAAGGGTTTAGGGTTTAAACCCCTAAACCCTAAACCCTAATAACTAAACTTGGATGTGAGAATTATTGTGGCAAGGTCACATACTAAGCACTGCTGGAGATGTTCTACCATACTATAATACTACACATTGAACTCTAAAAGCATGAAGGTGCTTGTGTAGTAGACATTAAAGAGCTCATGGAACCGAATAAACAAACAACTCATTGCAGAATGGCTTCATGTAGTCAAGTCAGTCAGGCTTGGCAGCCTGTCTACTCCCACTAGTGAAGAAAGAAGGAACACACCCTCTTTGCTTAAATGTTAAAATATGGAAAGGAGATTGCACAATGCTCATAGTATTGTATTTAGGGATGGTGAAGAAAATGTATAAAGAGCTCCTAGTTACAATGGGCAATGGTTGGTTTTTTTTTGTTTGGTCTTTTATAACAACTTTGCCCCTTTCACAATGGGCAAAAAATAGGGAAATAGTGTCAGTGCCCACCACCTGCCAAAAACACCAAAATTGGCATCATTGAAGCTGAGTTTGTTGCCCATAAGAAAATTCAATGGCAGCTACAAAAGAAAGACTCATGGCTACCTACTACCTACTTAACTTAACTTCTGGGGACCACTACTTACAACCTACCAAAACTGAAATTGTGTGGCCTGGCACACAATTTGTTTTGAGTGTCAGAAACCAATTTTGTCATTGTTCCTTGAGTGTACAAAAAGTAAGAAAGAAAGATATTCCACCATAGCAATGCTATGGGATCTTCTCTGCACTCTGACAATCCTGCAAGCAACTACTGTCTCCTCACTTGCTAGTAAGGAGGGGACCAGTAGCTAGCTGGATCCCGTGCTAAAGAGAACACTCACAAGAAAAACTTACAAGAAGGAACAAAGAACTCTCTCTCTCTCTCTCTTCAACAGAGTAGTACTTACTTACAGTCACAAGAGATCACTAGTTTGCAGAGGAACGTGAAGCAGGAGGTCTCTGAGTCAGTCAGTCCCTTCATTCCATCCATTCTGTAATGCCCAGTCTGCTGACAACGAGAATTCCAACTTCCCAAACTTCTCCCAGTCCTTGTTCTCTTCGTAGGAGGCCCGGGGAGACCACTTCTTACCTGGCATCAGGATTCAGGATGTCAGGACATTGTCAAGTCTCCAGTTTCTTGGACTGTTAGTTGATTCTTTCGTAACCAGCAGATCAAAGAACTTGGGTATGTGACCAAATTTTGTTTTTGTAGGTCTCTTTGCTTCCTCAAGCTCCCCACCCAGCTCCAGCATGACGAATGCCACTTTTACAATTGACTCCAAATCTGAAAGAATTTGCATGCAGAGGACACTGCAAAATCTGATTGTTACTTTCTGCAGCTTGAATCCACAAAACTGAACCCACCATCCATAATCATCCATACTCAGGTTGCAAGTTAAATGTTTTGAGATTTCCATAAGATTAACATAAATACAAACACCCAGAATTTCTGCCAACACTGCCAACAAGTTCTTTTGATTATTGTCATGCCAACACTGTACGAATGCTACTGATAGTTTCTGTCTGTAGGACTTCAGGGACTAGATATCCAATTATTTCCATTGCTTAAATTGCAAGCTGAGCCTCCTTAGCTTGATTCCTATCACAAAGCCAAGTTCTTTTTCCAAGACTTATCCCGCAAGAGCATAACAAGTACAAGAAGATCCACTCAGACAGAAATTGAATTGGCCAAATTCAAAATAGCCTTAGTACATGGGAGATGATAGATACCCCTCAAGGAGCTCTCTCCAGCACATTCACTGCTGACATTCATCCAATGCAACATACCCTTTGCAGCCAAAACCCACAATGACCATAAATTGCAACATGAAAAACCATAATGAGATGACAAGCCATGCCCAGATTTTATTATTGAAGTTTGTCACATGAGCCTTCTCATTCCAACTTAAATCTCAAATTGTAGTTCTATTGTCAAAGACTCAGACATTAAAGATCTTTTGATGTGTAATTCACAGTGTGATGTTAATCAAAATGCACATCCATGCACATGAAATCCCCCCTCACACGTGATGCACAAAACAAACAAAAACACACAATCAGTTCATCAAAATCTGAGAAATTGACTTCATAGTTGAGCTGTGACATGAGAGATTTTCTCAAGCAGTGTGGGACTAATGGGCCACTTCTCAAACAAGTAAATAAAAGCCAAACAATCTGAAGCTACCAGGTTTTGCGTAATGTTAGTGTGTACAATTTCTTGGAGCCACAAACATTTGCTGAATCTATTTCAGTGTAAATGCAAGTCACTTGCATGGTAGAAAATCCTGACAAGAAAAAGACTAACGCACCTTACACCTTATGATACATCCATACAACTTTAAAAGTACATCTGTATAGTTGTAAATTAAGTCTGTACAATCGTAAGATACCTTCATACAGGGCTTGCTTGGGTTTTCCATGCAGGGTAAGGTCCAAGGTTGAGGGCATTAACAGAAGAAGGGGCTGCATGAGGTGGTAGCCGAAACTTGCTCAGGTAAAGTCACTTCTGGTAATGCCCTTGACCAAAGACCTTACCCCGCATAAAGACCTGCAGAAATTTTTCTTGAACTTAACATGGACAAGAAAAACAGAAGATCTTACTGGGAAAATGGGAGATACCTCCTTAAAACAGAATGCCCTACAATTTCTCAGAAGTCAAATTTCAGTTTACAACATGGTGTCCGATGCACAAAAAAACCTTCAGCAGGTCTTTATGTTGATGGGCAACATATTCAAAGGAGATCCTATCATTCTCATGCAAAGGATCTCTCCATTTGAATGCCCTGAAACCACAAAACCCCCTCTAGACTTGCCCTTCCCCCACATACAAAAGTGTAGAGCGATCATTTATGTTCCCTTCCAAGTTGTTTTCCACCAAAGTTGAACCCCAGAGAAGAAGGGTTTTCTCCAGCAACAAAAAGATACCCTCAATTTATGGGCCACCCAAGTTCTGCAAGACTATTCTATCACACCCAACATGTACACGTCAGATTCCTGTGAGAGGTCAAATTTTGGTCAAGAAAAATTTTGGACACAGAAGTTTCACAGTTAATTCACAAAGATTTTTGGCCCAAGATAACCTTGGACCCACACTACCTTGCGCTTATGCACTGGTGAGCCCTATGCAGTATGCAAATAACCAAATTCCACTAGTCTCAAGAGGATTCACCTATTTTTTTAAAGAGACTACTTTGAATAATGGTGTAACTGGGCTCTTTGTATTCTACAATAGGTTGGCATTTTCTATCCCTTCTCTAAGATGTGATTTCAACACAGTCTATGGATATCTATGAGACAGCAGAGGAAACTCCACAATAGTACATTTGAAGGTAACTGTTGTCAGTTCAGGCAAAACCAAAACTAGCATTAGCTTGAGAATAAGTGTGGTTATAACCTCAAAAGAGTGTCACTCACAGATTATCAAGTGATCAACTTCATCATCAATATCACAATGACTGGTAGTTGCCATGACTCCCCACTGACTTCATCAGCTGCTGAGGGTGAGCGTGAAGAGTATATGATAATCTGTCCAAAATTTCAGACTCGCCATTATGCAATAAACAAATCTGCATCCTGAGTTTCTATCACATTCCCAAAAGCAATACAAAGACTCAATCTTGATGTCTACTAGCACCAGTGTTTTTTTTTTTTCAAATTTGTGATGTACGTGGGTTGAGAACCATCCAAAAGAGGGCTTAGCCAAATTTGTCTACAGGTTAGAGGAAAGTAGAAAAGTTTAGGAATCTTGCTACATGTTGGAGACATGCCAAAACCTATTGTCTGAATATGGCAACATGGGCCCATGTTTTCCCAAAAAACCCCTTTACACCATTCACAACCCCTTTTTTTCTGTTGCCAGGATGCAAAATTTTGCCCAAAAGAAATTGCTGCTTGAGACATAGCAGTTTAGAGACTGTTTTTGGAGACCTGCAGGGCCCTGACGAACATGAGCCAGCATCGTGAATCGACACTACTTGATGTAGTGGCATTTCTGAAGGATCAACTCAAGTTCATATAGCAATTGGAGTATGTGTATACTTTGAAAAAAATTCTTTGTATCATGAACAATCTCAAAATGATAAGAGGAAAGCTTTAATCCATTCACTAGATGCTAGGTTAGTCAATTGTTCAAAGGTCCAGTATGGATAATCTGGACAGTGAACCAAGTGGGGGATATGTATGACACCACCACCAGTGCATCCACCAATGTGACAGTCGATGCCATTTTGACTGGTTTTTTGTCACTGGCTTTTACTAGTTCAATCATAGGTACAATGCAAAAGCTGTAAGGCATATACTTAGCCATAAGTGTGCTAATGCCTTTAAACCCCTTCAAAGAACTTCATTGAGAACATAGACCATTTCCCATTAGAGAGTGAATAGCTGAAGACTAAACCTGTTAAAGAGCTCCAAGTGCTGCAAGATGCACTTGATGACATTCAATGTCAGACCTTGCTGCTCTTGAGCTGATAATGTCTTGGCCTGTTCAACCTCATAGCAAAAATGCTGCAAAGTTTAGTTTCAAAATCCCACAACACATACTTCACTTCCTGAGATGGAACCTGAAACATTACGAGAAAGCAGAAGTTTCATGTGGGCATCCATAATCACAGTTTTACTAGTGTTGAACTTGCTCAAGCAGCTGAGGGAATCTAAAATATACTTGTTGGTGCCTCATTTGCAAACATCTGATTCAACAAACTTGACCCAAGTTGTGATCTGCTCTACTCCCTTACAACATACTGTGGATTGAACAGAGATGGTCAGTGGTACTGCTCAAAATACTCCACAAAAATCACTCTCATTATTGCATCTTAGATTGAGGAACTAAAGGCATACCAAAAACAAGCAATCAGTCTAACTTGTGGCCAACTTTCAAGTGACCCCCTTGAGCTTTTCACTGTGACAAGCAACACTGAATGTGACTGTCATACCATCAAAGAAATCTTTCATAAACCTCTGTTCTTCATTTACCCTAAACCCTGGCACACCAAAAGCAAAAGGACATACCAAGTAGAACCACTTTGTCAAGGAATTCAAGATTCAACAATTAAAATTGCAAGTCCCTCATGAGACCATATTGTTTCAGAAGCAATAGATAGAAACGGATTCAGCCTATCCTCATTCGTCTCATACTTGACTGAATTACACTGAAATCGGCCCCTTTTGATCTGCACTTACCAAAAGGTCAAGTGTTGCAAAAGAAAGAAATGGAAGGGCATTTGAGGTCAAGAATTTTACTTGGAGAATTCCATGCCAGAGGCAATGCCACAGGAGCTAGTTGGATATTGTGAAAGGCAGGTGTGCAGTCCCATGAAATCTTCCTCCTTGCATGCTCATATTTTCTTAGATATACAAACTTGGCCCTGCAAGCTGGGATAGAGATAATGCTCAAAACCTAATTGAGTGCCATCATCACATACTATACTACCACCAGACCATCACCTTCACCATGAGGGTCATGATTAGCGACCATTCCTTACTCCCCCCAGTGACTTCATCATCATCAGCTCCCGACAGTGGCACAGGGATAAGTGTAAGCAGAACTATGCTCAAAACAAGTTACATAGAAATCGCACATACAAAAGTCTGCATCCTGAGGTTTTTGTTGCATTTCTGGATGTGCAACTGGCGAAAGACTCAGGTCATAATGGACTACCTCAGGTAGCAATTCTCTCTCTCAACAGAGTCATTCATGACAATGAGAATTGCACACAGCTTTCAGTACACCTAATACCCAATTGTCAGAAGGGTATGACAAACCCATGTGTTTTCCTTCTGGGAGCGGAGTGCACACATCCTTGATTCTTACACACTGGACATTTGTTTGCCAAGAGAAAAGCAGGAAACCCTAAAAATGTAGCATCTGTTTGGTGTTTCCATATCTGCTCATTGGCAGAGTTTTTTATGAGCCTCTCTCCCTACCACATTACTGTACAAACACACACAAACACACAAAAGAGACCCAATTTCTGTTGCCTTTAGACTCCAGGGACACAAGTCTTTTGAGAGCAAGAAGAACCTGGGAAAATGTATGTCTGTTCTCTTGTGCACAAAGGAGCAGAAAAGAGCAGCCAAAAGCTCTTCAGAACAGAGACGCAGACGAAGGGTACAAAGGCCCCTTTTTTTTCTTTTTTTCTTTTTTTGGCAATTTTGTGAAATAGGTGAATTGGCGATCGATCATCCATCCACAAGAGGGCCAGGGTTTTCTTTTAAGGATTTTGTGATGTAGCCAAAGTGGCAATCATCCAAAAATTTTAATTTAGCCAAATTTGGCTACGCACTAGATATGTAAGTAGGGAAAAAAATCAAATCTCTATTCTTGGGTACCTACTGGAACTTATCATAAAAATCTGGCGATTTGGTAAAAAATAATAATAATAATAATCTTCAAAATCTGGCGAATTTGGACCCTTTATATAGGTCGAAATCATATATTTTCAGGTCGGAATTTGGCGAAATTTCGCCAGTAAAAGAAACACTGCGATTGTCCAGAGGAATGAGTCAAATTTGGCTACAGGTTTATACAGGAGAATAGAAAGTTTTTAGAATCTTCCTTTGTTTTGGCGACTTCCAAGAACGTAGTTATTCTCTAAATATGGCGACTTCAGCATTCTTTTCCACTCCCCCCCGCTTCAAAATACGGCGAGATTGGAGCATTTATAAATTTACTATTTATAAAAATAAAGAAATTTGAGAATAAACTTTGTACTCCTTCGCACTGGATTTTTAGCAGAGATTCAATTCGAAGCAGCCTTTTTTTTAATTGGCGATACAATGCGAATTTTTAAAAAAGAACTCAAAAAATATGTGACTTTGGAGGTTTTCATTCGCCAGAATAAAGAAAGAAAAAAAACGTAAAAATCGCCAAATTCATATATATATATATATATGCGTGGTTGTCATTGTATAAGCCAAACATACATTTACAAGGACGATTAAAGATTTGTACTTTATAGCCAGATTTGTAATTAAATATTTCTGGTTTATAGCCAGATATGGCTAAATGTTCCTTGGGATGATCACCCACTTATTTATTCGACATCTTCCAATGAATGATCGCCACTTTAGTGATAGACAAAAATTCCTGTCATTTTAGAATCCACCTTTTATTCTGGCGACTTCCTCCAAGAACGTATTTTCTAAATATGGCGACTTCAGACTTGTGTTTTGTTTGTTTTAAAAAGACTTTGGCGCTTTTTTTTTTTCCTATTCTTTTTTTTTTGAAAAAAAATTACTTTGTTCCCTTGGTACTGGATTTTAGCAGAGATTCAAATCCAAAAGAGGCAGCAACAACTTCTTCAGTAGTTTGGCGAGCGATTGCGGTCTCCTTCGGGAATGCGAGTGCGGCGATCTTGTGTTCTGTTGAATGTTTTGGAGGAGGAAGATCTGCTTGTTTTTTTTATGTTTTGCTGTGTGTTTGAAGCGAGGAGGAGGAGGAGGAGGAGGATTCTTTGACAGAGAACAACAAAGACATTTTTTGGAGAACGAGCATGTGCTGTTGTTGTTGTTGCTGGGCTTGTGCTTCTTATTAGTGCACCTCGACTGCTTTGTGGTGGTGAATGCCTCCCCCACATGTTTGCACCGCTTTCCTGCGGCCACCTCTTGGCCCGTGTCTGGTATTTTCCTTCTTTCCTCCCTTTACGAACATGATGCAAGCTTTGTTTTTCTTCTTGAAAAGAGAGAGAGAGAGAGAGAGAGACACACACACACACACACATAAGGAACAGCGGTTTCTTCTGGAAGAGGATCGGAGAGAAGCTTAGAGCGAAAGAGATGAGTCCAATTGCTCTCTTTTTTTTGGCTTCTTCTTGGCAGGCTCTTAGACAAGGAGAAACATGGATTGGACGCGGCAGTTTTGAAGCATCGCACAGAGGACAGCTCCTTTGCAGTAGACGTCAAGCAGTTATTCAGAACAACGGGGAAACAGGCCTCCGCTTGGAGTGTCATGGCTGCAATCCGCTCTATTTCGTCGTTTGTCAATCCGCCAACTTCTTTGCAACACAGGTCAGTCATCTTTCATAGCAACTGTTGTGATTCTGCAGTTCTGCAAGCTCTCTGGCTTTGAGGTTTAGGGTTTAGGGTCTCTGCATTACAGAGCAGAGTCCTTGTTCCTACTTCTCCATAGGAATATTTAATATTGTCTTCTTGTACCAAATTGGCTTTCTGTGGACTGCTTTTGTAAGAGAATCTGCAGGTGACTGATTACAGTTTTCACCTTTTTTTCATGTCGTGCAGACTACACCAGTTGCTGAGCTCTATCAATTGCAGAAAGGTGAAACTGTAGAGCTGATCACTGGTGATCAGTTTTACTTCATAGCAACCGAATGTCTCCTGACAGTGTTCATCAAGCAGCATGATGCAGTATTATGTCAAGAGCCTTCTTCCCAGGTTATATCCCCACAAATTCCACCACCAACAATTGAACAGCTTAGACAGTGTTCTGCACTGGTCACCACCAGTGTGTCTGGAATTCAACCTGAAGATGTCCAAATCCAGGCAACAACAAATCCAGACATTGAGGATGGCAAATCAGTTCCTCCTGACTTGTGTTCAGGAGACAGAAAAACTCTGTCCAATTCACATGCAGTGTGTTTAGGTCAAGGACAGATGATGCAGATGGCAGTCGACAGGTGTGTAGTGGAGACAATGAGGATCAATGATAGAAGCATTGAAAGCACTCTCTCAAAAGATGCAGCCACCAGTGTGTATGGAGTTCAACCTGAAGATGTCCAAATCCAGGCAACAACAAATCCAGACATTGAGAATGGCAAATTGGTTCCTCCTGACTTGTGTCCAGGAGAGAGAGAAAGTCTGTCTAGGTCACATGTAGCATGTTTAGGTGAAGGACAGATGATGCAGATGGCAGTTGACAGACGTGTAGAGGAGAGCAGGAGAATGGATGATAGAGGTGTTGAAAGCACTCTCTTGGAAGATGTAGCTCCACACTCATGGCCTGCTGGTCCTGTAGAGGGAATGGAGGATGTGATTGCATCAATTAGCGGTTATTCTGGACATGACAGGAGCAACCTGATAAAGCTTATCTACAAAACTGGAGGAGCTTATACAGGTGGTGTATCAGCAGCAAACACTCATGTGGTATGCTTCTTTCTCAACTCAAAGTGATTATACTCTCTGTTTTCTCAGGTTTCAAGTGGTGTCATGTGAGTCGTATGGTTGTCCATGTTCTGCAGTAATCCTAAGTGTGTTCATTCGTCAACCTGCCATAGGTTTGCTGGAATTTCAGTGGCAAAAAGTTTGAGATTGCTAAGCAACAGAGAAAGCTGCTCATAAACCACAGATGGTTTGAGGACTGCCTTCTATTGGGGAGGAGACTACCTGAAGAGAAATACACTTTTAGAAGGTATATTCTGGAGGCATTTCCACTTGGCATCTACAAAGTAAGACCATGATGAATTTTCACTGCTTCTTATAGCTCAGGAATACAACTTGCAATAATAATAACAACCTACAATATCCACTATATTCACACAATCTAAAAGGGAAATGCCTTGAGGTTTAGGGTTTAGGGTTTGACCTGACTACTAGGGGTTTGTCATCCCCGTTTATTTCTTCAGTTGGAATATATGAAACCTAGCTTTCAGCCTTACCTTCTCTTATAGGTTAAGTAATCCATGTGAGATTTTCTCTGCAGAGACCATGCTCATTTTTTGTTGGTGAGTTGGATTTGGCTTCCTCTGAGTGATGCCAAACTGAAAAAGCTTCTTTTAGGCATATGATGCTAGTGTTGTTCTCTCATCCCAGACTTGCCATGAAATAGGTCAGAGTTCCAAGTAGATCCTGTGGACATTAGTTTCATGTGGAAAAAGTGTATTCTGCATGCAGTTATGGTTTGATAGATATCATTGCTATCATACTCCATCATTGAGAGGAAATGACTAAGGCTCTAGGGGGCATGCAGTGGGGAGGAACTTGGGCCTCTGCGATGGAGAGAATCTCCTGTCAACATGGGAATAAAGACTGCTGAATATTCAGGCAAAAAAATGAAAGAAAGTGTAAACAAAGAGGCTGCTGTGGGGAAAGGAAAAAGTAATGAACAGATCCAGTACACAAACGGTGATCTTCTGGGATTGTTGCACCTCCACCAGGTGCACTCACAACACAGGAAGCAGTCATGCTGTTGCTTGTATTCCTGCAGATTTTCTTCAAAATCATATCTTTGTATTGACTTGATCAAATCTGCAAGTTTGTTGGCAGGATACAAATGATGGAGCCAATAGCGACCAGTCCAGGCAGAGCTTGTACAGTTCCGTTCACAATCTTCCTGATCATGCCTCTGCTCCTTCAGGGCAAGCAGAACTTACTCCTGCAATGGTTGCACCCAACAGGAGCAGAACATCACTCCAAATGGTCAAGGATGCAGACTTGGATCAAAGGATGAATGGTCCTTTAGCTTATCAAAGGATGAATGGTCCTTTAGCTTCAGTGTCGGAGGGCCCTCTCAGGAGGGAACCTCTTGCTTCTGGATCCAGCAGTAAGAGAGCCAAAATTGTTCAAAGAGGAGCAAAAGTATCTGTGGGTGTTTTGGAGCATGGGCATGCATCATCTGTTCCAGGCCGGCCCGAGTTTGTTGTACACAGTAGGCGTAGGAAGTTACGGAGATTGGCCAAGGGGATTGAGTCATATTGCACAGAACGAAGTCCTACAACTGCAGGGGCAGAGATTCCTGTCAGAATGGAATCAACAAGTACTGGAACATGTGTTGACAGAGCTAGGGGTTCCAGCAGCAGACAGGAGAAGCCCAGTGGTGGTTTGGAGGTCATAAATCTTGGTGATGATGATGATGGGGAAGATGCAGGGCCAGTAGACCACTACCCTGCCAAGCCTGGCGCCCAAAGCATTGAGTGTGATAAGATGAAAGACAGAAGCTTCAATGCAGAAGTCAGCTGTGCCATCTGTCTAACAGAAGCTAAATCCTGCTCGGAAGGACTCCTTGGTTGTGGTCACCGCTTCTGCTTCCTGTGTATTTTCAAATGGGCTGATGAAGCGGTACTTCCACCTAACTTGATCATACTTATATTCATAATTAGGTATGTGTTGTCTGTAATCTTCAGAAGTCAGGCTTGGAGGTCTCTGGATACTCCATTAACATGCTAGATGGATGTGGCAGTCAAAAGGACCAACTTGCCCTCTTTGCAAGGCCTCATTTGACATCATCACAATGCAAGAAAATACTTCCACGTCAAACTCTCCTGGCAGGAGTGCAACAAGTCTTCTGAAGGAAAAAGTGGTGCTTGTTGGGGACAAGACTTCACTACCAGCTTTTGGCAGGTCAACACCAATTGTAGTGGTACGTTTATCACATGCTGCTTGAAACTGGTCTGCATTGAGGCATCCTTTTTGCACATGCTCCAGCCAGAAGCTTGCCAGAAGCAATAGAAATTATGCAGGCATTTCTGGTTTTGTCAAACACTGCATTTTCTTATAGCCTTGTTTCTGTCTAGAAAGGTTCCTAAAAGAGAAGGGCTTTGGTCAGAAAGAGGTAGGAGGAATGGTTGAAGGGAGTCAAGGTTGACGGTGACCAGGAGCTTGTAGTGAAAAAGAGTCTCTTGGAAAAACTGCATCATTAATAGAAGAATATGGAAATAATTATGTGAAAATGGGTGCAGGAAAGTGTCTGCATTGTGTGTGGGAGCAGTGACACTGCAGAAATGTTGGTACAATGTTCAGGTTGTGGGGACCGAGCTTGCCACACATTTTGTTTGGATCCTCCAGCTCCACCTCCCTGGTTTTGTTCCCGCTGCACACAAGGTCATCGCAGGTCAGATGCCAATGCCAATTGCTTGCTTTCTTTCAGGCTTGTGATCAAATAACTCCATTACTTGGGTATGAAATAGAGTTGTCTTTTTTGGACTGGCATACAAACATTGTTAATGCCCTTCCAGCAACCTCGGTAGAGACAGAAGTCCCTCTACAATTCAGAACTTAGTTTTGTCCTTCACTCTGCTTGGTTATGTTTTGGTATCTCTGCATTCTGTTCTGTCTGCTCCCTACTGCTAACAGTTTCCTCTCATAAAGTTTTGTCTGGGTCACTTCTGTTAGTTAATGATGTGGGTTGTGACATTGTGCAAGTGCAATTGGATTGAACATGCTTTGGATTCAGTGTGGTTTAAGGTCTAATTGTAAGTGCAAGCATCTTATATCTGGCTCCTGCTTGTAGGCTATCTATGAGGGATGCATGGGGCCAAGTTCTACCCACAGCTTCAACAGGAGTAAGCCCTCCCAGAACTTATGGGAGATTAACTAGTCATGGGAGACGATGGTCACGATTCCAACAACCCTATGCTGGTGCACAGCTAGCACATCAAGAGTCTACACTGTACAGGTCATCAAATAGAGATATGATTCACACAAGGCCCTCAAGCAGAAGAGTGACAGGCCAACACTCTCTTCACTCTTGGCTTCAACCAGGGTCCTGAATATTCTTGGTAAAGCACCTAATTCACAAAACCCAAGTTCAGTATGGAGATTAGTGAAAGTGATGAGAGAACCAATGAATTTTGTGTCAATAGCCACATAAGATCCTCTCAGAAACATGAAACACTAAGTGCTTTCAAGTGATAACATGTAGAACCCTTGCAGATCACTGATTGCCAAAAGGCACAACTTGTGTGCCATGGATTGCAGGCTGCCATAGACAACCCAAAATTCCTGTATGACCAAGGCATCAATGGCAATTTTTGTCTTTCATGTACAACAAATATTCAGACCATCAGCAGGTTTGTGCAAATCAATACTTTGATGGAAGTGAAGGTTTTGTTCTGTTGACTGGAAGTCATATCTTTGTCATACAAATCTTTGTCAATTGATGGCTGTGTGAACTGCCAAGGGCTTGTGGTGAAGTCGATTAAAATGCCCAAGTGCCCAATCAACCATGTTGTGGTCATACAACTAATGGTTTTTAGAAGAGAAGTGCAGGCCTGATTGTTAATCACTTGTCTGAAATCCAAATCATGTCACATAATAAAAACCATGCTTGCAATGGATGCCCAATCATCCACTTTACGAGGAATTGGAAAAGTTGTGGGACAACCGAAAAATTCTAGCTATGAAACTGCAATTGACCTCTTTTATTAGCAATGTGTGAACATTTTGTCTGAAACAATATTGAAGGTTATCTTGGTCTAATGTGATAATTAGGGTGAGATGGTGAAAGAAGCTTGGTATGTTATGATTCTTGTTCTTGAGAAAGGGAATGTCACAACTTAATTGTCATAAGACAAAGAGGAGCATAAATGCAAGGAAAAAAACCACCATGATTTGTGTGCCTTGTGTCAAATGTATTTTTGTGTGTTTTTCATAAGATTTTCATGTATATGTATATAATAGACATTTTTCTAATTTAGGTTAGGAAGTTTAATATGTCTTTGCTTGAATGGCAAAAAACATTTGGGAAGAAAAAAAATTATTTAACTCATTTGTCCAATTGATTAATTTTTTCTTTTGATGTAAATCAAATTTATTAATATTAACATATTGGGAAAACATTAAAAAGAAACTAGAAAAAATAGACTAAAAAAGATCATGGGTTGGAAAAAATATGTCATCATGTTCTATTTTGATAAAAATTACATATTAAGTAAAGCCTGGATTTTTATTTATTACATTAAGTAAGGTTGCAAACGAATTTAATTATAACAACTTTACCCATACCCATAAAACTTTGGATTATTATGTTCAATTTTGAAAAGCACAATTGATGTGCATAATGATATTTTTTTCCCACCCATGAATACAAAGCACACATCAAAGAGATTTTTGTGTTTTAATTTTTTTTATATTGTTATAATGTCATGGGACATATGGAACACATTACATAATTTTGAGTCACATGTTAAATTGTAATAAAATATGTGTTATTTTAATTTTAAACATCAATTTAAGAATAAAATAAAATGTTTAAAACATTTTACATCATTTCTTTTATTATGCATTTCATTGTTTCATGAACTCATCATTTGTATTTAAAGTAATATCTTACATATGTGCATTTAAAATACCTACAATTTCATTTGAAATTTTTTATTTAAAAAATAACAATATAAATTATAAACATTGCAAATGAATTATCACTATTTTAAACTAATGCAAATTGTCATTGCAAATTACATGTAAAAGAAATTATTTAAATTAAAAAACTTATGAACATTTTTTTGTAATTTTTTTCATGATAAGGTGCACAAATGAATTATTTCGTTAAAAAATGTTTAACATCAAACAATACAAGATATTATATTATTCTTTAAACATCAGCTTTTTAATATTTACATTATTAATAAAATTTGAAATGAATGAATTTCAAAATAAATTGTTGAAAGAAGAAGAAATTTATATTTTTCTAAATAACATCAAAAGGAAAATGTGTTATAATGATGGGTAATTAGATATTAATAATTAATATGTTGAATATCAATTTTCATGTTCAAATTTCGTTCAATAATCATTTTTTTAATACATTAATGAAAAAAAAATGTTCAAATGTTTTCATCATGCAACTTGACCCACTACATTAACTCAATTATTCATTGGCCAAAAAGAAATTAAAAATATTTAAATTATGTTAAATTACCCTTTAATTAGTTTAAATATTATTTTATTGTTATTTTTATTTTTATCAACATGTTAATTTGCATGAAATGTTTTAAAGCTTTAAAAATGTTGCAAAATGTATGAATGTTAAAACTTCAATCCCTTTTTTCATATTTTTGCACCATATGTTAATCCATTATGTAAATTTAATTCTTAAATTTAAATTCATGCATTATGCCATTTTTCCCCAACTTTATGTTCAATTTTTTATGTTGTAGACATGTTTTTTTATTAATGATGATATATATTTGGGTTTCAAATGGGCACTATTAACATTTATTTTTATACAAAATTTTGTCAAAATGTGAAAAAATTTAAGTTATGACCTTTATGTTAAATAGTTTTAATTAATAAAATAAAAATTTTGGAAATAGATTTTTTTTATTGCCCTACTCATATCCTACTTACATACTACTATCTACTTGTTATATACCAAAGATACCTATTTATTTATGTACCTACCTATTTATTTGTCTATCTACCTACTTATTATCTACTTACTTACCTATCTATTTATCTATCTATTTACCTACCTATTTATTTATTTATCTGTTTACTTATTATTTATTTATTTATTATCTACCTACCTACCTACCTATCTACCTACTTACAAACCTATCTATAGTTTACATAAGTAAGTAAGCATGTGTACTTACCTATCTATCTAATTAAGTACCTACTATTTATGAAAAAATTTGAAGTTCAAATGTTGTTATATTACACATTAAAAAAAAAATTTGCAAAAGTTCAAAGAAATATATTAAATCCATTTGATATTATATTGTTTTACAAAATGACGGGGTGGTTTGATTATCAAAACATTGGTGTGAAACCAAAAAGACCAAGGTCCAATCCTATTTACCAACATGTACTATGTGAATTATATATATATATATATATATATGTGTGTGTGTGTGTAAATGTATAGTACATAGGTAGGTCGGTAGGTAGGTACTTACTACTTTTATATTTTTATATTTACAAATTGATTTTTTTTTCTTAATTAAAATTTTTGGCTACCCAATTTTTTTGTCCAATTTGACTAATTAAAAAAATCATTTAATGATCAGTCTAAAAAGCCATCAATCAAGTTTAAAGTGTTCAAATCAAGTATAACTAAGTGATCAAATTGACTAGTTTTTTGTTTAATTTTCCAATCAAATAAACTATGATTTCTTATAGTGATGTAAAAGCTTGACTATGCATCTTGATGTTTTTTGCATGGAGAAGGATTATCAAATTGTCATTTTAACATAATATACACCACAATAAACACCACATATTGTACATTGTTATAATGGATGAAACCACAAAGTTTACCTCCCACATGTGTCACGAGCCGTGGCTTTTTTTGTGTGCAAGAAAAACCACACTCTCTTATAGTGGTGGTAGGCAATGAGGATTTATGTGTGTCTTCGTGTGTCAATCTGAACATGTGGAGCCAGTGAAATTACAATGGGAGTTTGATGAAAGAATCATCTATCAACCACTGAACTTTCAGTTGTTGACACAATGGACTCAGCTTTTCCCTGATCCCCCCTAACTTCACATTTGCTTCACATTTGGATAAGCATGTTTTTAACTAGGATATGTGAGAGTCTGTAGTAAGTACTTGAACTTGTGGTTACATGCTTGAAATTCAAGCCAGTGCATCACTGCCATGTTGTGTCATGTGCTAGTTCCTTTTCACAAAATCTGTTCATGCCTTCTGTTCAACTCTCCCTTAGCAGCTTCCTCCTTCATCCTGCTTTGTATTGATCAATCATTCCTTTTCAGCAAGGCTACTGATCTTTCTTGTTTGCTTGTCTTTTATTTCTAGTGCTGCACGGTGGTCTGCTCTCTGGGCAAAGTTTCTCATTGCTACCCTCTAAATCTGGTGTCACAAGACAATTTTAAAACCCTAAAGCCCTAAACCGTTGAATTGGCATGTCAAATTTGCTGTCTGGTTCTCTAATTTGGTGTAGCCCAACAGATGTGATTCAGGAGTTATTTGATGGTCATTCTTTCTGCTCACCACAGGTGCATTGGGAGTATGCCATGTTGAAGCAGGGGTAAGGATGTTTCCAACAGCTTTGTACCAGGTCTGACTGCCAGGTTCTGGAGAGTGAACCCTCTCTTTTCTCAGAGGCCAGAAGCACATCCAAAAGAGCCACTGTCTGTTTGAGAGGTCATGTCTGAACTTTTCTAAGGTCTTCAAAGGAACTCTCTCCATGGTGTTACAGGCAACCCATAGAGAAATGTCAAAGGTGGAAGGAGATACTTTCCCAAGGAGCAGCTTGTTTGGAGTTTCTGAGATGCAACAAGTTTAGTTCAAGGTTTCAACTGCTCCTGATCAGCAAGGGATTCAAGACAGTATCACTGGGTAGAACTACTAATTATTATGTGCAAGCCTTAGTTGACTTGCATATAGAAGAAAACCTGCCAATTCCAGCATGAATATTCTCTAACTCCAAAGATGGCATCAATGTAAGGGTGATTCATATTGTATTGGTCAACCCATTGATGGTGTGGCTGAGATTGTCATCAGAATCAGACTAATTGTGTGAGACAGAGGTCATCACATATTTGAGAAGACTTTGTGCCTCTGTAGCAGGGTTGGCTCATGCAGTATAGTCTATGGGCATCTCTGACACAGACTGTGTATCCTACATTACTGAATGGCAGGATGCTGGTGCCATACAACTTTTCGGTGGGTGCTGGTGAACCACCACAACCACAATTCAAGCTGTCTCTAATGCTCCACATGAAACTGTACCTCTCTCTGCACACTACAATGTACCACAATTGGAGCCTTGTTTCTTCTTCCAATTTGTTTGCGGAAGATGAGCTAACATTCAAGTCTTATGGCTTTGCCCCACATCCAATTTTAATTTGCTGGGTCAAATACTATGCACTGGTGGAGTTGCTCTTAATCATTGCTCCCTGTTGATATTGATGCTGCTTAGTTGTTCCTCCCTGTTCATGCAGATGTTATGCACTCAAGAAATTGAGAAACCTTACAGAGACACCAACTCAAAAAGGAGGGAGAGAAGAAGAAGAAGAAGAAGATGCATAATGTAAAATCTTTCAGCCAAACCCAATTGCAGTTTGCATGATTTATTTCAAAGACCAGTTTATGTTTTGACCTGCCCACATTGGCACAACAGATCCTGATCCAAAACCATACTGGTGTGGAACAGACCAAGCCCCCTTCACAAGAGTGATAGTGCTTGAATTCCTGGGAAGCTGATAGAAATCAGGTCCATTGAAGCTTGCAAATGCCTCCAGTTTATCAAGTGCACCCACC
>Ga0116231_10007810_pt1 | contig 19258 bp, 21 predicted proteins | sample S1TSphgellanicum_2_FD_89695 | JGI IMG/M metagenome (GOLD analysis project Ga0116231, IMG submission 89695) | Host-associated microbial communities from peat moss isolated from Minnesota, USA - S1T2_Fd - Sphagnum magellanicum MG | ecosystem: Host-associated > Plants > Peat moss > Unclassified...
CATAAGTTATCCATAAAATCCATCAAAAGTTTGGAATAGAAAATTATCTTCACTATGCACATATCATTTGTGCACATGAAGGTGCCATGAGTATGCTTTGCATCTACCAGAAAGTACCATCTCTAGATGCAAAGCTATTGAATACATACTCTGCCACCATACAGTATGTTGTGGTGAAAACATTGGTCAGTATGTACTGCACATCTGTTTGATGGCTTGAGCTACGAGGAGGAGCTTCAATTACTACCTCAACTTACACCCCCCTGTTTTGAACCTCACTGTTTGCTGCAGGGGCCGAAGCAGCGGCTACCAAATCTGTGGTGGTTTCATCAGTGCCTCCTGAGCTTGCAGAAGCTAAAATTTCATTCATCTGGACTTGAACCAGTGGTGGTTCACCTGTGCCTGTAATTTCTGCACCTGGGGATTGACAGCCAGGGCAAGTTTTAGTTTATGATTCTCAACAGAAGTGCTCTCCCAAACACAGTCAGACTTTGAGAAGCTGAATTTTCAGAGAATTTGGTGGCTGGAATATATATGGTATGAAATAATGGGCTTACCTATATCAACCCTAGCTGTTGCTGGTGACCTCTGCCCTAGGCCATAAACAACGTACTGCAACAACGTGCCAGTAGCAATTATAATGATGCCGACACCACCGAAGAGGATCATCCCCCCAGTCAATGTGGAAACAGTCCCAGAAGCTGACGTGTTCGATGTGCTCCCCATTTATCTGAATAATCTCCTTTGACAATTCAATTGGGTACCCCACTTGACAAGGCTGCGCACATCAGAAAAGCAAGAAAAATTAGATTCTGTTTCTCGGAGTGAATCAAGTTACTGTTTTGATCTTTCTCTAAAAACTTAGAACATGAGAAAGAGAACAAAGAAGTCGACTCGACACAATCAAGTCAACAATCCGAACATTTCGAAATTCAAGACCAGCAGCAATTCACAGGGCTGCGCACATCATTTTCTCTCATGCACATCACGAAAACAAGAAAAATTGGATATTCTTTCTGTCAGTCAAAAAAGTTACTCTTTTGATCTTTCTCTAAGAATTCAGAACATGAGGTCCATGAAAAATCCGAAAGTCCCCAAGTCACAATCTTGTCAGCAATCCTAAGATTTCAAAATTCAAGCCCAGCTAGCTCACTACTGAAGGGTATATTTTATTTTACGTCGTTCACATCAGACCGCTCTCTCTCTCCAAATACTAGAAAACAGTCGCTCTAGCCAGGAATATGAAATTGCGTTGCGATATATCACTTACAAGGACTGTATTCATGCAAAGAAGCGCAGAAAGACGGTAGAGCTCAGGAATTGCGCGACGTAAGTTCAACAAGAAAGCAGCAAAGGAGAGATTTGACAAGAGCTTGAGCTTTGCAGTGTGCACTCGCTGAATACTCGCTTTTCACACAGTCGATAATTCGCAGACAGGCGAGTCTTATAAATGGCGGACTAAGGTTGCCGAGTGCTTGTGTTCTACTGGCTCACTAGTTAGTGTAACTAGTAACTAACTACACTAGCTAACTAAGAATGCTGACTAGCTCACTACAGTAAGTGATCATAGGTCTGCAATAGTGAGCTAGTATTACTTTTGCCAATTTAAGAAGCTCATGAGATTAGTATTGTAGGTGCACATGTTTAAGATTGTTTGTTGGGAGGGTAGAGAATAATATTCGCAGGCTATCACTAGCTAGCCTCAAAGACTCTATGCGTACTAGAATATTGGTGAACTGATACTACACTAGGTAACTTTGAAAGCTCACTAGCTCACTACGTAGTCAGCTTTAATGGGTGACTGGCCGACATGTCGCTTCCTGATTGGACATCCAGGCCCCAGTTAGTTCAAATATTATGGTGTGTCTCATTCTCTGTGTTGGATGAAAAGTGTTGTGCATCCACCGACTGAGCAGGTTAGTGGATGGCAAAGACAGTTTTTGTGATCACTCATTAATGTGCGGGTCACAATAGCTGCTGGTTGGCAATATGTTTGGCAATAGGCCCAAGGCAGTCCTGGTTATCAGAAATGGTGCTCCTACACCTTCGCTATTTTTCACTACCAATGGCCTCTCAACAATTACCTAGTCCATACTGAACTCAAGAGTTTTTCTTTTGTTGAATGAACAGCTTTATTGGACAATTCTGCAATTAAAATTTTTTTTTTTTTAAAACACAAAAATTGCCTTGGAAGCTAATAATTTTGTCGTCCCATTAATGCCCTTGAATTGGTGTGACTCTGCAAAACTGTTTGAATGTTCACCAGCCTCTACAACCTGTGCAAAAAATGCTCAGTGTCTATTAAAGAGTTCGCACAATAAAGATATTCCCAAAAGGAAAAGGACTGAGGGTGAAGAGCAGCAGTTTTCCCATTAATGGGTGAGCACCTAATTTTTGAAAAAACATTGGAAACTCCTTTTTTCCCCTAGGTTGCTGGAAAACAAGTTTCAGCCTGAGTTTTGATTTTGCTTTAGTTCTTCTTGTCACTATTGTGAATGTTGTGCAATAAATGTATCTTCTCTTAATGAAAAAACTATTGTTCTTCTCCCAGATGAGAAAACTACTCCTCTTTGCTGTGAGTTTGCTTTCATCTCCTTTATGAGAAAACTACTCCTTTTTGCTGTGAGTTCGATTTCTTCTCCTTTATGAGAAAATTACTTCCCTTTGCCATGAGTTTGCTTTCTTTTTCAGAACATTTAGGTGAAAAATGATCTCAACTTGAAAGAGGTGCCCAAAGACAGGTTTGTTTTTACGATAACTGCAACATGTTCTAAAACTCTGGCAGCCCTTACGAAATTGTGAGGTGGTCTAAAGTGGTATAATTTCAGTCTCCTCCTACCAGCTGATCAACCTAGGTAATAACAAGATGTTATACAATCTCTATTCGCCCCAACAAGTACTTGAAGGGTGTCAAAGGGCACTGTAGTGAGAGTGTAATCAGGAACTTGATTAGATTTGATTTCTAGCAGATGGTTTAAACTTAGATCTCTTGCTCTTTCTGACAATTTTTCTCACAGCGCTTCAATCTTTCAGAACTTCCAATGTACATACAGAAATCTCGGGTGCAGGTTTTTAGCTGTCTTCCTTGGATCTGACTGCTGAACAAGTTGTCGCACAATGCAGCCTTTACTACTTGATCAATGAATCAGCTGTGAATACATTGCCAATATGTTTGATGTTTTTCCTTCTGTTCCATCTTTATGTTAGAACTGGATGAACTTTGTGCATCTCCGTGCCATTCAAAAATGCACTGTGCACCTACAAGGTTATGAATGATGTGGTTTTTGGTTGGTTTTTTTGGCTTACTGGTTAATCTCATCTTTGACCTCTGAACAAGAGGATAATTTTTTTGTTTTCAAAGTGTACAAAAATGAAAAGCATCTTGAAATTATAAGAGTGTTTGAAATTTCAAGATAACATCAAACTTGTTTAGAAAGGTGCACAAAAAATGCAGGAAAAACCATACCAGCATTTGCCTAAGGGCACTTAAATCTAGAAATTGCAAAAAATTCTATATTCAATAAATACACAAATTGAGGATATGTAAGAGTTGTACTGGATTTTTTTTGTCAATAGTGACAAAATTTGCCTCAAAAAAATTGGTTTTTTTTGTTTCAAATTTTTTATGTTGACTCCGTGATAATCATCCATAAAGGTGGTTTAACCAAAGTTGAAGACAAATAAAACATGAAAATAAAAATAAAATAAAAGCAGACATCTATATTGGTCATTACATGCTGAACATAGAATCTAGAAAAAAATTAATTAAATTATCTTAAAATTTGGCACTTTGAAACCCCAAAAAGCACTTGTCTTTCACATTTAAGGGAAAAGACTTTGCCACCAAAAAAACACTGGTGAGTACAGTCTTGAAGCGTGCATGATTGCCAAACCAAATTTTTAGGGTTTTGAGCTAGTTCAACTTAGCTCTACCCCCATCCTTGAAACAATCATGCCTTTTTATCTTTGGCATGAACTTCATAACTCGATAGATAGCCATCAAAGCTTCACCAGGGAAGCAACAACACCATAGAAAATGCACCCAAAGATAGTGCCTCACCATTCAGCAAGCATCGTCAAGAGTGAATACCTAACTTTCTCATAACAATCAAGAAACAAAATCGTGAACACAAATGTCACAAAAGACAATTTACCGTTCCACATGATAAGCAACTACCAAAAGTTTTGTAATGTTCATCAATCTAGGGTTTCATCTACCCCTCCTTTTCATCACACATGTAACATCTCCCATACAAATTAGATTAAGCCCTTCAATCCTCACACAACTTGTGCAGAATGGAATAGTTCCAGATTTATATGAGGTATGTCCCAAAGTTGTTCTTCTTTTCTTTTCACAACACAAATTCTCCCCTTTTAATCTTGTTCCATGAACCCATTGGGCAAACTTATCCTTGGGTGGTACCATTAGGAACATCACACCCCAAATTTCTAAGACCTATTCAACTTTAAAACAACAAAAAAATCACATAAAGAAAGTTTTTCATTCCAAGTTATTTATCAAAAGGTTACTCAAGTCATGTAGAATTCAAAACTCTAATTAAATTTACAAAAAAATGTGTTTTGGTGTTGAAAATTCATGAATGCATAAGGAAAAAATTTCAGAAATGTCACATGAGGGATTTTTTAGATCACGAACACAAAAAAAATCTATTTTTTTGGAATTTTTCATGGATGTTAATTTTTAAGAATATTTCAAACGCTAACCTACTTGATGTCTTTTATAGATAATTGATTGAATCAATTTTCATTTAGTTATGAATTTTTAAAATCACAATCATGAATTCCTAAAGGGCCATTGATGTCAAGAACACAAATGATAACTATTTCATCTTTTGTTATTTTAATGACTAATTTGAATCATTCCCTTGTGCATGTATTAAATAAACAAAAATAATAATAATGTGTAAGTGTAAGGACATTTAAAAGAAAAAAGTTAGAAATTGTGTTAGGAATGGGTCAAGAATCAAAATATTAATGCATATTATAGGTTTTTGGGTGTTCATTATTTTTCATGAGTGTGTGCATAGGTGAAAAGAATGTAGCCCACCTAATCCAATCAAATAAACCAATGTAGAAATAGATGGAATTTTATATCTTAAATTGGGTCCAACTTTCCTATGATTTTGGCAAGGTGGTTCCTAGTGGTATCACCCAAGGAAAAGTTTGCTACATTACCATTTGTGCATATTTCACAAATAGAAATGGCCCCTCCCATCTAGATACCAAGGACTTTTCTTCCTTAGTTTTTTCATTTCAACATATGTCACTCCTCCTTTGAGTCCAAGAAACATTTATTTTCATTTCCTTGAAACATAAGCATGTTTTTTATGCACTTAACCTTGGTAGATGTTTTCCATACCTTCTCCATGCATCTTGGCAATGGATTACAGTTTGTTGTTCACCTGTGTTGTTAGGATGAATGGGTGTGCATCATTTTGAAATGTTTAAACCAAAGGGCATAGAAAATTATCAACTCTCAACCTAGGGGTCTTTCTTGTTAATAACATATGAAGAAAAAAAATGTGTACTTGCCTGAACCCCACATGTATACCCAAAGGTGAAAGCATGTTAAAATATTCCAAAAAAATAGTCTTCATGGGCAAAAAAACACAAATTTGTGACAAATAGATTAGAAAGTAGGTGATGTTTTAGGACATTGTCCTTTTGAATTACATGAGGCCGTCAAATGTGATATGTTGAAGTTTTTGAAAGTTTCAAAAGTTGTATCAACCTTTTTAAAAATCTATTTTCAATCTATTTTGCAAAATTTTCCAATTTGTCTTGTTGTGAGAAAATAAATTGAAAGTAGGTCAAAAAAATTAATTTGGAAATTTCATTCATATGTTGCATTTTGAAAGGGTTTGGGGCATGATTTAATGAATCAAACATATGCAATGCATTTTAATGTCATATCAAAAAACCTGTTTTGGATGCCAATTTTGAATTTGTGGAAAACTTATTTTTGAGGGGCTTCACATTTTCATAATCCAAAAATTCAAATTCCAAAAAATGTGTATCAAGGTGCATAATGAGTCAAACATTAGTAGCACATCATTTGAATTGTTTGATTTGGAAAATGTGTAATATCAACTAGAGTAATAAACTTTCAATAAATAAATAAATTAGTGATAATAATAATATACATTAAGAATGATCATATATGGTTTATTTAATATGATAAGTACACCCCAAAATTTATGGCATGATTAAAATGCCCAAAATGCAAAAGATTCCGAATCTACTTTTACTTGTTAGTAGGGATCACCAATTGGTACACTTTACCATGCTTTCACCCCTAAATAGTATTTTGGGAAGATGCTTATCCCCATCCTATGTGTGCTCTAGAGTTGAAGATAAAACAATCAACCCATACTTTAGGGTTTTGACTATCTTCTTAGCCATACCATTACACATGGGCATGTGTTTTGGTGTACAATCTGATAATTCTTACATAATTGTTCGAATTTAGCTACCCACTCATAACCATTATCAGTTAGAACATACTTTGGCACACGAAACTTGTAGATGATTTCGTCTTCTAAGAACCTTGCGGTAGTTTTTGCATCATGGTCAACAACTACTTTGGCCTCACACCACTTAGAATAATGGTTGATAGCCATTAAAATGTATTTGTCGCCATTGCAAGTTTTAGGTAGCCACCTTGCTATATCCAATGCCACTATAAAATTGGTCCCAAATAGGGATAATTCTTAGTTCCTCGATTTTAGATCTAACAGAACCCATACACTTCACAAGTTGCCATTGTTTGCATGATTGCATAACATCTTTCATTTTTTTTATGCAATTGTGCCAAAAATAACATTTGGTTATTTCAGCCAAAGTTTTCCTTTTCCAAAATGGCCAATTTCATTGTGCATATCCACAATAATTTTCCATCACTCATATGGTCTAAGAACCACCAATCCCTTGAACATCATGTTGTCATTACTCTAGTAGTAATGTAAAATGGGCTTGCGAACCCTGTATTTCTTTTCCCCACATTTTATTGGGAATTGATTTCCATTCAACACCATGATATTCAGCTCATCTTCCCAAATTTCCATATTATTGGATTCTTCATAATCATTATCCTCTCTAGATCTTTCATGGTCTACTTCTTCATCAACCATTGCTTATGCCTCTTCAACAAGTTTCCAATGACTTCTAACATCCCATAATTATTGGTTTTTTTCCTTCCTAGCAACCTTGTTCTATATGTCTTGAACTTCCATTTCAGAAACAATAATGTTATTGTCCTAACCTGCACCTATATTGGCTAACCTAGTTGCTTCAATAGGAATAACTTTCACAAATTCCACAATGAACAAATGATTTTACAAACCTTAACTTCCCAGCTACTACAACAACAAACGCATCTGATAACTCCTCCTGCCTATCCATATGGTTTTCCTTGATTGTTGAGTGGATTGCAGTAGCTTACAATCTTGGATTTCTTCTACTAGATCTTCATTTGCTTCTGCATCATCCACAAGGTTCCTACTTAATGCATCAACATTAGTATGCTTGGACCCTTTTTTTGCACAATTTTGAAGCTAAAATCTTGTAATGTATTAATACACTCGCCCCTCCTTCCATAGGCATCAAAAATTGTTGCTAGCCACTCCAGTGGCTTGTGGTTAGTTTGGAGTGTGAAGTGGTTACAATATAAATACTACTTGAAATACATGATACCCCACATTAATGCATAACACTCACCCTCCATAGGGTGAAACTTTTCTACATAGGGGAGAGTCTTTTACTAGCATATATAATCACCCTTTCATTCTTCCCTTCTTTTTGTGAAAGTATAGCCCCTACTCCATGTGTAGACTAGTCCATGTCCAAAATGAAAGCCCTTGTGAAATCAAACTTACCAGAATTAAAATAAAGGCTAAACTTGATTTTAGAACTTCAAAAACCTTCTGGTAATTAGGGTTTCACTTGAAGACATAATCTTTCTTGGTTAGTTCAAACAATAGAATGGCTAATGTACAAGAAGTAGGGATGGGAAAATTTGTAACAACTTTTTATTTCTTCCAATCTGGTTGTGTCCCTTTTCGACTAATGTCATGACCAAGAAAGGCCAACTTAAAGTTTACAAATTCACATTTGTTTGGATTGAGTTTGAAGGTAACTTCCCTTAAGTTCATAAGAACATATTGAAGGTGTTTGAAATGCTCCTCCCAATTTAAATTATGTACATTCAAATCATCAACAAAAACTTTCAAAAATTTATCCATGTATGCTCCAAAAACCTTCATCATTGTTCTATAAAATGTACTAATAACATTCTTCATGCCAAAAGGCATAATAATTCAATCCAACAACTAGATTTGGTAATCAAAATAGTCTTGTGGATGTATTGTGGCGCCATCTTGATCTACCAGAACCCTAATATAGGTCTAATACAAAAAACCATTATGACTTGCCCAATTGAATTAAAACATTTTCAACCAGGGGTGTTGGGAATGAATCATGTTGCATCTACATATTCAGAGGTCTATAGTCACCACAAAATCGATGGTTGCCATCTTTCTTCATTAACAAAGTGACCTTACAAGCATACTCCGATGTGCTTGGCTTCATCTTGCCCAAGGCTACCAATGCATTGATATGTTTCTTTATTTCGACCTCTTCCTAGAATGAAAGTTTGCTAGGAGTGGTCCTACAAGGAGGAAACCCTTGAGTATCCATTATGTGTTCATCATTTTGCAACATCCAAACTTTCCTTTATGTCATGCAAAGATGTTTAGGAACTTATTAAGCAAAGGCCACATCTATTCTATTTTTTCTTGTCTTAGATTAAGATCAACCTTAATCTTGGTATTTATCTATGTCCATCTATTATCATCATGTTCGAGTGTCTGAGGTTAAGCTTCCTCACCTATAGTCTTTAATGAAACATCGAATTGAAAAACATTTGAGACTTGAACAGATGTGGAAATCAAAAATTGTTCATTCCTCCTTTCCTCATCTTCAACATTGCATCTAATCTAATCTTCATAGTCATCGAGTTCAGATGTCCCCAAACATAACATTGTCAGCCTGCTCCTCCAAAATCAAATTTATCATTTGATTCAATCCTTCTTCTTGCACAAAGGTCTCCATGCTATTATCCATCAAATGTTTTAATAATTTGTGTCATTTTGCAAGAATAATTTTCCTTGTTCATCATCATCTACAAGCTCTTCGAAGCAAACTATTGCATGAGCTTAAAACCTGAACTTAAAGGCTAAAGTTGGAACCTAGGATGGTAAATGTTTTTTGTTTACACACATGCAAATACAACTTAAGAATTTAATCACAAAATGAATGTTGTACTAGTAAACTTAGAAGCAAACATGGGGATGAATGTAAACATCCATCCTCATTTTGGATGATGATTTTTTATTCATCTAATGTTGGATGAAAAAATTGCATTTAACATTTTTTTAATAAATAGAACTTCCATCAAAATTATCGTTGAATGTTTTATTTTATCATGAATTTTTTATGGATAATTTTTTTCCATAATTTTAATTAATTAAAACTTCATGAAACACAATTTAATTATATATGATATAACATTTGTTGAATAAAATAATGTAAATTCCATTATAGATGTATTTCATGGCTATGGTTTTAAATGCCATTATTTTTAAATGTTTTAACTATTTTACTATGCTAACACCCACCCCATGGTCATTGTTGTTGTTTTTTTAATTTAGTATTATTTTTAAAAACAATTTTGGGCAAATTGACCCAATGTCATTGATGACAATGGGTTTTTTTCCCCCCTCCTTTAAAGGTTTCAAAACTTTTTTCAACTTTATTTATAAATGTCATTGGCCACAATGGGATTTTTTTTTTCATTGTTCGTCAAGGGTGCCATGACTTTCTTAAAATTTAACCAATTATTTTTTTAACAACAATGGGTTTTGAATGTTTTTTATATTTCTAAAGTACATAATGTCATTATTAATAATGAGTTTGTGAAATAAACTAAAATTCAATTTCAAGCATGTTAATTAGTTCTTTTCAAACCACCTACTATCATAAATGACAATGGGATTTTCTAAATGATTATTTATTTTCAAGGCACACAAGTTTTCCAAGAAGTAAATATATAATGTTGTTACAACAATTGGATGTGGGGAAGGGGGGGTGACACTCATTCCATGACAAAATTTCTTGAATTGCTTAACATTATTTATGAAAATGATTTCATAAACAAAATAATTTAATCATTTTGGTTCCATCATCATATTTTTCCTTAATATCACAATTTTACTATCCATCATTATTAAATGACATTCAAGATTGAGATATTAATATTTGGACAACAAATGATGATGGATATAAATAATTTTGAACTTATTTATTTATTAATCATGGATGAGTTTCATCCACTGATTTATTCATTTATTTCAAATCATAAATGAAATTCATCCATGAAAAATGACATTCATCCATATGAAATCATTTATTTATGGACATATTCATCCATGTACATGGATTAAAATCACATTAATTTTTAAGTTCCAAGCTCAAAGCTTCAATCTTAGGCTTCACGTTCATGCATAAGCCATCCTTTAAGCTTTTCCATCTTTTCATTTGAATCGTTAGAAGAGTCTTCATTGAATAATGCTTGTTTTCCCTCATGCATTGTTGATACATCCTCTCCCACTATCTGAGGACCAACCCCCCATAGCTATAATGTTTCATCTTACTTTTCTTCATCCTCAAAGTGTTTTGCTTCTAGCACTATTTGCAAGATGTTCACCATGTTTAATGGCAACACTTGGATGTTATTCCCTAGTCCCCACCTAATTTGTATCATGCCTTTCTCAATATCAACAACTGCTCCTATCTTTATGAGAAAATCTAGTCCCAAGAAATTGTCATACTTGTCAATATCCACCACCATAACGTTCATTAGACATTGGACATTTCCAACTTGCACATGCAGTTCACTATTGGCATAACTTTTCCCCATGCATAATTTATGAATTTCAAGACATAGGTGAGCAAGAAGCCTACGTTTTTGTTCCACATCCTTTATTTTTCCTCTCCTGTATAGTTTGTCCAATCGATCAAAGTACAATTAGACCTGTTGTTGAGGTTCCTGTTTAATAGTGTCCATCTTCATTCTTATTTCATCCAGGTGTACATCATTGAACTTTTGCTACATTCTCTTCCTCATTTCATTCCAATTTGTAGGAGTAGGTTGGAGCTTTTTAAACTAGTCCTTGGCTTTCCAACTCAAATTAAACTTTGCAATCTTAAAAAGTTTTACCTCATCATAGCCTAAGATTTTAGATGCCATCTCTAATCTTTTTGTCTAATTCAAAATATCTTCAAACTTTTTCCCCTAGAACAATTCGGTCATTCCTTTAGGATTAGTCATGATGCATGAACTGATTAATCCCAAACTCTTGTTAATATGTAAATGTAAATCCTAATCAAGGAAAAACACAAAAGTTTGCATGGTTTTCACCTTCCTCCAACCACTGATACAACCTATTCTCATCAATTTTCAACATCCAACTTAGCAATCACAATGTTACACTAGCATGTTCAACCCTAATCAACCTATCTCTAAATTGAAACCATTTTTCCATCTAGGTATAAAGATTTTCAACGATCTATTAAAGTCTATAGGTCATGTTGGGACCCAAATTGACGCGCTCCCAAGTCCCTAGTTAGTCCCAAGTTGGGGCTAAGTTACTCAAGTTGCGGAATTGTGGGGGACTCGGGGCATGCTTCTAGCTTTCAGCACTAAAAGGGGTAGAGGGGCGTGTTGAAGCTCCGGGATGGGACTAAGAAGAGTGACAAGCTTTTCACTTACTCGAACCTGCATCAAAACCAACCAACAAGTTGGTTAGTTCACTTTCTGGAACACCTTTGGTGCTAAGACAAGCCATGGGCAACTCTGGATTCACATGACTCACCACGGCCCGGACTCAGGGGAAGCCACCACTTCCCCCATATAGTATACTCTGTGCCTCTCCATGGCACCCACATCCGAATGGCTTTTTGTCCCGGGACTCCCAAGGAGGAGTCCCGAAACTGTCCTGGTTTCGACTCTTGGGACTTTGCACGATCATAACTCTTTGCTTAGACCTCCGATTGGGATGAGGTCTGAAGCAAAGTTGTAGCTTTCCTCAAGAGCTTTCCAACAATGTGTCACACTCCACCTGCACGCACCAGGGTCGGGTCGATTCCCGACTTTTAGTGATCGGGAATCAAACTGCCAATTTGACTCCCGGCCCTTCTTTTTGCCCTAACTTGTGTTGTAGATGTCCAAATGGCCCATGCCCCATGCAAGGCCATTTTCGACATCTACACTTCAATAGCTTTCCAATGATATAAAAAACACCCCAATGCAAGGAGTTTTGACCCCTACAATCGAACTCTAAAGTTTTGGGAGTCCCGAAGGACTCCCAAGTCCCAATTTCGAGAGTGTGAGTTTCATCCTCACATTTCCCTCAAAGTAGGGTTGTGACACAAATATCTCCAACATATGGTGCTGGTTTTTCAATTTCCAAATGAAGGAAAATAAAAGGGTAATAGTTAGAAAGTTTATCTACAACATGCCCTTTTCTTCGTGATTGGGAATTGCTTTCCATGCAATCCAATATAAGCTTTCATCCTATTCCTCATATTGTAAAACTTGTTTTGTGCTCTTCTTCAATTTCTATTGTAAGCATCATGTTGCCTTCAATCTTGTTGTTGAAATTTATTTCATTAGATCCTGCATAAGCCTAATTCAAAATCCCTTTTCCACTATGGCATAGCCTCTAGCTTAGAACACAAGCAACAAATCTTGAAAATTCTACCCTAATGATCTTATTTCCTTCCTTAAGTTCACCACTGCATTCAAGTTTGGAAAACATGGTAGAACCTTTTAATGGTAGTGGATTTACATGTATCAAAATGTTTCCTAATCTAGAAATATGATTAAGGTTTTCATGAAGCTTCCTAAATTTCTCATTCTCACTGATAAGGCCATCTAGAGACATAGAAGAACCTAGAGTTACTCGTGTTGATGAAGACCTAATTCCAATCAACCTATGAAATCTTCAACCATATTGTTGTTCAAATGAAATATTCTGATAGTGCAACTCCAATTGCAATATCTCCTTGCTTTACCTCCCTAGGATCAAACCCCATGATCTCAATCATAGCAAAACTAGAGATAATTATCACTAATGTACCTAGTGGTGGGTGTCCCTCAAAGTGGTGTTGATCAGACTTAGAGGTGGTGATTTTGTTGTTCATATTGACAACAACAATTATCCATATCCTTATACTTCTACAACATTTCCCACTGATTAAACTATTTTGATACCAAAAAGATAGGATGTATTACAATGACACATAATTCAACAATATAAAGATGAATTATGAAACAACAAATTTTTTACATCAAAACATACATATGGTATCAAATGATCATCAAAGTTTTGATGCCAAGAATAACTTCATTCCTATTAACCCTAATTTTGTGGGTTTCCAAGAATTAGAGCTTTCGACCTCATTCTCTAGGTCATGACCAATGTATCTTTTTGTCACAAACCCATAGACCACCACATAGACAACATTCTCACTCAACACATAATGTATAATTTAACAAAACTTAGATGGCTCCTTCTTTCATCAATTCAACATCTCGACACAAACACCACCACAGAACAAGGAAATACCAAAACCCCCACAATCAACTCAAAAAGTTGGACAAGGAATACTTGACACCTTTCAATAAGCCCATTAAAACACAACCTGTTGCAGAAGTCTCATGTTCTTTCGGAGTTCCCAAAAAACTAGGTGTTCTTTCTCTTAGTGACTGAAGAACTAACAAACAACAAAACAACTAGATTCAAACACAATGACACACTTCATGATTGTTCTTGAGAACCTTGAAGCTTTCATCACCTTGTCATCAACCCATCTCTACCACAATACATCCTTCCTAGAAAGATACATAGCGTAACAAAATATTATTCTTCTCCAAGATGCAAATTTTTTCCACCAAACAATCGAACCAAAAAAAAACCCAATCCTGCATCCTAACTCAGAATAGCTGAACTTAATTCTACCCTCATCCTTGAATCAATTGCGCCTTTTTATTTCCAACATGAGCTCCATAACTCAACAAACAATCATCAAAGCTTCAACGGGGAAGCAACCACACCACAAAAGATGCACCCAAAGAGACCACCTCACCATTCACCAAACGCCATCAAGAGTGAATATGTGCCTTTTTCGTAATAAGCAAGAAACAAAAATCATGAACACAAATGTCACATAAAGACAATTTTTCGCTTCACATCACAAGCAATTGCCGAAAGTTTTGTCATGTTCAACTTTTGATGATTGATAACACTATTTCAACAATGTAAGGTTTCATCCAGCCTTCCTTTTCATCACAATGGACAGGATTGAATTCTTACACAGAAATTTCATAAGCCATGAAATCTAAGCAAAAGCCTAAGCAAAAGCAAAAGCATAGCTGCCATCAAGCCTTGTCCACAATATAAAAAACATCAGACCCACAAGCTGAGATTGAGCAAAAGCATAGCACAGTGCTGTCATACAATTTCACAGAATGTGCAACGACCAACCAAGTGAACCAGTCTTTCTTTTAGGAATTGTTTTATGTGCTTTGAGGCATCCATAGGAACTTGGAAGTCGCAGAAAAAGTGGCAATCATCTCCTGGAAGATTCAGTCAAATCTGAAGTATGATGTACAATTTTTTTATCTTTTTTCTAAATTTGTGGCTACTTACTGGAACTAAATATAGCAATCTACCAATTTGCCCTTTTGATGTGACAATTGAAACTCCTAGGAATCATTTTCAATTGTTTCAAAAAACTTTCACTTTGGCCTTTTACCAAAAATATTTCTAGGTAAAACAACACTGACCTTAACTCAGGGTTTCTTTTAGTGGTAAATTTTCACATCCTGGAAAATAAAATAAAAATGAGAATATTCTTTCGGATATTGCCTTCATCTTTTTTGACAAAATCTCCATTTTATGATGAAAATTTGAAATTTCTGAAAATAGTCGCCATATTTATAGGATTTCTCATCCTGTCCAGTCATCAGTCACATTTGGACAGTTTGCTGTTTTAAACACTGATGTTTAGAAAGTTGTGGCCATCAATGTGCAACAGCAAAAATCAGTAGAAAAAGAAAAACCTTACCCACCCAATGTTTTTTTTCAATTTTTGGGTATTGAAATTTTGGCAAAATTTAACAATATATCAGAGATAGAAATGCCCCAATGTCTCTCTCAATATCTGATCACCCAAAAGTGGCAAAAGACCTGCTCACGTTCATCCCAGCATTGTGGACCAGTGTCCTCAGTTTCCAAAAAAATTTGGTTTCGGAAAAGTAACCATTTTTTGTTGAAAAAACACACGTGTATCATGTGAATGAAATTTCATTCTATAACTGTTTTTTAGGTGGTGAATTTTAAAACTTTAACAATGTTGAATTAAGAATGATTTTCACAATTATTTTCATATTATGATAGCCCAAAACATAAAGTCACTTGATGAAAAGATTACACCTTTTGACTTTATGATATGTGATGGTAAGATATATTTTTGTGAAAATAATATTGTATTAAAAAATGAAAACATACATTTTTTAAAAAAAAAATCTAAATATTTATTACACTATGTGATTCCATATGATTGAACCATGTAAAAAGTTTTCATATTTTTTAAGCCAACCATTTTTACTTGGCAATTGCCATCTTCATTCTTCTTCCTTGGATCAAAAGCATCCAAGAAAAAGTTGGTTGTAAAAAGATTTGAACCTTGAGATCAATCAATAAGTCAACAAATGGATATGAGTCTTTTGCGGTATGAACATTTTGAAATAACTACAAAGCTATAGAGAAGTAATACTTTAGCCAAAAAAAATGTGTTCAATTTTTGTAGCTACTTTAAAACAAAACCAAGAAGTCACCACTTCAAGGGAATTTTTTTAGAAACAAAAGATCAAGTCCAAGTAAGTTTTACCAAAATTGATTTTGGTAGGTTATGAAAAATTCTCAAGGTTGTAGAAATTTGCCCACCTTAGCACCTTCAACACATATTTGTCAAATAATTAATTAATTTTGAAATTTTCATTTCAACAAATAAAATATTCTTTAAAAATCAATATTTTCCTTCACATAATGTTTTATTTGAAAAACAAATGTTTATCATTTTTGAAAATAATTTAATTAGTGTTGAAGTTGCCAAGGTAGTAAGGTATAAATATGTAGTTTACGTATGTTCAAGGAAAGGTAGAATTGTTCAAATATATCAAAATTTGAAGGAACAAAAATCAAAGAGAAAAAAAGAATAAGAAGGCAAATCTCAAAATATGCTTTCATCAAGGTGCTCCTTGTTTCCAAGGAAAAGAACACAAAACTTTTAACTAAGAACATTAAGATTTTTGAAAATTGGCAATCTTCATTAAAATGACACACAAAATCAAAGATCATGATCTTTCTGTAAAATGTTTACTTTAAATATAATTTCTTGAATGGCCATTGAAATTACTCTTGACCTTTCAACATGGGCAATTGTAATTTCAAAAGCTAGTTGGCACCTTGCCAAACTTTGAGTGAACCCTTCTAAACTAGTCATTGGCCAAAGAACTCTTACATCCAATTTTAAAACAATTCTACAACTTATGAAATCAATAGGGTAAGTAGGCCTATCCTTGAACGCAAGCTTACAACCAAACCCCCCCTTAGCACACTGGGGGGCTGACCAATTTCTGCAAAAGCGTTGCCAATTGTTCAAAAAAACTTTTAATACCATACACACAGTTATGCAAAGTTTTGTTTAAAGTTTTAACCTTAATGTACATTTCCAAAAATGGTTGTTTAGTTTTGAGCATGTATGATGGTAAAAAAAGAGTCTTATTGGCCACCCATAGAAAAGGATTTGCTTGGTAATGGGATACATTCCATTTGGTGAAGGTGGGGGTGGGGGTGGTGTGCTTGGCCCAAATTGGCTGTGAAGGTGATGTAAGGGAGTTATTAAAAAGTTTGCACAAGAAATGTTTGGTGTATCAACCAACAGTCAAGTTTGGTTATAGAGTGGTACATGGCACATTGAAGGGCATGAAATTATCATAAATAAGGAAAACCCTAAGATCCTTGGAATGCAAAAAGCTCGCAAGGGCAAGTACAACCCGGCCCTCCATTCCCTTTTTTCAGATTGCATGTGTTGTTCATCTCCTCAACCTTCTTGGTGTACTTGTTTTATTATTGACCTTCCTCCCTTTGCTCTTATTTATCGTATGTTTGTTTGAAGTTGTTGCAAGCATGTTAGAGTGTGGCATTTTGTTTGTTTTCAAGCCTTTGCTCATCTTTGGCTTATTTATGAGTCTTTGTTGTCCACCAAGGTTCACACCTCTATAACCAACTAAGTGAGCTAAAAATTCAATTTGAAAATTTTAATGAAATTTGTCCCCCCACCCCTTTGCTCTTGCTTATCATATGTTTGTTTGAGGTTGTTGTATGCATGTTGGAGTGTGACCTCTTGCTTGCAATCAAGCCTTTGCCTACTCTATGGCCTATTTATGAACCTCTGTTGTCCATCAATGTTTGTGAGCTCAAAATCCAATTTGAGAATTTTAGTGAAATTTGTCCCTATTTTTAAAATTACATTGGGTAACTAGGTTGAGATGAAAATTGTCCATTGTTATTTCTCAAGTTCTCATTGAACTATTTTTCCAGTTAGTGAAACCACATGAAGGTGCACCAAAATGAGTAATTGAAAATGCATTTTAAAAGTTCAAATCCAATGATTTTTCAATAAAAATATCTAAATGACATTGAAGTTCACATTGTTTTCTATTTTCAAGTTTGTATCACATCAATCTAAACCTTTTGTCGGGGAATTGACTAATTTTTATCAATATTATTTAATATCAAGACATTGTGTCAAAACAATTTAACCATATATTCACACATGATCCACAAATATGAAGTTTTGATCATTATACAATATTTTTAATGTCTTCTATAACCCACTTTCACTTTAAGTAAATCTAACCTTTAAATTATGTCTTAATTATAATTAATATGTGTGTGTATTCTTTTGAGTATGTGCAATTGTGGGGCATAGATCTCAAAGATCAATAGGGATTATTTTTTCTTTTGGTTCAACATTCAATGTTTATGAAACAAGTGTTTTGGATCACAATAAACTATGATATTTTCGTGTTACCAAATTTGGCATCATGGACTACTTTCATCTATAACTTAAATTGTATTCATATACATTTCAAAAAAATTAAACCATATTGTGGTGGATTTACAAACATAAAATGCCTTGATTTCTACTAATTTGTTCACATAACCATGTTGAACTTATGGCAATTAAAAAAAACCTCTCCTTGACATATTCAATAATTCATTTTGTAGCTATAATTGGTATATTAGATGCAATAGAAATTGAGATATTTTTGAAAATTTTTAACCACGCAAATACATTGGTCTTGTTCATAATCTAGTTATAACTACAATTACATTTACATACATGTAATGACATAATAGGATGTCTATTTTGACTAATTAAGCCATTGGCCATCTTGATTAAGGAATTGAAATGGTCTATCTAGTGGCACAATATAATGTTCCATTTGATCAAGCCATTGGCCATCTTGATCAAAAAATTGAGATGGTCTATTTGTGGGACAATAAGATGTTCCATTTGACTAAGTCATTGGCCATCTTGATTAGGGATGATATTTTTTGTCCAATTTGATTAAAAGTCCCATTTGATTGGTAGTCAATTAGAACACACTAATCAAATTGGTCTCAAAACTTACACATGTCATTCATACCCTTGGCCTTCAATTAAATTGGAGATCTCTATTGGTCAAGATGAACAACCTAATCAAATTGAACCACTTGAAAAACGATGCTTTGTAGTAGTGATAGTAGATGATTATTCAAACAAACTGAATAACACATCACATTGTCATGAAAATGCAAGTTAACCCTTTTGTATACAACGATAAACATTTCCTTTTGAAAAAAAATTGTTATATAATGTCAAAAGCATGTTAAAACTAGATTAGTGAGCTACCTAGATTGAAACATATAATTTTATGTTCTTTTAAACATAGTTATGACATTCTTGGTGCGAGAATGTTATGGAAGCCCAAAGAAGCAAGAATTTTAAAGAATTTTTAAAAAATTTATAGATCAACCAGTGTAATTTGGTAAACATTCGCGGGTAA